>Ga0247611_10005340_pt1 | contig 17100 bp, 17 predicted proteins | sample 177DNAGHGhighgp2_FD_192422 | JGI IMG/M metagenome (GOLD analysis project Ga0247611, IMG submission 192422) | Sheep rumen microbial communities from Palmerston North, Manawatu-Wanganui, New Zealand - 1770 DNA GHGhigh gp2 | ecosystem: Host-associated > Mammals > Digestive system > Stomach > Rumen... | reverse complement strand
TTATTTACACGCTCCGTCTTTGTTCGCGTGCGAAATTTTCTTTAGAAAATTTCTGTACATAGCTTTTGTTGTATAGGAAAAACGATTTTTCCTATACAACAAAATAAGACTGCTAAAAAGCAGTCTTTATTATAACTAATCTCCTATTCTATATACTTCACAAGTTGTTCTACCAGCTTTAGAATATGTAACTAATTTTATACTAAATTTATTTGTATTTTTAAATATTAAATTATTTGCACCATATGTAACTGTCGCATCTTTTCCTTTTTTGCAATAACTTACTGGTTGACTATGTTCATGTCTTTCTATAATCTTGCATCCTGTTTCTAATGCTGCTTGATATAATGTTGAGCTAACTTGGCATACTCCACCACCATACCCTTGTCCTCTTTTGTTTTTACCTATAAAAATAGTTGCTTTTCTATATCCTTTACTAGCTGATGCTGCACCAACAACTCTAAACCAATTAAATGACTGTCCTGGTTTTAATATAGTACCATTTATTTTTTTACAACATAAATATAAGTTGTGATTTCTGTTTTTTCCACTGCTATATGATACAAGCGAAATCTTTGCAATTTTTTTTGATTTTGTCTTTGCTTTGCTCATCTTTGTACTATAATATGTTTTTCCATCAACTGTTTTGTAAGAACAAACTTTAAAATAATACATTTTCTTTGGTTTCAAGTTACTTACAGTATATTCTGTAGTTTTTTTACTTTTTATCTTTTTTACTTTGGTATATTTACCGTCTTTTTTTGTTGACATATATATTGTATATCCACTAGCTTGAGTATCTTTCTTCCACTCAATTTTTGCTTTTTTGTAGTTATATGAATATATAACATCTTTTATTACAGCCTTCTTTGGTACTATGATAAAATATTTTTTTATTGTTCCAGTATAGCTTCCTATTCCACTTACAGTAATTTTAGCTTTTCCTGTATTTTTGTTATTTTTGTATGTAACTTTATAATCTTTTCCTTCTACTAGCTTAATATTTCCATCATAAATATTGATAGATTTTTTTATTTTTTTGCCAGTATATAAAGCTTTTGAAGTATCGATATTAACTGTTAATCCAGATAATTGCTTTATCTGTGTTTCAGTTACTATTGAATTTATCTCTCCATCTGCAAAAACCTTATCTGCTTCTCCAAATAATAATGTAGTTAGTATAATAGCGAATGTTGCAAAAATTTTCAAACATTTTCTCCTGTTCATCTTTCCTTTCATTCCTTTCATTTTTTCTTAATTGTATAACACAAATATTTTATCATAATAAAAAAATATACACAAGTATTTTTCAAAATTTTTTTTAATTTATAGACAATTCTTTTAAAGTGTGTTATTATTATAGCATAATCATATGAAAAAGAAAGGGTGTAAAAAATGTCAACTTTTAAAAGAATTTGTTTTATATCATTATTCCTTATTTGTATTTGCTTTAGTACTTGTTTTGCAATAGATGAAAATCAACTAACTACAAGCCCTACTCAGCAAACTACCTCTCAATCATCTACCTCTACTTCAATTGATAGTGCTATGTCAATAAATACAAGTAATACTTCTACAAATACTGGAAATACCACATCTATGGATAGTTCTGTAGTTGTAGATAATGATAACTCAGAAGTTTCAAGAAATGTTGTTACTTCAACTGATGATGAAACAATCGATGATGAATATGATACTCAAACAACTTCAACAACAGTAAGTAGCGTTTCATCTAATTCAAATACTTCAACTATTTCCAACATCATAAACATTGCTTTAATTGTTGTTGGTTTATTACTTATATTTTTAGCAATTGCAATTTTAATTAGATTAAATTCTTAGTTATAACAAAAATTATTATTGCAATTGTAATAACTAAATAAATTATTAATTTTTATAATAGTGTTTTTAAAAATATTTGTTTTTATTCAAATTTATACTTAGAATTGAATATTAACAAATATTTTTATTTTTTTGAATAATTTTTTTTTTGTAACAAATACTATAATTAATAAAAGTCATATAAATAATAAAAACAAAGTATTTAAGCTTATTATGACTTGGAAAGGAAATGAATAAAAATGAACAAAAAAATTTATTTATGTGCAATTTTATCAATATTTGCAATATTTTTATGTTGTTCTTTTAGTTTTGCAGAAAATGAAAACTCGGTAATGAAAAATACTGCTGATGGTATAAAAAATATGGTTGGAGATGCAGAAAATGCAATAGAAAATACTGCTAAAGGTGCTTCTAATACATCTAAGAATGTTACAGGAAGTATGCAAAATGCAGGTAATACAGCCATTAATAATGTAGGTAACACTATGAAAGACGCAGAAAATGCAATTATGGGAAACAATGAAAATACTGGATTTATGGGGACATCTGATGATAATACAGATGGATATACCTCGGCAAGAACCTCCTCAACAGATGATACATCTGTTATGGGGTTGAATTCAACAACTTGGATTTGGTTAATACTTGCATTAGCAACAGTTGGAATTGGTATTTTAATTTATTCGTATTTCGCTCAGACAAATTCTACACATCATAATAAATTAGAAGACTAATAAAGAGCTTGCTCCAAATTATAAATAATTGGGGGCAAGCTCTTTTTAATTAAATTTTTCATTTATTTTTAATTTGTTTCCTCTCAAAAAGTCTTTTATGTTCATTCTTTTTGCATTTTCTCCTTGTATTTCTATTACATTAATTATTCCTTCCTTTGCTTTTATAAATAAACCATCTTTATCATTAGAAATAAGAATTGTACCGTTTTCCATATTCTCTAATAGTGAAATTTCAATCTCTTTAAAACTTTCATTTAAGTAAAATTCATTCATTGTCATATTTTGAACTTTCCAAAATTTTATTTTTCTTCCATTCAAATAAGAATATGCTCCCATTATTGGATTTAAGCCTCTAACTAGATTTTTTATATCTTGTGCTGTTTTGTTTTCCCAATCTATTTTTGCCATTTCTTTTTCAAGCATTGGTGCAATAGAAGTATTTCCCTCTTGTTTTATTCTAGGAGCTATTCCTTCTTCAATTTGCTTTAATGTTTCTACTAAAAGCTCTGCACCGATTTTTGAAAGCCTATCCCATAGTTCTCCTGTAGTCTCTTCTTCACCAATTTCTACTTCTCTTTTTAAGATCATATCCCCTGTGTCCATTCCCTCATCCATATACATAGTAGTAATCCCTGTTGTCTTATCTCCATTTAATACAGCCCACTGAATTGGTGCGGGTCCTCTATATTTGGGAAGAAGCGAACCATGAACATTTATACAACCTATTTTTGGAATATCTAAAATTTCTTTTGGAAGAATTTTTCCATAGGCTACAACACAAATAACATCAGGTTTTAAAGAATTTATTTCATCTATAAATTCCAAATTATTTCTTATTTTTAGAGGCTGATATATAGGGATATTTTTTTCAAGTGCAAATTCCTTCACAGGTGAAAAAATCAATTTCATTCCTCTTCCTTTTGGCTTGTCGGGATTTGTTACAGTTCCTATTATTTCATGTCCTGCATTATATATCGCTTCTAGCGATGCTTTTGCAAAATCTGGTGTTCCCATAAATAAAATTCTCATAATAAAAATCATTCCTTCTCAATTAGTCTTTCTCAATTAGTCTAAAGTCATGTATAGTTATGAAAAACTATTTCTTTCGATTTATATTGGTTGTTAAGTTTTAAAGTTAAATAGTCAATCAGATTATGCTAATCGCAAATTTGACTTTAGACTCTTAAAAAGAAGTATATATATTATTAATAAAAATTTTGTAACTGCCCATTTTTTTTATCAAATTATGACGTTTAATTTTGTTGCATTTTCTATATGTTTTTAGTCAAAAAACATATATTGAAGTATCAAAATCTCTTATCATTGATTTTCACAAGTTAAATCTATATTTTTTTGATATGTCTCTTATGCTTTGTTTGGTTTGATAGTGCATTTACAAATTTTGTTCTAAAATAGTATATTTTATATAGTTTTCATGTGTACTTTTTTACTTTTGAGCATACTTAAATTATGTATTTTAAAAAAGTTTAAATATTAAATATTTTACTCTTCTGGTGTTACATATTCCAAAGTTCCTGGCAAAACCTTATCCACAAACAAAATCCCCTCCAAATGATCACATTCGTGACAGATTGCTTGTGCTAATAAGTCTTTTGCTTTTAGTTTTATTTTTTTTGCATTTCTGTCATAGTATTCGACAGTAACTTCTGTAGGTCTTATTACTTTTCCAAATTGATTTGGAAAACTTAAACATCCTTCATCACATTCTTTTTCTCCTTTTGTTTTTAAAATCTGAGGGTTTATAAGAACATATACATCTTTTCCATCTTCTACATCAATTACTATAACTCTTTTTAATATCCCCACTTGTACAGCAGCAAGTCCAACTCCATTAAAATTATGCATAGTTTCTATCATGTCATCAATTAAACTTTGAATTTTTTCTCCTGTTATATCATCTATTACTACCTCTCTTGATCTTTTTCTTAAAAGCTCATCTCCATCTTCCCTTATTGTTCTTAGTGCCATTTTTTACCCCCTAAAAATCTACATCATATTATTTGGATTAACATCCACCGCAATATTTGTTTTTTTACCAATTCCTGATTCATAAAATTTTTGAAGACATTTATTAATTATAATCGTAATATTCTCTGTTACATCTCCTTTTGCTATAATTCTCCACCTATATTTATTTTTTATTTTATCAATAGGTGCAGGCATTGGCATAAATACTTTAAAATCATATTTTTCAAGATTTGTTTTAAGCAAATTATACACATATGTGCTTACATTTGTAATTTCTTGTGCATTTTCTCCTGAAAAACCTATCACTATTATATCGCAAAATGGCGGATATTTCAACTGTTTTCTTAAGTTTATTTCAGTTTTGTAAAATAAATCATAATCTTGTTTTTTTGAAAACTCTATCGGAAAACTATCTGGATTATATGTTTGAATAATAACTTTTCCTGGCAAATTCTCTCTACCAGCGCGCCCTGCAACCTGTGTTAATATTTGAAAAGTCCTTTCGTTTGCTCTAAAATCATCAATATTTAGGCTACTATCTGCTGAAACAACTCCAACTAAAGTAACTTTTGGAAAATGGTGTCCTTTAACAACCATTTGAGTTCCAATTAAAATATCTATATTTTCATTTTTAAATTTATTTAAAATTTCTTCATGTGAATTCTTTTTTGTAACTGTATCAACATCCATTCTAATTGTACTAGCTTCTGGAAAAATCTTTTTTATTTCCTGCTCTAATTTTTGTGTGCCTGTCCCAAAATACCTTATTTTGTCACTTCCACAGCTTGGGCAAATTTTTACTACTTGTTCCTCATGTCCACAATAATGGCATTTAAGCCTATTTTGAAAGCTATGATAAGTTAAACTTATATTACAATTAGGACATTTCATAGTATAGCCACATTCTCTACAAATTATAAATGTTGAATAACCTCTTCTATTTAAAAATAGTATCGTTTGATGTTTATCCTCTAAGTTTTGTTTTATTGAATTATATAAACTTTGACTAAGCATTGATTTATTTCCTAATGCAAGTTCTCTTTTTAAATCTACCACCTCAACACTAGGCAAATTTGAATTATTAGCCCTCTTAGTTAATTTTAATAAAGTCACTTTGCCTTGTGTAGTTTTGTAAAATGTTGAAATATCTGGTGTCGCACTTCCTAAAACCAAAGGAATATTATCTTCCTCGCAGATTTTTTTCGCAATTTCTTTTGCATTATATCTTGGATTTGATTCCGATTTATATGAATTATCATGCTCTTCATCAATTATAATTATTCCTAAATTTTGCGCAGGAGCAAAAATCGCAGAACGCGCACCTATTACAATTTTAGCTCTACCTTCTTTTATTTTTATCCATTCGTCATGTCTTTCTCCAACAGATAGTTTACTATGTAAAACTGCTAGCTCTTCTTTTCCAAATCTTCCAATAAATCTATCTAACATCTGAGGTGTAAGTGAAATTTCTGGAACTAATAATATAGCATTTTTTCCTTGATTTAAAACTTTTTCAATAAGTTGCATATATACTTCTGTTTTTCCTGAACCTGTAACTCCATAAAGCAAAAATTCTTCAAATCTTTTTTCTTCTATCGCATTTTCTATTTTTCTATATGCACTTTGCTGTTCTTCTGTAAGTTTAAGTTTTTTACTTTCATTTTCCTTTTTAAAAGCCAATGGATTTCTGTCCACCTTTTGCTCTTCTATTCTTAAAAGTCCTTTTTTGACAAGTGTGTTTATTGTTGCCCTTGAAACTCCTGCAAATTCTATAATTTCAGGTATTGTTAAGCCCTCGTTTTTTTCAATAAACTCCATTGCTTTTTTTTGGCGTGCATTTGGGACCGGTTCTTTTTTGCCCGGGCATTTGGGACCGGTTCTTTTTTGCACAGTCTTTTGCATATTCTCCTAAATACACAAAATTCATTTTTTTATCATGCATTCTTTTGCCTATGTCTTTGTTTCTTGTTCCTGGTGTTAGCATTAGCTTTATACATTCTGAAACATTACAAAAATACTTTCTTGCCATCCATCTTGCAAGTTTTATTTTTTCTTGTGACAAATTTTCATCTAATCCTGCAATCTCTTTTACTTCAAAATCTGTATTATCCTTTATTTTTATTACATATCCTTGTTCTAATGTTTTAAAATTCGCAAACGGTACTAATACTCTGCTTCCTACATATATCAAATCAGCAAGATTTTCAGGTATTTTGTAATCAAATTTTCTATTTAATTTCTTGGCTCTACTATCTATTATTACTTCTGCTATCATATATATACCTTTCGTTTCATATTTTTTTATTACCTTCTTTGTCTTGTTTTATATGTTTAATATTCTACTACACACATAAAAAAAATGCAAGAACTGTGCTTGCATTTTTGATAATCACTCATCATAATTTTGAATTGTAAAGTTATCTCTATATTTTTCTCCAACTTTCATCTTCCTTCTTCCGGTGAATAATACATCATTATATCCTTCTACTGAAAAATTAATTACGTATTCTGAGCTTCCAAAATATCCTTCTATTCCAATCGTTTCTATTTTGAATTTCAAATTTGGATATTTCTGTTCAAGATATTTTTTAAATTCTCTTAATTCATCAACTTCATTTTTTTTGTAGAACCATAATTTACCATCTTCTGTTAATATGTCATCATCTGTCTTTGTAATAATTTCATATTCCCATTCCTCTAAGTCTTCTAAGGAATATCCATCTTTTTCTTCTGTTTTTTCTTTTCTAGTTGTACATCCAATTATTACTAATACTATTATAGCAATGATAATTAAAATTATACTTTTCTTTTTCATATTATTTTTCTCCTTATTATTCTGTTAAATCTGTGAATTTATTTTTCCTTCAATATTGTATTCTTAATCATTTTTCACTTGTTATAATCATAATATCTCTTTATAGATTTAATGTCAAGTTATTTTTAATTTATTTAAAAAAATGAACAAATAGCATTAAACTATATAATAGTCTAATGCTATCTGTTTTTTATTCTTCCCCATATTTGCAATACATGTTTTTTATACAGCAATTTTCATTAACCAAACAAACAAGTAAGCCAGCAAAACTCAATAAATTTAGTATTAAACCAAATCCAAAAATTCCTATTAATAATGCTGAAACTACTGCTCCTGTAACTAGTGTGCTTATAAAAGTTAATGCTAAGAATGATGAAACTAATGTTACTAATCCTCCTATAATAAGACATCTTCCATATTCACACAAACATCTTTTAGTTTCTTTCTTTGTTCCAAAAGAAACGGTATTATATAATAATATTAATGTAATAATTGAAAATATTATTCCAATTATTAGTGAAAATTCGATAATTTCGACTGCAATTGTTCCTGTAAAAAATAGCGCGCCTATTACAATCCCTAATATTACTGCAATAGCAACTGGTAATATACATACATTATAGTTCTTACACATCTTTTCTCAACTCCTACTATAGACAGAATACTAATTGTCTATAATATATGTTATGAGTTTTTTCGATAATTGGTTACAACTAAGTATTTTTGCTTCATTTAAATCTTTTCACTTTTTTTCATAATCTTAAATGTAAGAACACTCATATCATCTTTAACTTTTCCATAATTATTATCAACTGCCTCATTAAGTAAAACATCTGCACATCTTTGAGGATTATTAGTTTCCATATCTTCTATCAAATATTTAACCCAAAGAGCTTTATTCTTATATTCAACATTTGAGTCTATTATTCCATCACTGCACATTATTACCAGTTCTTCGCCATCAACTTTCTTATCTATTAATTCTTTGCTAATATTTTGCACTATTCCAGTTGGCAAACTTGCCGACTTAATCATCTGTACTTTTTTCTTATTTTTTATATAACTAGGTGCACTTCCTACTTTTATAAACTCTATATTTCCTTTAAATAAGTCTACAATTGCAACATCTAAAGTTGCATATACATCCTTCCCAACATTCAATAAATTTGTATTTATTAAATCAATTGAAGATTCTTTATTAAACCCAGTATTTAAAAGCTTTTGTAACATATTTACAACAATCTGACTACTTTTTCTAGCTTCTTCTCCTGAGCCCATTCCATCACTTATAGCTAAAAGATGTTTTCCATCTTGAAGTCTTGAGTGTATTAAACTATCTCCTGATACACTGTTACCATCTTTAATTGCTATTGCTTGTCCAATTTCTATTATGTATTTATCTGCAGATTTGAACACATACTTTAATGTTTTTTGAGCTTTTATATCTTCTTTTTGCGTTATTTCCAAATTACTATTTAAAGTCTTTTCTATTATTTTTTTTATTAATCTATCCACATTTTTTTCGCTATTTCTTTCTATATATAATTCAACTGCAATTCTTTCATCTTCATCTTTGCTTATAAACATTTCTTGAATAAGTATTTCTTTTTCTTTTAATAAAATAGCAATTTCTGCTTTTTCTTTTTCATAAACATCATCAACTTGTACAGTCTCTTTTTTAAAATCTTCCGCAATAGAAGAAATCGCTTCAGAAACGCCCTTTAACTGACTTCCAACATTTTTCTTTTCTTCTTTTAATTTCTTTACCCACACAAAATTCAATTTGCTTACTCTATATGCAGAATTTATATCTCTAGTCATTTTTTGAACTTCATCTTTTACTGTTTTTTCGTCATCATCAAATCCTACAATATAGTTATTGTTTTTTGCAAAAATATCTATTAAATCTTTTTCTTTAATAAACTGATTCTTCAATAATTTTTCAAATATTTCGTTTACAATTTCTCCTTCAACATCTGAAATATTGTCATACAATATATTATCTTCTAATGATTCTGTCGAATTTAAAAGCTCTGTAATAAATACTTTTTTATTACTTTCTTTAAATTCCTCCTGTCTCTTTGAAGCATCTGTATAGGAATTTGCCATTTGTTCAACCGCTTCAGACATATTTTTAAGTTTAGTAATTGTTTCTTTACTTTTGTCAAGGCCTCTATTTGTCGTAATAGGTAAAAATTGTTTATTCCCAATTACATTTTCAATATCTAATTTAATACTTTTAGGAACTGCCAACAATCCAATTCCAGCAATTAAAATTTCTTTAAAAACAATTAGATTTTCTACTCCACCATTAGATAAATATGTTAACAAAATATCTCCTAATATGAAACCTACAATTACTCCTATTTTTCCAAATTTATTTAAAATTCCTGCAATAAGACCGGAAATTGAATAAACTGCTATTGTTACAGGCTCATTTCCAGATATAATTCCTAATGTTACACCTATTGTAACACCTGATGTTGCACCAACAAGCATTCCATTTTTCCATCCTAGTACAAGTACCATAAATATTGCAATAATATTTCTAATAGAAAATCCAAATATTTGTGGATTTCCAAAACAACAAATAGCTATTGTAAGTAATACACTTGCTCCTATTATTTCTTCTAATGTAAATGCTCTTTTATCTGTAAACTCTAGAATCAATGTTATTGCATTTACAAATATTTTGTAGAGTATAAATGTAAGCATTGACATTGAAATTGCAACAAATAAATCATATAATAAAAATCCTGTTATAAGTGTTCTTACAAAGCCTACAATAAAAGATGCTATAAATATTCTTCTTCCTAATTTTATTTTTTCATTTTTACTTTCTTCATTATATTTTGGTTCCCTTATAAAAAAACTTGAAAAGAATATAAGAACAATGATAATGTATGGTAAAACTGAACCCCAACCACATCCTATAATATTTCCTATTAAGCCCAGAAATAAAGCTATAATAATTGGTATTTCGTTTGCACCAATTGCAACCACCATTGCTAAACTTGCTGGAGATACAACTTGTCCTAATCCTATAGTTGATACCATTAAAGTAATAATATATAAAACAATATATTTTTTTGATATTGCATTGGCTAATATACTTTTCTTTTTTTTCGTTTCCTCTTTAGTATTATTTTGTACATCTTCCTGTAAATTTTGAAACACTTAAATCACCTCGTCCTTTTTTTAAGTTTTTGGATTATACTTTTGTGTTTATTTTATCACTTGTCTTTTGATTTTTTTGTCATTTTTAGTATTTTACTTAAAAAAAGTTTTCTACATATATTGAGCTTCTTTTTCTATATTCTTTTTCTCTCGTTCTTTTGTGATTTTTATTTTATTACATTTTGTCACAAATTACAATATTTTTTTTAAATTTGTTGATAAAAAGTTACAATATTGAGCTTTCTACAATGCAAAAGACCTTATCTCAAGTATTTTAACTTGTTCTAAGGTCTTTCAATTTAGTGGCAATTTTTCATTTCTTCTAGTATAGCCTCTTTATCCATATTTTTTCCAATAAACACAAGCTTTATCATTCTATCTCCAACTTCATCATCCCAATCTTTTAAAATTTCAGGAGTTTGTTCTATCATTTGTTTTAACTCATTTTCTGGAGCAGATGCAATCCAATATCCTGTTTGAGATAGTTGCATTTGACGTCCTGCTTGTTCAAATAAATATGACATATCATAATCATTTGAAAACCATACTAATCCTTTGCATCTAATAACAGTTTTTGGAAATCTTTTATTTACAAATTCTTCAAATTTTTGCTCGTTAAATGGTTTTCTTGAAGTATATACAAATGTTGAAATTCCATATTCTTCTGCTTCGCCTTCATCATGATGGTGATGATGATGGTGTTCATGGTGATGTTCATGCTCATCCTCTTCCTCGTCTTTTTCTAACTCTTTAATCCATCCGGCAGAAGATGAAATTTTTTCAAAGTCAAAATTATTTGTATTTATAACTTCTCCAACATCAACTTTTGCATAATTTGTTTCTAATATTTTTGCAGTTGGTTGAAGTGCTTTTATGACTTTTTTTACCTGTGCAAGTTGTTCTGGAGTTACCTCATCAATTTTATTTAAAACAATTACATTACAAAATTCAATCTGTTGAATTAGAAGATTTTCTATGTCTTCTTCATCAATATCTTCTTTTACTAGATTTTCTCCGCATCCAAACTCTGTTGCTAAACGTAAAGCGTCTACAACTGTTACAACATTGTCCAATCTACAAATTGGAGGAAGCCCATATTGCTCCATTGAATCTGATAGCATTGTAATTGTTTGTGCAATTGGAAGTGGTTCACAAATTCCACTTGCTTCTATTAAAATATAATCAAATTTTCTTGTTTTTAAAATATCTACTATTTGCTTCATTAAATCTTCTTTTAATGTACAGCAGATACATCCATTTGATAGTGGTACTACATTTCCTTTATCTTCCTCTTGAATAAATCCTCCATCTGCAATTAACTTTGCATCTATGTTTACTTCTCCTATGTCATTTACTATTACAGCTACTTTGTAGCCTTCTTGATTTGTTAAAATATGATTCATAAGTGTTGTTTTTCCTGCTCCTAAATATCCTGTAAGTATTGTTATTGGTACTAATTTTAATTTTTCCATTTTATTCTTCCTTTCCTTTATTTAAAAAATATTTTTAAAAGTATTGTATTTTTCTCAAAATATGTTATAATATATGTATAGGAAACAAGAGCCACATATGTGGTTGCCTTATTTAAAGTGTATTTAAAACACATCTTCAAACTTAGCGGGTTTACAGATGTGTTTTTTTATTGTTATTAGATGCTCTATTTGTTATTATAAGTAATATGCAAAGTATTATAATAATTGCAACTAGGGCAATATTTATATACATCTGCATATATATGATTGCGATTAATAATTCATCTATTTCCATATGCGCCACCTCCAATCTCTTGATTGGTTATCAAGGTCTTCGGCAACCACATCTGCTTATTCTCATTTCCTATAAAGATTAGTATATCATAACTATAACTGTTTTTCCACCAAAAGATTTCGACAGAATTCGACATTGACTATAAATCATTTTACTTGTAATATTATTTTTATAATCATACACATTATAGATAATATAATTGCACTTATAATTAAAGCTATTCCTTTTTTTGAATTACTATTTTCTTTATTTTTTATATTCAATATAATTCCAATAAATAATAATAATGGACACACTATAAAACCTATAAAATTAACTATAATTGTGATTATTGCATACATGCGCAAATTCGTGGCTATTTTTTCATTTATTGTATTATAATTTAGATTTTCTGAATCCTCTCTACGTATTATTAAATCTTCTGGATTAATAGCTCCACATACAATAGTTGGAGTAATCATAAAAATCAATAATAATATTATTATTGTTATAAATAATAATCTATTCATTATTTCATCCTTTCCTTAATTCTAACTAATGTATTTAGCGCATCAATTGGTGTTAATTCATTTAAATTCACTTTATCAAGTTCTTGAGCAATTTCAGCCAACTTATAGTTAAACATATCAAATTGCCCTTCGACTTGTTTTTTGTTTTCTTTCTCTAGATTTTTTCCGTTTAATACACTTTTTCTTTCAATAGTTCTTAAAATTTGATTTGCCCTTGTGGTTACATCTTTTGGAACTCCTGCAAGACGCGCTACATGTATTCCATAACTTTCGTCTGTTCCGCCTCTTACAATTTTACGTAAGAATATGATATCTTCTCCTTTTTCTTTAACAGCTATTGAATAGTTTTTAATTCCTTCTTGCTTTTCTTCTAAATCTATTAATTCATGGTAATGTGTTGCAAATAATGTTTTTGCTCCACACTTTTCTTTATTTGCAATAAATTCTGCTACTGCCCATGCAATTGAAAGTCCATCAAATGTAGAAGTTCCTCTTCCTATTTCATCTAGAATAACTAAACTATTTGCTGTTGCTTCTTTAAGAATTGTTGCAACTTCCATCATTTCTACCATAAAGGTACTTTGTCCCATACTTAAATCATCTGATGCTCCAACTCTTGTAAATATTTTGTCTACTACTCCAATTTTAGCAGACTGAGCAGGAACAAAGCTTCCAACTTGAGCCATTAAAGTAATTAGAGCAACTTGTCTCATATATGTAGACTTTCCTGCCATATTTGGTCCTGTAATAATTGAAACTCTGTTATCTGATTTATCTAAATATGTATCATTTGAAATAAACTCTCCTTGTGGAAGCATTTTTTCAATTACTGGATGTCTTCCTTCTCTTATATCAATTACTCCTGAATCTGTAACTTCTGGCATGCAATAATTCATGTCTTCTGCAACTTGTGCAAATGAAGTAATTACATCTAAGGTTGATATAATTTCTGCTGATTTTTGAAGTCTTTTTACATTTGAAGCAATCTCTTTTCTGATTTTATCAAAAGCTTCAAGTTCTAGTTTTATGACCTTTTCTTCAGCTCCCAAAATTTGATTTTCTAAATTTTTAAGTTCTTCTGTTATATATCTTTCTCCATTTGTTAAAGTTTGTTTTCTAATGTATGAATCTGGTACCATCTTTTTATATGTGTTTGTAACTTCTATATAATATCCAAATACTTTATTAAATCCTACTTTTAAAGATTTTATTCCTGTTTGTTCTTTTTCCCTTGCTTCTAATTCCATTAGCCATTTTTTTCCATCTATTGTAGCTTTTTTTAGAGTATCTATTTCATCATTATATCCAAGTTTTATATATCCACCATCTTTTGTAACCATAGGTGGATCATCAACTATTGATTTATCCACTAATTCATGAATATCTTGTAATTCGTCTAAATTTTCATATAATTCTTTAAGAAGTGTTGATTGGCATTTTAATAAAACTGTCTTTACATCTGGTAATTTGTTTAAAGAATTCTTTAAAGTTATCATATCTCTTGGCGTTCCATTTCCATATGCCATTTTTCCGGCTAATCGCTCTATGTCATAAACCTTTTTTAAATTTTCTACAATATCTCCTCGAAGCATGATGTCATCTTTTAATTCTTTTACTCCATCTAGTCTTCTATTAATTTCTGTTATATCAATTAAAGGGTCATTTAGCCATCTTCTTAAAAGCCTTCCCCCCATTGAGGTTGAAGTTTTATCTAATACCCAAAGAAGAGTTCCTTTTTTAGATTTATCTCTCATTTTTTCAGTAATTTCTAGGTTTCTTCTTGCATTAATATCAAGTGACATATATCTTGAAATTGAATAAATTGTAATTTTATTAATATGATCTAAGCTTGTCATTTGAGTTTGAGTTAAATACTCTGTTAGAGCATTTATTGCAGCTATTGCTAGTAGCTTATCTTCAAACTCTGTAATAACATTTCCTTTTACATCTTGAAGATTAAATCTTAATTTCGTTATCTCTGCGTCATCTTTAAAAAATTCATCTTTAAAACTACTTATATAACTTGCTGGAAATCTTGTTTTTATTTTGCTAAGTTCTTCAGTAGAATCTGCCATCATTTTATTTATTATAATTTCTGATGGTGCAAATCTTGAAATCTCATCCAAAAGCAAAGCAAAATTGTTTGTTTCTTTTATTTGACTTGCATAAAATTCTCCTGTTGAAATATCACTTACAGCAATTCCAAAATATATTCCTGTTTTATATATTGCCATTATGTAGTTATTTTTTTTTTCTTCAAGCATATTTGACTCAACTACAGTTCCAGGTGTTACAATTTTTATAACTCCACGTTTTACAATTCCTTTTGTAGTTTTAGGGTCTTCTAATTGTTCACATATTGCAACTTTATACCCTTTTGCAATTAGTCTTGCAATATAGGTTTCTGCTGCATGATGTGGAATTCCACACATTGGAGCTCTTTCTTCTAATCCACAATCTTTCCCTGTAAGTGTAAGTTCAAGCTCTCTTGAAACTTTTATAGCGTCATCAAAAAACATCTCGTAAAAGTCGCCTAATCTGTAAAACAATACACAGTCTTGATATTGCTCTTTTGTTTCTAAATATTTTTGCATCATTGGTGAGCATTTTTCTTTGTCTATATTCATTTTTTATTTCCTTCCTAAAGTTAATTTGGGGACGTAGGAAAAATTTCCTCTCCCCCAATTCTATTATGATTATATCTTTTTTCAGCCCTAAAAAAAGAGCTTTTCCGTGCACAATTTTTCTTGGGCATTTTTTATATGAATTTAAGTATATCACAAAAAAATGCAAAAATCTACAAATATATGTAAATTTTTGCATTTTTGTTTTAAATATTGGCCATCCATCATTTTTTTATTATTTTTATTGTTGCTCAATCCATGCTATAAATTCTACGTAACTTTTTAAATCTACATTTGTAGACTTTGCTTCTTCATTTTGTGACATATACACTTCTTCATTGGCTGCTCCACCTAATCCTTGACTTACTCCGATATTTTCTAAATAATAGCAATTTGTTATTTTGCCTCCTTTTGACATTCTTCCAGCTATTCCTCCTGCTAAACTTTGATTTGTTGTATTTATTACTTTTCCTTTATTATAACAATTATACTCCTTGGGCTCAGGATCAGCATTGCTCGAGCCGAAAACTCCACTTATTCCGCCAACATCTTCATCTCCTTTTATTTTTCCACTATTATAACATAAGCTTATATCTTGTCCTTGTTTAGAAACACATCTTCCAACAATACCTCCTATCACTTTATTTCCACTTCCTGTTACATTTCCTGTATTACTGCATTGTTTAACCACTGAAGCTGCATGTCCTGCTATTCCTCCTACACCTGCTGTTCCTTTTATATAACTATTTTTGACCGTTATATTATTTATATCACTTGCATATCCAAATATTCCTGCCAAATTACCTACCTGTACATATCCTCCTCTTATTGTATGATTCCTTCAAATTTTGCTATTAATTGATTTTGACCTCCTATTGGTGTCCAACTTTCACCACCTATTAATTTTCCATTTGTTTGTCTTGCTCCTAAATCTAAATTATTCATTAAATATATTGTTGTATCTGGTGTCATTGTTACGGTACTTGGATCAACTCCTGCTTGTGTTACGTAACTATTTAAATCTGCACCATATTCTGTCCCATTTATACTATTTCCATTGTTTACAAAATCTGCTAAAAACTTTAATTGCCCTGGTGTGTAAATGTACCAATTCCATATATTGTTTTCATCTTTTTTAAAATCTGGGCATTCTATGTATGTAGCACCTTTCCAAATACTTACTTTTCCTTCTTCTATCTCTCCATTTTCATATACTGTAATAGTTTTTCCATTTTTACTTACATAACATACATCTGTGTATTTTGTTGTTCCATCTGCTTTAGTTATTTCTTCTGCCTTTCCTCCACTTATTCCACTTTCTAAATCTTGTTTTAGTGTTTTACTATTTGTACCCATTGTTGTTTTCTCTATAGTTCTATTTGACATTACTATTTTTGTTTCTTCTTTTAAACTTTCAAGTTCTGTTTTATCCTTTGCTTCTCCTGCTCTACTTATTATTGAGTTATCTCTTGATAGCATTGAAATACTTATTCCTACTAATATTAACAAAACAATGATTGTTATAACAAGCGATATTAGTGTTATACCATTTTCACATTTTTTCTTTGTATTTTTGATAAATAATTTCATCTTACGTTCCCTTTCATTTTTTATAAATACATTTTAAATCATATTCTTTAATT
>Ga0247611_10005339_pt1 | contig 17106 bp, 15 predicted proteins | sample 177DNAGHGhighgp2_FD_192422 | JGI IMG/M metagenome (GOLD analysis project Ga0247611, IMG submission 192422) | Sheep rumen microbial communities from Palmerston North, Manawatu-Wanganui, New Zealand - 1770 DNA GHGhigh gp2 | ecosystem: Host-associated > Mammals > Digestive system > Stomach > Rumen... | reverse complement strand
TGGCGAGGATGGTATAGGGTATATCCCCAATCACACTACTGTTAGTTATACAGACGGTCAGGAATATACTCTTGTTTATAAAATTGGCAGTGCTGCTCAACAGACAAAGCACGCCACTGCAAGCGGTAGTGTTACCGAATTAAATTTTGGTACACAGGCTAACCCAATTATAGTTGGTAGTGGCAACTATATTAAATTTGATTTTGGTGCAAGCAATGCAGGTAAATTAGTTACAGTAAAATTGGTGGCTGGTCATTCTGCAACACCTGACCTTAGTGAGTATCTAAATAAGATATTTACCGTGGCTCATACGATAGGAAATCAAATAGTTCCAAATTACTATGATATATACATTTATACTGGTGATGCTAATATTGGTATGGATGGGTATATCCAAAAGTGTTCAAATCTTTATTGTGATGATACCAGTGCAACCAAACTGACTACAGCAATAGATAATTTTCTCAATGATAGTAGAATGTCTACGTTGCAGTTGACAAATACCGATGGTAGCTATATTTACCGAGTAGTAACAAAGTCAGTTGATGGATATCAAGACTATATGACTATTACTTATGTTATGCAGTCTGGTACAAACAGTCAAATTAAATACTTAACGCAAGTATTTACAATACCGTCAAGTGGGGTAGTTGGTAATTCAGGCTATTCAGAACCCTTACTTTTAACTGGACCAGTATTTCTTGCAACACCTGATTCGGTTGGTGGTTTTTATAATATAGATAGCACAAACTCAAACTATGAGGACAATGGCTATGTTTATCTTGACTCTGATGGTCATTTAAGGCTGTATGATTACGAATTATTGAGAAGTGCAGAACTTGCTTATATACTTGATAGCGATAAGGTTTTAGGCGAGGGATTGACTTATGAGGAACTTCAAAATCAATTAGATGACGGAGTAAACAATCGAGTAGCATTCCCGACACAGTATACAACCAACACAGACTTAAATCAGTTTGTAATCAATTTAACGCTTTACCTTGCTAAATCAGATACGGATGTAATAGTTAATCTTGATAACATTGACCAAAGATATGGTACAGCAGTTATTTTAACAATTCGTGGCGATGCAGATGAGCATACAACACTGAATATTGTAAACTGCAATAAGATTAAGATTAATCCTACGATTTCAGGTACACCAAACATCAATGTTATAAATTCTGGAATTTGTTATGATTCGGTTGTATTCAACACAGTAAAATCATTCCAAAACATTTCATTGTGGTATGAAAGATACTCCGAATCCGACCCAATGCTTTCTGTAAATGGAATGACAGTCACTGACCTTGATGTTGCAAGTTTTGTATTAGGTCAAAATGCGACTGGTCCGTCATATGTAAATCAGCCAGATATGGAAACCGTACAATATGAACTGACTTTTGGTGATTACAGATTTACCTATGGCTTGAGGTCAGTTACTATTGCACCAGATGGTTCTGTTGCTGGGGTTGGCATTTATATTAAGAATCAGTCCTCAACATTACCTTCAACATCATCAGTTACTGATAACTCATCAAGAATTTACCTTGCAAAGTTTAGACTTCCGCAGAGTGTGAACCTGCAGTACCCGATTTCAAGGTTAAATGCAAATATTCGTATTGATGGCTCATTTATTGCTGGTTATGAATTGACCGATAATGATAAATATGTTCTCAATACTAACAGTTTTGCAGCTCTTGTGAACAGTTACAATTATTCAGACACAACTACATATGAGGTTGACAGTGGTGTGTATTATGCTATCGGCTCTATATCATATAGAATAGATACAGACATTTATAATGCACCTGAAATTTCTGTTGCGAGCGATGTTGTCATACCAGTAAATGTAAGTGGTGCTATGGATATGATATTGAGGTCATTTGACAATAATGAGTATCATATCTTTGACGGACACTCAATCCCCGTTTTAGGACAGTGATAAATTATGGGTAATTACATTTATGAAGTGATTAAAATTAAATATGTTCGAGAAGGTTATTTACCTGACCTACCATATCATTTGATTTCTGACAATGAGTTGTATGATGCTTTTCTGTCATACAACTCAGACAGTCAAAGTTATAGTGGGTACTTTACACATATTTATACTGCTCCGATAGATACATCCCTTTTGGACAAATATACAACCCTAATTGAAGCAATTTACCGACATTTGTGTATTGCAAAGGGTTTAGCAGACCATACGCTCATTGAATATGGAAGTAATGATGAAATAAGCATTAAAGATGAGTATTTAGTTAGTTCTGGTATGGTTAAGGCACTAAATCCAAACAGAGAAATTGCTGTAGATAACTATGAATTTGTGGGGCTGCCAGATTGGATTTATGCTTATATGTTAGGTAATGTAATTTCAAATAATTCTGATGACGAAATGGATTATGCTGACTTATTAAAATCCTTTAATACAGAATCGTATGATATAATGCAACAGCAGTGTTATATAGTTTCGAGTGGCTGGATACAGAAAATGCCTGAAAGTTATCTTGTATATCACCAGAGTGATAATCACCCAGTGATTTTGAGACCAGCCACAATTTTTGGCGAACCACACATCATTAAAGCAATTAGAGTAGAAGAAGCAAGCAGAGGTATAGTATGAAATTACTTTCCATCTCAAATTCCACAACCTTAAAACAACTATCCGACATAGTAGGATATCGTAATGTTGCAGATGTTCTTGTTGCGAACAATCTGCCAAGAATCCCTAATGTTGGTGAGCAGTTTACAACTGTGGTAAATAATCTTAAATCATCCAGCAGTAATATAGATTATATATCCAACCAGGATGTTATGCGAGACCGTAAAATGACGGTCTTAAAAACATTTATGGATGATTCAGATATATTTGAGAAAGCTTGTTTGTCTACAAATAAAGAGTGGCAGGTAATTTCTAAGTTAAGCACATTCAGCAATTACTTAAAATTACCAGAATCTGTTGTAAATAATCTGCCAAGCAATGCTTATATGCTTGGTAATGGCGTACCAGTCAGCAGTGCAGTCTATAACAGTGTTATGCAATCACTTCAAAATGGCGATGATATTGATGTGTCTGTATTCAATTCCTATGAAGGAATTAATGCCAATACAATGAGAACGGCATCATTTAGTGCAGACTATGCAAAAAATGATATAAACACTTGGTTTAAGATACCATTTCACGACATTACTTTATATTCTAATCTTATGGGTGCCTCTGTTGACATTCCAGCATATCCAGAGGAATTATCTGATGGTGTATCTGCTAATTATGATACAATGGGCGATTTGCTGTATCAGTATGAGCCTTGGGTATTGTATAGCAGTTCTGGTCCAAGAGAAGTTCCATTCACATTCCATTTACATAGGGATATGTGGACTGGCGATAGGAATGATGGATTGGCTAATCAAATGATAAGGTTTTGTGAGGCAAACTGCTATCCAGCATATCGAGGTGCTTCCGTAAATGCACCGATAGTTACTTTATATGTTAGGGGCAAAGCATTTATATCAGGTGTAATGACATCTTGTAATGTTGATTGGTCTGGTCCATTAGGTGATGACGGTTGGTACTTGGAGTTCCACCTAAACTTTAAGATTAGAGAGGTTTCCAAGATTAGACTTGATATGGAAACTCAGAGAAATAAGGCACTTATTCAGTAAGGTGATTTTATGTACGAGGTTTACAATACTTTAAGACCATATAAAAAAGTTGATTATCAGGGCATACAGTATTCTACTTGTAAAGAATATGACCACATTTGCCGATACAAAGGTTTACGGCAGATTGTTCATAATTATGATAATGTTGAGGATAGGTTTGTTTCACACGAAACAGCAAATCCATTTGACAGTAAACTCAGGCGGAAATACTATACTGTTACAGCAGATAGAGAAAATCGTCTTGATTTGATTGCATATGAGCAGTTAGGTTCACCGCAGTATGCTTGGGTAATTGCTTACTTCAATGGTATTGCAGATGGGTACACAGTTTGGGAAGGGCAGTTGTTGTCAATGCCGACTGATGTTTCATTGTTGTTCAACACTGGTGAGATTTTACAATCTGTACCAGCCACAAAGTTAAATTTGAGTAGAGAATAATTATAAGGTTTTAAGGTTTTATGAAGGTACAAAGTTTTTGCAATTTTATGTTAGCTGGGGTAAGTCTTACTGACTTCGGCTTAAAGATTCCTTCGCCCTTTACCTCATTGAGATTATCTAATGCTCAAATAACCTCTATGACCTCTTGGGAATTAACAATTAGTATTGCTGGTGATGATACTAAAGGTGTCAATTCAGCAGCATTTGAGGCTTTGATATATTCGGCAGCCCAATCTGCATACGACTACCATAATGCCAGCGGTATACCTGTATCCTTTATGTTTGGTTGGTTAGATGAGTATGGTAATGTTGCTGAATACATATCTTATCAGGGATTTACTTTACAATACAGTGTATCAGCTAATGGCAGATTTTTAACATATACAGTAAAGGGATATGCTTCAACTGCGATTAAATCTCAAATGCCCGTTTTACATATCCCAGAGGTCAGTGGAATAGTTCAGCCATCGGCAGTTGTTGAGGCAATAGCCAAAGCGGTTCACGCAGATGTTTACTATGATTTAGATATAGACCACAATGATGAGCCTACATTAGTTCAACACGGATATTTGAATACCTCATTGAATAGATATATTGGTGGATATAACAGTGCTGATGATAATTTTGAGGATTTTCCTGGATTGCTGACATTATCAAAATCATATAATGCTTCAAGGGATGCAGCTGGGTTGAAATATCCTTACAAAAAATTAAGCACCATATTGAATAATGTAAGTCAGTCATCTATAAGTAATTACCTTAATCAAAGTTTAGTGGATAATGCAGTGCAGAGTACGGCATTTTCGTATTGGGTAGAAGAGCCTACAATGACTAAACGAGGAGTTATTCACTATAAGTCAAATGCTGGTCTGCTGGGCAAAAATGATTTTGCAACTTTGCGATATGGTACAGACAACACTAATGTCATTTCAATATCGGGTAACTATGATGGTGTTGCTTACAATATGACTGATATGAACTTTAAGACATTAGGATTCGCAGTTGATGGCAGTGGTAGTACAATAGTAGATTCCACTAATGTGGTGAACTCTTGGTCTTCATCATTGGCAGACACATTCCAAACTGCCAACATTATAAATGACATTAATGCACTGGCATCACAGTTTTCTGGTAACTTTAATGCTGTAATTCCTGGTAATGTTAGCACATTCAATGTGGCACAGCCAGTAAATCTTTTAGTTGTGTCAGGAAATACAATATCGCCAATAACTGGTGTATACAATATAACTGGTGTAACACACGAAGTTTCAACAGTATTTACTACCTCACTTGCACTACAGAGATTGCAGATGTCATCTGCAAATCAAGTAGCGACAGGTCAAGGAATAACGGTAGGTGGTACACATATGTATAGTCCATCAAGTGTTCACCAAACAAGCAATATACTTAGTGCAAGTAAAGTTGATTTCGGGGAGTTATATCCAACCTACTTGGATATGTAATTTGGTTATGTTTAGTTATGCTAAATACAATGTGAATAATGATGGTGTTGATTTTGGTACAGTTGATAACTGCCCATTCTTACAAACAATGGCACAGATACTAAGACCATATGTAACTCCGACAAATGCTAATGACAGTAAACTTATTAAGTACTATCAGCGATATGGTTATCACTATGGGGTTGATTTAGTTCCATATAATGAGTCTAAATTATTAACGCCAGATGATTATGCTATACCTGTCTATTCACCTGCATTAGGAATTGTATTAAGCACAGACGAATATACTTTTAACGAAAATCCTCGTGGGGATGCAACAAAATCGGTTGTAGTTCAGTTTGATGCAGATACCTCTTTTAGAGTAGGTAAATTAGTTCGCACAACTGTAAAACCAGGCGATGCTGTAAGTCAATGGGATATAGTTGGGTATGCAAAAAAGTGGGTACATTTTGAGATGTTGAGTTATTACAAAGAACACCAGTCATCACAATTATTTACCTTTGATAAATTGAGATTATATCTTGTAAATCCAGCAACATACTTTAACGGGAAGTATGATGGATTAGATTCTGGAATAGGATGAACTAAATGCTTTCATATGATGTTGTAAATTCAGGCGGTAGCGTAGTTACCAATGTTCAAATTTCACCATATCTTTTAGTATTGAATGAAAACAGTGCATTGCCGACTGCTTTTGAGCTAAATACTGAAAACGGATTTATTGGCGTAGGCATTTATGCTGGTCGATATTATGATGATAATCATAGTAAACGAGATAAATTTGCAAATCCAAATATAAGAGAACAAGTAAATTGGGCAAAGGAAAATAATATACCTTTCGGATTATTGGGTTATATTGATGCTCGAAATGAAGCCGAAGCACAGGAAGAGTTTAAGCAACTTTATTTAGTGCTTATGACATACCCACCGAATATAGGATTATGGTTAAGAATAAAGTCAAGCGGTGCTAAATCGGAAATAAATAATATAATCGAATGGTATCAAAAAATGCTTATAAACAGAGGGTTTAGATACCAAATTGGTTTCTATAATACAAAAGATGAGTTAGAGAGATTTGATTGGCAGAAATTCTGCAATAACAGAGCAGGTGTTGCCACCGAGTATAAAGACTTTGACAGAACTTCGGTAAGTAACTATTTTGCAAATGACTGGAATTTATGGTGGTTAGATAAGCCCACAGGCGATGAGTTTGAACAGACAAATGATTTATTAAGACCAAACTTCTTTAAGTTGATTCCAGCAGGTACGAGTACAGCAAATGCATCTGCTTATGTAACACCAAGAATTTAAGGGGAATTTTAATGAATGTTGTTGCAAAGGGCATAGATGTTTCCCAATATAATGGGGCTATAGATTTTAACAAGGTTAAGGCTAATGGCATTGATTTTGTTATGCTTCGTTGTGGCACAAGTTATGACCAAGTTTATAACAAAGATACCCAGTTTGATAAAAACTATAAAAATGCAAAAGCCGCAGGACTTTTGGTCGGTGCATATTTCTATACCTATGCTAAAACAGTAGATAACGCCAAGCGAGATGCTAAATGGTGTTTGCAGATGATTAGTGGCAAAACATTTGATTACCCAGTGGCATTAGATATTGAGGATAACTCACAGTCGAAATTAGGTATGACTACCATAACCAATATGATAGTTGCTTTTTGTGATATAATTGCAGAGAAATATATACCAATGGTCTATTCTATGGACAGTTGGTTTGGTTCTAATATTGACACTACTAAAATTACAAAGTACGATGTTTGGGTTGCCAATTGGAATGAGAAAGTACCAACTTACTATAAAGGCACTTATACAATGTTTCAGTATAGTAGTGTGGGTAGGGTATCGGGAATTAGTGGTAATGTTGACCTTGATTATTCATATAAGGATTATTCTAAAGTATCAAATAATAAAAGCACAACTACAAAATCAGCCAATAATTACCCCTACATAGTAGATGAAAACGGAAACTTTATTGATAAGAAATATCCAAATCTATTTACACCAGCATTTATTACATTGGGGCGTAAAATAACATCAAATGGAAAAACCATTACAGGATTGAATGGCAGAGACCCAAGATATCCTGTATATGGTAGCGAGGTTATTGATGGGGAGACATTCCCAAAACTATCAATCACATTACCTAACTGTACCAGTTATGTTACTGCGAGGTGGATACAGTTAAACAATGATACTGCTGTGACTAAGCTAAATTGTAATATGGGTCACGCAAATGGATGGTTTAAGAAATTAAAGGAATTAGGATTTGATGACGGTAAAGTTCCAAAATTAGGTGCTATTGCGTGTTTTGATTGGTTTCCTAACGGTCACGTTGCTGTAGTTGAACGAATAATAAGCGACACCCAATTTTATGTTGCGGAGTCAAACTACAGAGAAGAGTGGAACAGAAAAGATGAGATGGAAAGAGACGACCCGAATTTTAGACGGGGTGTTAAGGTAAATACCTATAGTACAGATAATGTAAACTTACAGGGTTTCATCTATTTTCCATATGAGTTTGATGATTCTGGCATAGCAGACCATACAGAAGAACAGGAAGAGCAAGTACAGGTTTGGCAAGATTTATATTCTGAGCCAATAGAAAGAACAGATGCAACGGTAAGAACAGTAGGATACTTTAATCCTACAACCTTTAAAGTCGGGCAGACAAAATCTGATTATGATGTGGCAGCAGTAAACTATACACCAGTTCTTAATGCGATATATAACTACAACAATCTTGGCAAAACATTCGCCAGCGGTAGTTATGGAGTAGAACCCGCAAATAAGGGATATACCACAGACAATAGATATAGTGAAAATGTTGTTAATGTTGAGTATAATACAAATGGGTGTGCTGGGGTGTATAAGCGACAAGAGGTTGTTAATTGTCTGCTCAATTTTGGTTTAAGTAGAGCACAGGTCGCTGGCATATGTGGAAATATTTATAAGGAAAGTACATACAGACCTTGGTCGGTTGAGGGAGATTATAGTAGAGGAACTATAGATGAGAAGAACCGTTCCAAAGTTATGGACACCATAGATAATGTAATAGACAGAAAGAAGACCAATCCAAATACTTGGGGAATTGGGTTATTGGCTTGGACTTCCGCCCCATTTGAAATATCTATGGTAGCCTATTGCGAAGAGGTCATTGGTGTGCCGTGGTATAATACAATATTTGGTCAACTGCAGTATTTTTGGAAAGTTCAATTGAATGGTTATGACTGGAAGTATAAGAATTATACTATTGATTCATATAGCAGGAATAAATTTGATAAAATACTGAAAATAATAAAGGCTACTCCAAACACATTAGATGGTGCAAAAAATCTGTGTGAGCAATTTATGTTGATTTACGAAGTTCCTAATATGCAATATGCAGATTTATCTGGTAGACAAGCAGAGACAGAGTTCGTATTCAATCATATAATTCCCTACCAAAAGAAAAGTGAAGGCGACATACAAAAATACACAAAATAATTGCAAGAAAGGTTTGTTGGTGATATAATGGTAACAACAGGTTATGCAATTAAATACCGATATGCAGACAATGGCACGACAGAAGTTCAGGTAAGGATACCTAATGTTCACGGACCAATGAATAAGTCTGAATATAATGGTAAAACTGCAAGGAATTATGTTGAGGAAGAAGACTTGCCATACTTTATGTCAGTTATTATGCCCCATATGCCAAGTTATGGTGATGTGGTGGTGTTAGAATCCAACCATACTTCGCAGAGAGAATGGACTGTTATAGGTATGACTGGTGGTAATTATAAAAGGGGGGCTTAATTAAATGGCTGAAACAACTTCATTAAAGTTTCCTAAAATGTTTGATGTAGCACGAAATCAGGTATCAGTTTTATCTGATGATGCTTCAATAGTAAACAGAGATAGGTTACTTATTCTATCGGAACCAAATTCATTGTATAATGAACCGAATTTTGGTGTGGGGTTAATTAAGTATCTTTGGCATTACAATGTTACCGATAGGTCACATATTGCTAACCAAAGGGCAATTATTGAGGATAATATTCGTGAGCAGTTGAGGATACACGAGCCTTATTGCAAACCAGACGAAACCCAGTTTGCTGATGAGTTGTTATTTTCCGAACAACCAAACAATGCACAGTTTAAGAACCCAAACAAACTTGATATGACAGTAGCAATTAAGACTACATACAGCAGGGAACTTGCAATAGATATTAAAAACGAGGTACAAAATTGATGGCTAACACAGATTATAGTAGGGGTTTGATTTCCTACACAGACAGAGATTACCAAACACTGTATGAGAACTATAAAAAGTTAGTTCCGACATTAACAGACCTTTGGAAACCAGAGGCAGATGCAGACCCTGGCGTAGTTATTGGTAAATACATAGCAAGCGTTGCAGATATGCTTGGAATAAATATTGACTGGCTTGCAAATGAGATTTATGCACCAACAGTATCTCAACGAAAGGATGCTGAAAAGTTATTTGCACTTATCGGCTATTCATTAGGTTTTTATACCGCTGGCAGAACTGAGATTACCTTTAAGAATACATCTGCATTTCCAGCAGAACTTGATTTCGGTTTTAATGGTGCGAATTTCTCAACAGTTACGGCTAATACCGACATAACGGGTGCAAACCGAGTAATTAATTATAATATTATTCCGCTTACCAATGGTTTTGGTGAGACAGATACAAGAAGCACAAGAAGAACTTTAACGAGTGCAGTTGATATATTCTCGACTACCGACCCAGTTACCTTACAGCCAGGAGAAACAGTAACAAGAATAGGTATTGAGGGAACACTTCGTAGTGTATCATATTCCGCAGAAGATATTGCAAATACCTATAACTATACAATTACATTACCCTCACAGCATATTGATACAACGGCTATTTGGGTAAGGTCAAGGTCAGGTTCAGGTACAGATGAGTATTTATCAACCCAGTGGACACAGGTAAACAGTGCAGCTGAATTTGTAACACCTGAGCCAAGATTTGTTGTTACCTATGATAATTATTCAAATGCACAGGTACAGTTTTCAAATTATCTAAACCAATTAGAGAACTTTGCTGGTATGTATTTGACAGTATATTGGATAGACTGTTCAGGTGCCATTGGTTCTGTAAACACAAATGTACTTGGTGATTTACAGTTAGCAATTCCTATGGAACATTCTGGTGGTACTTATGCCGATATTACAGAGATTTCTATTTCAAACCTCGCTAATACTTCAGAGTTTCCACATACATATACCGTAACAGGTAAATCACCCGAAACAGCAAAAGAGGCTTATATCAATTCAAGAAACTATATAAATACTTGGGATAGTTTAGTTACTTTGCCAGACTATACAAGATTCTTATTGAGAGAGCCTGGCACAGATTGTGGTATTGTGCTGGATTGTCAAAAAGCACTTGAAATCAACCAAGCAATATATCACGACAGTACATTGACTGATACACAGAAAGCAAAGAAATACATTACAAATCAAGACTTCGAGAGAGGTTCAACCAAGTTTAAGTGGCAGAATATTCTTGAAGATGGCTATGATACATCAGACCCCACAAAGACTGTTATGAAATTTACAGCGGATTTCAAGACCTATGTGGCTATGTGCTATGCAGTCTATAATGATTTCAAAGACAGCACACTAAACAATGGCTCAATGTCCGAAGTTAAGTGGCAAGATAGAACCCTGTATAAGAGATATTTACCACCAAGAGATTATATTGATGGTGTAATTGCAGACTACAGACCACTACAATCGCTGGCAGTTGAGGTGCAGTTTGGATATTTGAGAATATTCCCGTTCTATGTTTATGGTACGGTAACACCGATTAGACCAGTTACAAGACAAGTAGCACAAACACTGCTTAATCAGGTCAATGAGGCACTTGCACTGTATTTTGCACCATCAAACAGAGAAGTGGGTGTAAGACCTACACTTATGGAAATTGTTGAGGTTGTCGAGAATGCAGACAGTTCTGGTTTAATTCGGCACTTCGACCCTGGCACAATAAATACAACAGGTATTGTTTGGAAAGCCTGTGATGTTGATTTCTTTAATGCTATCAGTTTCGCAAAGTATGAAAATAGCAGTCAATACATTAAGTTTAATCCACAATATATTATTGACTAATTCGGGAGAGTTTTATGAACAGATTTGAATTATCTATACCCGATTGTTATTTAGAGAGTTCTGATTTCAGATTTTTCTTAAAGTGGGTAACAGAAGCACTATACAAATTAAAGTATGACCTTGATGCTTTCTTTGATTTGTATGACCCCTTGAGGTGTCCTAAAGATTTGTTATGGATGCTGGCAGATACTATGGGATTTAAGTATGATGACAGACTTCCGACAGCATACAATCGGCTTGTTTTACTTTACTTTATGTCGATGATTAGATATAAGGGTAGCCGAAACGGTGTTCTTTTAGCAGCTAATGTTAATTTAACACAGTATGATGTTACAGACTATCAAAAGGAGTCTGGTGATGATATTGATTTAGACAGATTAAATTTTACAAACATTCGTGTAAATTCTGCCTATGTTAATGTCAACAGAGAATCTGGGTATATTGATGTAGTTTATTACAGTGCAGAAAAACCCATAGATGCTTGCATTGAGTATGTTAGACCGATTGGTATGTACTGTTTCCAACACGCAGGTGTTGTTCAAAATGCAAGAACAAAACTCGGTATTGATGTCAGACTTACAGATGAATCCAATATGCAACTCGGTATTACTGCCACACAAGTCGGTAGATACTCAAGAGAGGATTATGCGAGTTTACAGGCAGCTGAAAACGGTGAGTTGGTTGAAAGGCAGCCAGCATATAGCCGAAATTCTGTTGCGGAGGTAACCCCAACACAGTGGGCGGGTTATCGTTCATTATGCAGTTTACAGTTGACTAACAATCACAATATTGATAATCTTTTAAGGCTTAACCCACCAATATTTTCACAGGGGTATTTTCCACAGGATTATGCAGATATTCACGATGTTGATGTTGATGTAGTTAAGGCACAGAGTTATGACGGTCATTTACCTGAATGGAACTTGCTCTATGATAGAATTGCAGAGGAAGGTCTTAGCCCTGACATTACTACTATTGACAGTAGCAGAACATTAAATAGGACACACCCAAGACCAGCAGTTAATCCTATAATGACTCAACTTGGTGATGCTATTTCCTTAGATGAGTATAATTCTGATTATATAATCGAAACGCCAAAGAGTGATTCTGCGGTTGAAGATAGTTTCCCAGACAATAATTAAGTATGACAAGAGTGAGTGAACTAACCTTTAATAAATATAGGTGAGTTCGCTCACTTTATTGCATTAAATTATTTAATTGTCGGAGGTGTTTTTGTGGCAGATATAATACCAATTTATGATGAATCTGAAGTAGCAAAACCAGCTTCGGCAGATGATTTAATAAGGGATGCCAATGGCTTCACGAACCCTAATCTGCATCGCAGAATACACCCTATAAACAGTTTACCGTATCCTTATGTTCAAACAATTGGTTTAACTTGGGCAGAGGCAAATGCAAGGGGTTACACTTGGAATAATAGTGCTGGACTTTGCAAGAATTTTTATGATTCCGACTACTATCCAGATATGATGGTAGTTAATGATGTTGAAACTCGTGTCCCTACTACTTGGGGTGCCATTTCACAAGATACTTGGCAAGGTGTTTCAGTAAATACTTGGGATGAGATAAGATGGCAAGAAGGCGAAGTTGTTGAAGATGATTTCTTATCACCAAGTGAATTTGGTAAGGTAATTACTAATAATGACGCTATAAACTACGGCAGAACCATTACCGAGATAAATCAAAGAAAGAATAAAAAGTATTCGCCAAGCGAGTATATTTTGCATATACAGAACAGAGATTCATTCAGACGAAAGTCAGATAACTATAAATCGCCTGATGAAAGTATGGATAGTTCTCATAGTGAGATTCCATAATTTAAGGAGTATTGAGTTATGAAAAATATTGTATCATTACCAGCATATAATAATGTAATGATAAATGTTATAGATAGGGCAACTGGCAAAATTGTTCAATCACATATTGGGCATAACGAGTGTACAAATTCTATGCTTGTTGGTGTGGCACACTATCTTTGCGGAGATGGTGTGCTTAATCAGGCATACGATAATTCAGTATTGAGTGCTTATGTGCCGAAGTACATTTCATTAGGTACAATGGGTTTGCTTTCGCAGGAAGCAGATGATGATGGCTACCCAAAGTATATTGGTGACACAAATAACGGTGAACACATCACTATTGACAATTACCCAACAGATAAAGCAACGCTCGGAAAGTTATATGACGATTATGCTTCAAAGAGACCTGGCTTTGGTGCGGATGGTTATGACGGTGTACTTAATAATGGTAGGCAGTATTTTGGTTTAGGTCGAGTATATACAACTATTGATAACAGCGTTGACTGCGAATTGATAGCACCTAATTTTCCAAGAGCAAAAATAACTCATAGGGAAATTGTATTTGCAGACAAGTCGGAGCAAATTAAAACAGTTGACCTTGTATTTTCCGCTATGGTTTCAGTTGGCTCATTAGCACAATTCAGAGGCGACAATGATTATGTGTTCATAACTGAATGTGGTTTATGGTCTGATACTCCTCAGTGGATTTTGAATACTGTTGATATTGATGGGCATAAAAAATCATACTACTCAATACCAGATTTCTGGAGTTCGGATACAACAATTAACAAAAATGGACTTTTAGCTGGTTACAGGATGATACCAACAAGTACATCAAGCAGATATTTTACAAAGCAGTCAGTTAAGCAGGCTGGGATAGTAAACCCATATGACACCCAAGACCCCACACTTGAAACATTAAAGACTATTGAGCAGATAGATGCAGAGGCAACAGAGATTGCTAATGCTAATATAGATGAATTAAAACAGTCTATACTTCGTGTTGGACCTAACCAAGTTGTTCAAATTGTTTGGAAAATCCAGTTAGGTGATGTTACGCAGTTTGTAAACAAAGCAAGTGTGGTTGACGAGGAATATGTCCAAAAACGGATTGCAGAAGCATTGACTGTAGATGAAGATGATGTAATTATTCAGGGAGCATAAGTTTATGGCGATGATAAATAAAGACGACCTCATAGATGGTATAGCACAGGATTATGTTGATAACAGTGGTGATATTGCTACTATAACATTTGGTAATTTAAGACCTAAACTTGATACTGCTGTTTATCCAAAGGGTACTTTGGAAATCACATCTAATGGTCAGCACAATGTAAGAACTTATGAGAATGTTGATGTTGAAGTTCCGCAACCGACAGGGACTATTGAGATAACTGAAAATGGAACATATAATGTTTTCGATTATGCTCAGGCGGAGGTTGATGTACCAACAGGTGGAGCATTACTAAATAGTGTTACAAGAAATGCCGATGGCACTTATACAGTTATAGATATTGATAATGTTTCTCATACAGTAGTTCCAACAGAGACAGATGGACAGATTACTGCTATAACCTATGACGGAAATAATGTGCCGTTGAGTTTTAGTAACGGCGAATTAATAAGTGTCGGTGATACCAATATAGATGTGAGCAGATACCCTGAGGCACAGGGTGGTAATATTGGTTATCAAGTCGAATTTAAAGTTGACGGAGAAGATTACTATGTAGCAAGTTGCAAGCAGGGCGAAAGCATAAGCGAGCCGCCCGCATATACGCCGACAGCGGGAATGTTTTTTGGTTGGAAAGATAATAATTATAATCTTATTACATTTCCATATACCCCGAATGACAACATTGAATTATACGCAAGATTGGTAAACGCTCCGTCGGAAGAACGAGTTGTCGGCACTTTGAGCGGAAAACCTTTATATGAAAAAAGTTTTTTATTTTCAAATGTTCTTTTTACGGGGAACGATAGCACGTCAGAATTTAAACACGGTTTAGATATGACTGATATTGACTTTATCGCAATAAGGGAAAAATGGAATTATCAGGGGTATTTAAACAATAACTGGCAGTGGTTTGAAAGTATGACAACAGTTAACCTTACAACGACATATCCAATAACAATAGTAATTGGAAATACGGCTTTTTACAATTCAGTAAGTAGCGACGAATTTGACGCACGAGAGGACAGAAAATATATTTTCCTAATTCAATATACGAAAAAATCGGACACAGCCGCAGAATAAAGGGGCGATTTTATGATAAAACTATTTAGCCCGACAGACAAATTATACAGTACAAACGGCGACACATTTACAATTTCATTGACAATTGGTGGTAAAGCAACAGTTACAATTAATTCATAAGAGGTGTGATAAATGCCAAACAAAGATTTCCAAAACGGATTAATAGTAGCCCTTGCATCAGGGGTAACCATAGCAGAGGGTGGAAATATAGGATACCAAGTCAAGTTTAAGGTTGACGGTAACGATTATTATATTGCTTCTTGTCAGCAGGGCGAAAGTATAACAGAGCCGCCGAAACCGACAAAAACGGGTAGTACATTTACAAAATGGCAAGATACGGAATTGAATTATATTGAATTTCCGTTTACACCGCAAAGCGATATTACTTGTAATGCAGTTTGGGGTAGTGGCGACTTGCTTTTGACTTGTGACGATTTTACAGATAGCGGAATACACCAATTAACCTTAACAAACAATGGTGCTGAAATTGACTATGAAATTAAAAAGTTTGGTACGGGTAGTTGGCATTTCGTTGAAGGTTCAGACTATGTAAGAATTAACAATCCAAGCACTATTTTTGATTTTGCAAACAATGATTTTACTATTGATTTATGGCTATATCCCACAGCATTTACAGGCGGAATATATAGTGCGTGGACTAATTCTACTGCACGTTCATTTATTTTGACAACGGCAGGAACGGCAGGACTTCTTTTTGCGACGTCATATTCTTCAAGTCAATCGGTAATGATACAAACAGAAAATAATGTTTTAACGCTTAATGAATGGCAACATATAGCCGTAACAAGGCACACAGGCACAATTTACATTTTTGTAAATGGCACGTTGGTAAAATCGCAGGTTGTAGGTGCGAGTTACACAATAAATCCTATTGGCAATAATGATTTCTTAATTGGTAAAAATGGCGACTCGTCACAATACAATGACCATACAACAGGCTATATTGACGAATTACGCATATTAAACGGCACTTGTGCGTGGACGGAAAACTTTATGCCGCCTACACAGCCTTATTAAAAGCGAGTTGATAAATAATGACAAACTATACCAAACTCTATGGTTGATTAGTTGAATATTGTTATGTCCAGACAGTGTGTGTAAAAGTTGCACAAAACTAACCTTAAATAATATATAGAGAGAAAATATTTTATTTTAGAGAGGTAAATAATTATGGTTTGGAGCAGATGGATTGGAGATAGAATATACTCCATTTATTACAGGTATGATTCTCACGGTAATGATGAGCAGATGGCAACCTTGAAATCTCTTTGTATGCACGA
>Ga0247611_10005338_pt1 | contig 17109 bp, 9 predicted proteins | sample 177DNAGHGhighgp2_FD_192422 | JGI IMG/M metagenome (GOLD analysis project Ga0247611, IMG submission 192422) | Sheep rumen microbial communities from Palmerston North, Manawatu-Wanganui, New Zealand - 1770 DNA GHGhigh gp2 | ecosystem: Host-associated > Mammals > Digestive system > Stomach > Rumen ... | reverse complement strand
TAATTCAAGATTTGAATAAAATAAACGAGAGAGCTTATGCTCTCTCGTTATGATATATCGTAATATTCAAACATATCAATCAACTTTTCATTACCATTTAATATCTCTTTAAGATATTCATAATAAGTTAATTCATCAATTTCTTCTGGAGATAATACATTACAAATATATACTTTATTTCCAGTAGTTTCATCATATTCTTGTTTACTTCCAATAAAACCATTATCTCTTCCATTATTATCTACAATTGGTTTTTCTAATTTTGCATTCATACCAAATCTAGCTAAATTATCATCTTCTGATTTAACTTCATTTGTCTTAACTGCATTTTCAAATAAATCAGCAGCTTTATTAGTTTTACGATCATAATTAAGTGAATTTCTAGATCCTACCATAGTACGACCTACATCTTCTACTAATTTTGCATTCATACCAATAACAAATGGTTGGAAGAAAATAGTATCTTCTGGAAGTATATCTGCTTTGTATCTTTTCTTAATTAATTTAAATGCTAACCATTTATATTCTCCTTCCCAACAAGGAGCTATAAATATAATAGCATCCAAATTGAAATCTAATTGAGATGATTCAGCTATATTTGCTCTACTTATTTTATTAACCATATCATCATATTGACCAGCACTTCTAAAAATATCTATATTCTTAGCTGCCTCTCTATTTAACTGAGATGCTGTTATAACTGGTATACTATAATACATTGCATAATTCTTAAATTCATTTATTATATTACCAAGTTTAACTCTTTCTTCTGCATTATAAGATGAATCAGCTGATCTAATACGCATAATATAATCTTGTAGCATACATATTACTTCATACCCATCATCATTTAATTCTTCTGTAAGTTTATACATATACTCAGTTGTAACAGAATTAATAGGTTTAAACTTAATAAATAGATCTATAGGATTTGGATTTCCTTCTGGATCTTTAAATAAGTCAGAATTAGCAATAGCTTTAATTACATCATCAAGAGGTCTTTCTGATATATCTTCACTAGAAACTGCTATATTATATAACGTTTGAACTTCTTCATTAATATAATTTTCCATGGTTAATAATACTATACAAGGTTTCTTAGTAGGATCTTTACATTGCACTTTTGGATTATACTTTTTAATTTGATACATTAAATTCAATAATGTAATTGTTTTTCCATCTCCTGGTAATCCAAAGAAACAATATACTCTTCTTTCTTCAAATCCACCTCCAAGAATATGATTTAAAGATTGCATACCAGAAATTAATTTATAACTTGTACTTTTTTGATTATTCCATATTGCAGAAGTTGTATCTTCAAATTTAGATAACTGAAACATACTATCAGCATCATCAGCATCAATTTGATTTCTACGCTTTTGAATATAAATCTTATCTATTTGCTTATAAATATTTTCTATATATTGAGGAATATCTTTCGGATCTGCTGTAACATATTTAGCACATTCTCTTTGTAAATCTAATATAGAATTATTTATAAGAGATGCATTAAGATAATTTGGAATTATTTCACTTTCTACCCATAATACATTACTTGTTGATATTTCTCCTATACCATTTATATCAAGATTATTATACTTATCACCAAGAACTCCTTTAACATCAGAAATTATATATTCTTTTTCTGTTAAATTTTTATCTAACTTTGCTTTTAATACATCTAAACAAAAATTATATCTGTCTATAAGATTTGGGTTATTCTCAAATGATTTAGTTGGATCTATAATAGTTAATAAATTTCTAAGATTTACTAATCCAGATCTATGTATTGAAGCATTATTAGACAATACATATTCACAAAATAATCCTAATATATTTGGAGTAATTTTTAATTGTAATCCTTCATTTTTATATCTATCTTCTAAAAGTTTATTATACTTATTTTCACTTATTTTCGCCATAACTTCACCTTCTAAACTAGCTAAATGAGAGTTATAATTTTGTTATATCATATCTCTTTTAGTATATTTACCAATTCATTTACAGTTATAAATGTACTACCTTTATAATTGTTAATATACTCTACAAGTTTAGCTTCTGGTGAAAGACTAGTATTTGTTATATAATCATATTCTTTATATCTTTCTTCTACTTCTTTTATATCTTGAACTATATTAATATTTTTAGTTTTATCTACAATAGTTACATATTTATTATTAGCATAAAAATTTCTTATAATAGCCATATTTTCTGCATTATAAGATGAAAATATTATTCTTATATATTTAATATTTTCTTTTTCTTTCTTATTATTAATATAATTTATTATATCATTAGGATCCTTATCGATAAGATCATCTAATTTAAGTGTAATATATTTATCAGAAATAATTTCTTCGTAATGAATAGAATAATAATGATTTTTGATATCTTGAATTAAAATAATGAAACCTTTTTGTTGTTCATCTCCAAATTGCCATCTGTATGGAGATCCACAATAATAAAAGTGACTATCAAAACAATTTGGTTGATGTATATGTCCTGATATAATAGGTCCTAAACACATATTAAAATCTTCCATACAAAAGATTGGTTCTCTTTCAGAATTTAAATTAGGTTGTTCTTTTCCATATATAGCTCCAGCATATGTTCCATGCATATAACATGAATCATAAAATTCATTTAATAAATAATTATTGTAATATTCAGACCCTTTATTATACAATTCTGGAATACATAAAATCTTTTTTCCTTTAACAAATTCCATACTTATTTCTTCAATAATACGAACATCAATTCCTCTATTCCTAGCTTGTTGAGCTAACGGATAGAATAATTTAATTTGATCAGCATCATGAGAATAAGTTCCAGATATAATAATAAGAGTTGCATTCTTTATACCACATATATTTATTAATTCTGATATAAAATAACAAGCTATAGATACAGCATCAGAGTTAGCCATAAATTTTCTGTGAAATACATCTCCTGTTATGGTTACTATATCTAATACAGGTAATTCTAATAATTTATCTAAAAATTGTTCTTTAAGTATTTTATATTGTTCATTTGGATCATATGCTCCAAAATGTATATCACTTATAATAGATTCTACAAATAAGTTTTCCATAACATAAATCTCCATAAAAAATAAATGTATATTAAAGATAACTACTTATTAGTTATCAGTATTATAATATCTATTCTAAAAAAATATTACTATGAACATTTAATTAAAAAGGTATATGATCTGTAAGTGAGAAAACTTCATCACATTATACACGTTCACTTTAAACTTGCGGAGTTAGATCTCAAGTACAGATCGGTTTAAGAGAGTATGCCTCTCTAATAAAACATACTTATCAACCATCTCTGAGGTATCCCTACCTGGATATCCAGGTAGGGATATCTTCGCTATTTTATGATATATTCATTAAATATATAACTTGTTTTGTTACATATTCAATTAATAGACTTTTAATTTCATCTCTAGCTATTAATATATCTTCAGTTCTATTATAATTTACATAAATACCATCTTCATTTTTATAAGCCCATGTAATATTAAGATTTAAATTTCCAACTTCTACTACAAGTTTTAAATTTAATTTGGCTAATTTATCTTTAGTCCAAATCTTCATATTTATTCCAGTAACATTCCATTTACGATTATCAGTAAATACATTAAATGTAATTCCATATTCATCAGTTATATCATTATTTAATTTTCTAAGTTTACTTAAATCATTGCTTTCTATACCATATGCATGCATAGTTTCAGCAAAATCGTACATTATTCTTTCTATATCAAGTTTTTCTAAATGATTAACTACTTTAAGTTCAGTTCTAATTTTATTTAAATTATTAATAGAATTTCTAATACATTTAATTGGAATTTTAGAAAAGAATTGATTTTTAAATAAACTATAATAATTTATATAAGATACTAATGTATTTGATTTTAATAATTTAGCTACATAAGTATCATCTGTAATAGGTGTATACAATATAATCACTCCTTAATATCTCTTTATTAAGATTTATTAAGTTTATTATACATATTTTTTACTCTAGATAATGCATAATAATTATTTACTTGAGAAAAGAAAGCATAAGAACAACATTGCATAAATTCATTATCTTCTGGAATAGATAAATCAGCTGAAACCATTTCATATGAAGCTGTTTCTTTATCCATTCTAAGTATAATAAATACATCTATTGATATATTATGATTATATTGAATTAGATATTTATAAGCAGCTAATTGAATAAAATATCTAAATGTAATATGATTAGACGTTTTAAAATCAATTAAAGTTACTTTTCCATTTATATCTAATAATAAATCATAAGTTCCACCAAACCATGGACAAGAAAGTGGTTCTTCTTCTCCTAATACTTTAATTTGATAATGTTTATTAATTTCATTCCACCAATTAATAAATGCATTAGTGCAATTAATTACTTCTTGACGTACAGGAACCTTATTATCTTTATTCTGTATATAATTTTCTATAAATGAATGTGTTTCGCTTCCTATAGATGCAGCAATATCTAACGTTTGTTTATAATCCATATGCTTAAAACCAAGATAATTAGCATATCTTAACAATCCCTGATCAGATTGCATTTCCGATAAAATAGTAGTTACTCTAGGAACATTTTTTCCTTTAAATTTATAAGTAGATAATGTTTTTATATTGGCATCTTCAAACTCATCATATAATAATTCTATAATTCTATCTTCTATATCCATAAGATATTCTCCTTAAAATTGGTATTATTACATTGTAAGAAGCCTAGTAATTTACTATTTAGACACAAAAACATTAAAATAAATCTGAACCTGATATAATTAAGAAAGGAATGGATACTAATATGAGTGAATTAAAAGTCAAACCTATTACTGGTTGTTATTTATATACGAAACTAGATAATTACTCTTCAAAAATGAGTACAGCTATTATGAAAGCAGAACGAATTGATAAAAATAGTTCTATTTTTTCAGAAGATGTAGCTTTAGAACTTAAACGTAGTAAAGCTCCTGCATATGCTATGAAAATTTTAACTTCTAAAAATACTCATTTAATTTGGCCTGATGATGCTCTTCCTAAGGGAATTAGAGTATTTGCTGCAAAAGATATAAAAAAAGATAAAAATATTTGCATATTTATTGATTGTAATGGTATAATTACAAAAAAAGAGAATGGTAGATATAAAACAAAAGTTGATTTATTAACTGCTAATTTAATTTCAGCAAAAAATAATATGATGTATTATAAAGCTCCAGAAATGTTAATAAAGAAAAGTTCAGATCTCATTTTAATGACAAGATGTTTTGCTAAATTATTTACACATTTAATAAATTATATTGGAAATATTTCTGTAATACCTGAGCAAATAGATAAGTGTAAATATTTATCTTCTAAATATTTTCTTACTACAGTAATTGGATTAGATGATGAAGATAAGATTAATGCTATTGCTGTAAAATCTTCTGATATTACAGATTCGCAAGATAGAATATTTGGTTTAGCTACTTCAAATGTAAAATTTGATTCATTACCTGGATTCATAGAAGATATCAAAGATGTATTTAAATTAGAAAAACTTACTATTACTCTTGTAATTGAAAAATGGATGTATACTTATGGAACAGGTACTATACTTGCATTAGAATTCTTACCAACTTTCTTAACAATGATTACTGATGCATATTGTGGAGTTTATCTTAATATGCAAAAGACAATTGAAAAAGTTCTTGATAAAGACTTAGTAGAGATGGGTAAAAATAATATATACGAAAAATAGTAAATTAATTAAGGATGAAGGTATAAGCCTTCATCCTTTATTTTTAGAGAGGTGAATTAGATGTCTGATTATAATGCTCTCGTTAACCTTCGATTTAATAAATCTATAGGTCCTATGGATATGGTTCTTAATAATTGGAACTCTAAATCCTCTAAAGCAAGTTATACTATAGATTTGGTAGATTATTCTTCTGTAGGTCAATTTAGTGGAAACTGTGCTACATTTAATGGAGAGACATCTGTAATTAATAAAGTATCTGGTAATTTTATAAATTTACCTGAAGATAAAGAATTTACTATTAGTTTTTGGGTTAATACTGATCTTAGTGTTGAAAATTCATGTCAGATGATTTTATCTGATGGTGATAACCAAAATAGTGGTAATAAAGTTTATTTAAATAACGTATTAGGTAAAGTATATATTAATTTATTAGATAAAAATGAATATAATTATAGAAGTTATGATATATCTTCTAGATTTAATAATAATAGATGGAATTATATAGCTATAATTAAATATTTAAATTCTTCTTCTAATACTTATAAATTAGGAATATTTTTAAATGGTGGTTTAATTAGTACTTATAAAAATATGACTAATGCTGTAAACTTTGATAAAGTTAGAACAGTTATAGGTTCTGGTTACGATTATCTCTCTAATAAAGTAAAATATTTTTCTGGAAAATTAGATGATATTGTAATCATGACTAATGCTTTGCCTATTACAAATAATGAGATAGCTATTCCTACAGATTATCTTATTAATGAAGGTGAAGAAGAAGATCAATTAGTATGGGAAGATAAAGAACCTGAATATTCTAGATACAATCAAATTATTAAACTTACTGAATGGAAAAGAAAAAATAATAAAAGAAATACTAATTGGATGCAAGATGGTTTAACTCCATATCGTATTTATCCTTCTTGGTTACAAGTTGAAGAAATGTATTTTAGAAATGGAGAATACTATGTAAATAGAGATAGGCATTCAATTAAAATTAAAATATTTGATGTATGGGATAATAATTTCTTTATAAAAGATCCTTTAAAATATCAATATTTAGATATTACTTATTTAGAAGGATTTAGAACTAAACTTTTAAATGCTGCTATGATATTTGTTAATGGTAAATTTATACCTTGGTCTAAGTGGCATATTGTTAAAAGTGATAGGCATATTACTTTCGTCATAGATGGATTTAAATATGATACAAAAGTAACTACATTTGAAGCAATTATATTACCTAATGCGACATATTATTCTGAATCTGGAATAGTACCAAATAATGGATTTAAGATTTTTGGATTTAATAAAAATGGTAATGCTAACGGTAATGATATAATTATTAGCTGTACTGATTCTAAAATTTTAATGTTTAAATATGAAAATATACCTGGATCTGTAGAATATCAAACTGATATAGATATATCTATGAAACTTGTATCTAGTAATATATTATTATTCAGAAAAGGAACTAATTATGAAGCAAAAGTAGAATTTGATGTTCATATTGGAAATTATATTTATATCAATGATACAGGAACATATGATGCATATTTATTCTATAATTTAGCTCATACTAGAAGTGAAGATAATGCCGCATTTTTACCAAATGAAAATTTGATGAGAGAATATCTTTTAATGCAATATGATAAATTTGGTAATGAAAATGTACCGATAAATTTATATAATCTTCATGATGAATTCGATTGGTCCCCTACTTATAATGCTAAATATGATGATAAATATTTCAATTCTATGAGATATATATTCAATTATAATCGTAATAAATATGATAAAATATATGAAGAAGTAAGACCTGTAAATAATATGCAATTTACTGGTGAAGAAATACAAGAATTAACTTCTAAATCTAATATTATTTTTGATAAAATTTGGGCCACCATGTATCCAGATGACTATGTGTTTATGTATGAAAGACCTATAAACAATACTGCAAATATTACTCCAGCAGCTAATGCTAGAGAATGGAGAATATTTGTTCAAATGTGTGCTATAGGAAGAGATATATATGAAAAATTTGATATGAAAAATGATTCATATGTAATGATTTTTGTTAATGGTGAATTACCAGAATTCTATTATCTGGTTAATTATATTCATCATCACATGGCATATTTTTCTTCTGGAACAATTAAAAATGATGATATAGTTGAAATTTGTTGGTTTAGAAATATTTGTAATGAAGTATTTGATTATAATAGAAATACTAAAGATATAAATTATTTGGATAATTATTTTTATATTCCTAAAGAAGATTTATTAGTTTATACTGATAGAAAGGGATATTTAAATCTTAATCCTGTATTGTATACTATAGATGAAGCTACTAATACTGTAGAATTATTAGATGATAAATATAAAGATTATGGAATATATATAGGATCTCAAAGACAATTCTTGTATTCAAGAATACCTGTATATAGTAAAACTCAAAGTTTAGCTATACCGTATATTTTCAATACAGGATATAATCCTGAGAATTATTTATTATTTTTAAATGGAAAATTAATGAATGATTCTTTTTATAAAATATTGATTCCTAGTTTAAATGATAATAGAATAAAAAATAAAACATTGTATTTCATGAAACCTGTTACTACTAATGATAGAATTGATTTGTTCTATATCAGTGGTAGTTGCGATAGAATGAATACAAATGGAGACTTAGTAATTAAACCTATAAAAGTTCAATGTACTTATACTAATCAACGTAAATTCTTAGTTCCTGTACCTTATTCTAATTATCCAGTAGAATATGATACATTTATTGTTATGAATAAAAGTTTACGTATGAGTATAGATAAGTATAAATTAACTAGTGAAAGTCATACAAAAACAGTTAAAAAATGGAATAAAGATACTCAAACAAATGTAAATGAAACTGTTACCTATAATGAATACTATATTGAATTCATGGATCAAGACGATTATTTAATTCCAGGAGAAGAATTAGTATTTTTATTCCCATATTATAAAGCAGAATGGGAAACTGTAGATGAGCCTACTTCTGAAAATAATTTGCAATTTATAACTAGATATGTAAAAATTCATATTCCAAGATCAACTGTTAAATTTCCTAGTGATTACTTAGGAGATATTAGTGATTCTAGATATATCTATATATTCGTAAATACAGAACTTATAAGTCCATCTGATTATACTATTACAGATATTAATACTGTAGTATTTAATTTCATAGTACCTACTAATGCTGAAGTTGCTATGGTTATAGAAAGCGACAGATATCATTTAGAAGAAAATAATGTATTAATACATTTTTCTAATTTAGTAGTTACTGAATATGGACAACTTTCTTTAGATCTTCCTACTACAGCTGTAAATAAAGAATATATATTCTTTAAGAATGGATTACTATTAGATTCTGATAGCTATACAATTTATAATAATAAATTATTATTGAATAGAAATCAAGATGACTTAGTTCCTGGAGATATAATAACAGCTGCATATGGAGTAGATGGAGAAAATAGTACTAATACAATTAACTTCCAAAGCTATAAAATAACTGCTATTGCTAAAAATACAGTTGATGTTCCTAATTATACAAATATTAGGTATACTGAAAATAATATTATAGTATTCATTAATAATGAATATTGTCCTAATGTATATTATACAGTATCTGGTAATACTATAAACTTCATAGATAATGCAAGTCGTACTATTGTATATAACCATATATATGCAACTACATATCCTGACGTTTCAGTATTTGTTTATGATCATATAGTAAATACAGTAGAAGATACTATATATATGAAGATAGATCTTGATTCTAATAGAGGTAGTAATATAGTAGATATCAATGACGTAGTAACTGTATTTATAGCATATAAAGCTGTAAATCCTGAATCTATAAATTATAAATTAGGAAATAAAGAATTTATTAGATTTACAGAATCTGAATTTAAAGTTGAGCAAAATAATCAAACTGAATTTACTATTCCATATCCAGCTATACTTTCATCTCCATTCAGAGATAATAAATTCTTATTATTCTTAAGAGGAGTATTTATTCCTGAAGCAGATTATACAATAAATACTGATGGTACTATATTAACTATTAAGAATACAAATATTAAAGTTATCAAAAATGATGAACTTACATTCTTATTCTGTCATGTATTTGATTTTACAGATATTGCTAAATATGAATATACAGTTAAACTTAGTAATGGACAACATAGTTTTGTAGTTCCATCTGTATATAGTAATGCTATAAATTTAGCAAATAGAATTATATTATTCTATGGAGGAACTTATGTAGATCCATCTAGATATACTATTGAAAGAGTATCTAGAACTATTACTTTAAAAGATTTACCAGGAGATAATGATTATAGCAGAAGAATTACAGTTGTATTCTTATATACTGGAAATACTACAAATGGTAGTGTAGCTACATTGCCTCAATCTGGATATATTTGCTTTAATGAGCATTATATTAATAGAAATTATAACAAAGAAATGTATATGCTTTTTGTAAACGGTAAGAAAGTTCCAAAGAGTTATGTATATGATATAACTAACAGTATTAAGAAGATACTTGTTAATATAAAAACTAGATATGATTTAGTAGCTTTATCTACATCTCCTCTTATTACAGAATTTAAGCAATTCTATAATGAAGAAGAGTTTACAGATTACTTTAAAGTAACTATAGAAAAGGTTGCTAATGGCGTATTAGAAGTAACTTGTAATGATAAATTATATTACAATACATTTACTGCAAAATATGGAGACTACTATTCGGTTAAATTTATTCCAGATAAAGGATATACTGCTGGAAAAATTTATATTGACGGTAAGAGAAAAACTTATGGAAATGTATTTGATGATATAATTATAAGTGGAACTGACGCTGTTCCTGGAGTATACAGAAATATTGTTATTAAACAAAAGAAAAATGAATTGATATATGTTAAATGTAATGGTACTGTATACAAAGATTCTTTTACAGAAATCAAAGGTTCTAAACTTGAAATATATGCTAGATCTGATAGAGAAGGATATAATGTAGGAACTCTTAGTATTACAGGTATAACTACTACTTATGATTCTAATAAAAAAGCATACATAGGAACTATTGGCGATACTAATATAACTATTAATATTACCAATGCAGTAATAGATAAAATGCAATTTAAAGTTATTGATGAAAACATGTATGCACAATCATTAGTAGTAGAATTCTATGATGATAAAAATACACTTAAGAGCACATATACAAATATAGGCTCTTCTATTAATGTAGCTTATGGTACAAGATTTAAGTTTATTCTTAAATCTACAGATAGTAGATATAAACGTGGAGAACATGTTGGCCCATTTAAAGTAAATAATTATTATATAATGGACTATAAATATCCTATGTCTGATTTAATACCAGAAGCTGTATCCCCTGTAAAGAAATACTATGTAGACATTAAACAAAATACAAATGAATTGTTATATGTAGATACTTATCCTAATGCTGAATTGATGGATCAAGTTACAGAAAAAACTAGACATATTGCTCCATTTTATGCATCTAGCAACGATATGTATACTGTAGGAGTAGAGGCCAATTATGGCTATACTCCTGGAACTATATTTACATCTAATGATAGAATATATGGACCAGTAGATGATACATTCTCTGTATCAGTTTCTCCTGCTATATTAGATACAGTTATACTTACTTTAACTAAACAATCATTATCTATAGGAAGTATCTTTGCTACATTAGCTAGTGGAGAAGAAGTGGGATTAGGTTCTTATATAGTTCAAAAAGATAGTACTATAGTTGTAACTATCGTAGTTAATGGAGTACGCACGAATAGGGCATTTAATATAACTCGCGACCAAGAAGTAATTTTAACTAATTTAAATGAATTAGTATTTGATCCAGATTTAGCATAGATAGGTGGTGAACAATAAATTGAGTAAAGAATATTTAAATAATATTTTTATTGACGAATGGGATACTCTATTTAATGATCAGCCAATATATTTAGAAGATCCTGAAGAAGTTCAAGAAAATAAAACATTCACTGTTACTATTATTCAGCCTACTGATGCTATTATAGAAGTAACTGTTAATAATACTCAAGTTTATACTAGTACTTTTACAGCTAATTGGGACGATACTTACACAGTTGGATTTAAGAATGGTTTAAATCCAAGTAATTTAATTCTCAATGGTATAAAAGGAAAAATAACAAGAGATATTACTATTAAAGCAAATCCAAATGATGGAGAAAATAAACATGCAACTTTCACTATAACTATAGAGCAAACTTCTAATCAAACTATTAATGTATTACATAATAACAAAATTAAAACTAAATCTTTTATAGCTCAAAGATATGATTATTATACATCATCATTAGATGTGGCTGATGGTTACATTGGTGGTAAAATTACTAATGGAGCTGGAACTGTTACATCAGATGTAACAATTTCAGCTTCGCCTGCTACAAAAATACAAGAATATGTAAATATAAAAATTACTCAATCTGCTCATCAAACTATAACCGTAACTTGTAATAATAAAAAATATACTACTTCATTTGCTGTTAAAAAAGGAACTAATTATCAAGTTAGTATTAAAGCAGATGCGGGATATATGGCTGGAGCTATAATAGATAGTGGAGAAGGGCAAGCTAATGAAAATGTAGAAATATATGCTTTTCCATCTACAGTTAGATTGTATAATATTAGTATAATTCAGGGAGAAAATCAAACTATTAATGTAGTTTATAATGATAGAACTTATACAACTAATTTTACAAATGTTCCTTATGGAACTCAACTTACAGCATATCTTGTTGCTGATGAAGGATATGAAATTGGCACTTTAAATGCTAATACTTTAAAGGTAACAAAAGATTTTACTTTTCAAGCTAAAACTGCTGCAAAAAATAAAATGGTTAATATGATTATACCTGCAACTATTAATCAAACAATAACTGTAACTTATACACCATATGGCAGTTCTGAAATTGTTGTAGTAAAATCTAATAATAAAAAACAAACAATTTCTGTCCCATGGGGATCATTTTGGGAAGCTACTATAACTCCTATATCTGATTATTATAATCCTGGAGTATTAGATGATACAAGCGGTGTTATTAAAGATACAACTATTATTACTGCATCTAATGCAGAAATAATTAAATATAATCTTACAATTCCAGGCGTTTCTAATCAGTCTATTACTGTAAATTATAAAGAACCAAATGCTTCTAAATCTTATACAGTAAAATCTGAAGTTAATAGTAAAGTACTTAATTTAACAAAGATGACTACATGGTCAGCAACTGTTACAGCAAATACAGGGTACACAATAGGAACATTAAATCCTTCAAATGGAACTTTAATTTCAGATACTACTATTGCTATTAATGGAGTTTCATTAATAGATTATACTTTTACTATTCCTGCTACAACAAATCAAACAATAACTATTTCTTATACTAAACCAGATGGAACTACTGGAACAATAAAATCTGGTACTGTTTCTAAATACACATATTTACCATATGGAACTAAATGGACTGCTAGTATATCAGGATCAAATGGTTATACTCCAGGATCTCTTAATAAATCAAGTGGTACTATAACTAGTAATACTACGTTAACTATTACTGGAGCTACATTAAATTATTATAATTTAATAATTCCAGCTACTGTAAATCAAACTGTTAAAGTTACATATACAATTCCAGGTAAATCTGCTGCTACAATTAGTTCTGGAAATGAAAGAAAAATATTATCTGTACCTTGGGGTACTACTTGGAGTACTGTAGTAACTCCAAATACAGATTATATAGCAGGTACAGTAAATCCATCTAGTGGAACTATAACTCAAAATACAACGTTAAATATATCTGATGCATCATTAAATGGATATATATTAACTATTAAAAAACCTACTAATGGATATATAATTATAACTGTTGATGGAGTAGATACAAAATATACATCTGCAGCTACAGTAAAAATTAATAAAAATAAATCTGTAAAAGTTACAGCTATTTCTAATAATGGTTATAAAATAAATAATTTAGAAATAAGTTAGGGAGGTGAAAATATGGCTGTTGATAGTAAATTAAAGAAATTTAATATCGCATTAGAAAAAACTTTTACTATGAATTCAAATAAAACTATTGATACCGATTTTTCATCTTCTGCTTTAGATGATGATGATTATTTTTATTTATACGTAGCTCATGGATCATATGATTGCTCTGAGTATTATTTTGTAATAGACTCATATGATAATGGAGAGCATGAAGTATATAGATATGATACTAGTTTAGATAGATTTGATAAAAAAGGATGGCCTCACTCTAATCCTTATACTCCTGGAAAAATATGTCAACAACAATTTTATATTCCTGAAAAAGGTAAATATAAAATTTTTGTAGAAGTAAAAGCTGCATTCGGATATAATGGTTCTAGTTCAGATCCTAGAAATAGTTGGTATAATTATAGAATAGATTTAGACGATGAAAAAATAAAATATTCAGGATGGGTTAACGGATATAATCAACCATTTTATGGATCAATGTGGTCCAAAGGAGCTTGGCCTAATCCAATAGATGATTATACAAGATGGCTTGATTTTGGTACCTATACAAAAACTTTAACAAAAGGTATTCATACAATATTAGTTAGAATGGGTGCTGCTCATATTTATAATAAACATGCAGCTATTGCTGTTAATAATATGAGATTGACTCTTACTAAATTATAGGAGGTAAGTAATTAAATGGCTGTAAGCGATTTACGTTTGGTTACTCTGCTTCCTACAGAGAATCAAACTATATATGCATTTAATGTAGATAATCCTAAAGAATTTTATTCTGAATCTTTCTTTGCTAAAATGGGTACTACATGGGCTTTCTGTGTAGTACCTGATAGAATTAATAATGAAAAAGATTATTATTTGAACATAGTTCAATCTGATAATCAAGTTATAACTGTTAATACAATAATTCCAGATGTTGTTACTTTACCAGAATTTAGAGCTGGTATTTTGAATTATTATAATTCTGATTTATCAAATAGATATACGTATACTATTACATATCAACAAATTAGAGTATTTGCAACAGCTATCAGTAAAACAACTTTAGATGTAGAATATGCTTATATAGAACCTATTCAAGTAGATCATCAATTAATTCTTATTGTAAATGAATCTAATCAATATTATTCTTATGGTGTAAATCTTCCTGTTGGTAGTAAATGGAAAGCCATAATGATAGTTGAAGCTGGATTTAAACCAGGACATATGCTTGTTAAAAGAGAATTTGACTTAGACTATACAGAATTAAGTGATGGAGAAATAGTAGAAAGATATGTAGATTTTAATACTACAGTAACTGCAACTGCAGCTAAAGAAAGATATACTGTTGGAACTATGAAAGTAGGATTATTTGACAATTCTACAACAGAGTATTCTAATAGTGATGGATATATTAAACTAGGTATAGGAACAGATGTTAATAAGCGTTTAAGTACTATATTGCTTTATGAAGAAGATAAAATTGAAGGGGATAAAATACAATTTGGAAGTAATGAAGATAGTTTATTATTTGCAGCATTAGGATCTAAAGATGAATATAAAGCGACTGATATAATATATAAAACAGCAACTCAAAGTAAACGTATAATGACTGCTATAAATGGTTATTATGGGTATGATTATATTTTAGGATATGCTCAAGTAATTCCAAATTCAACAATAAATCCTAATCAATATTCTAATGGATTAGTAACTATTACAATTAGAGCTTTTGGTTTTTGTTGTAAAACAGCTCCAGTAAATGATATTTCTGAATGTTTTTACTTTTTAGTAATAGATAAGCCTGAAATAGATAGATGGACTTATATAAAAATAATGATATTTGATGGTTCCAAAAAAATCTTTTCTATGATAGCTTCTAAAGAATACTTTGAAGAAATAAATAGTGGTAGATTTATAGGTCAATATATTTACAAACAAGGATCCAAAAATGGAATAAATGATTCTGCATATTTATTTATAAAAAGTAAATTTGAAAGTGCGAGAGAAAGTTTAAATAAAGTTAATATTGGTGTATATGTATACTAAGAAAGGAGGAGAAGTTAATTGGCTAAAATACAATTTATAGACTCTGAAGGTAAAATAAAAGATGTAGCTAATTTAGATTCTCCTTCTTTTAAAGGAGAACCATTAACCCCTAATCCTATAGATAGTAATAATAAACAAATTATAAATTTTAAATACCTTAAAAAAATTTTAGATAAAGCTATTAATAGTTTTAGTACAGATACTATTGAATCTAATTCTAATGTATTAAATAATCTTACTCCTGGATCAGACTATTTAATTAATTTATACGGTATAGTGTCATTAAATTATGATCCAGATTTTCCTTATTATAAAATATGGGCTACAAAATATCCTAATGAATATGTGTATGTACATAATCCTCCTAATTATATTATAAGAAAAGTTTATGTAGAAGATCCTGAAGATCCTTTACCTAAAGGATATGTACGCATAGGATACTTTGCAGTTACAGATAAAGCTGGTAATGTTTTAGGTAAATCAGATATTCGAATTAGAAAAATCGATTGGCCTTCAAGTAATAGTAGTTTTCCTGATTCTGCTACTATTAAAGTAACTGCTCCTGTAGATGGCTATGTATATGGATATTTAAGTTATGGACTAATATTTGCTCCAGCTATTCCTGTTAAATATATGAATGCTGTAAGAGTAAACAATACAGAAATTAATACTTATAAAGCATTTATAGTGCAGCAAGATAATCAAACTATATCAGTTAAAGTAAATAATATAGAATATACAGATAATTTTACTGCTCTTCCAGGAACTAGTTTTACTGCTTCTAGTAAAGGATATCCTGGTTATAAAGCAGGTACTGTTACTCCTTCAAGTGGAACGTTTAATAAAAATATTATTTTTACCGCATCATCAGTAACTCCTGCAACATATAAAGCTACTATAGTTCAATCTGAGCATCAAACAATTACTGTAACATATAATGGAGTAGATTATACTTCTACTATTTCTAATATTCCTCTTAATTCTACTCTTATAGCAAGAATAACTAATGTAGATTATGGTTATTCTGCTGGTAGAGTTAGTGCTACTAATATTAAAATAAAAGATAATATAACCATATCTGCTACACCTGTTACACCATTACCATACCCTATAACTATTACTCAAAAAGAAAATGAGCAGATATTAATAAAATATAATAATGTAAATTACGTATCTTCTTTTGAAGC
>Ga0247611_10005337_pt1 | contig 17109 bp, 40 predicted proteins | sample 177DNAGHGhighgp2_FD_192422 | JGI IMG/M metagenome (GOLD analysis project Ga0247611, IMG submission 192422) | Sheep rumen microbial communities from Palmerston North, Manawatu-Wanganui, New Zealand - 1770 DNA GHGhigh gp2 | ecosystem: Host-associated > Mammals > Digestive system > Stomach > Rumen... | reverse complement strand
TTGGAGGATCTCGAAAGGCATGAAAGAACGAATCAGTAAATTAATTGATGTAAAGTCAATAGTAACGTTTGCTCTTACAGGGGCGTTTGTTTATCAGACTGTTATCGGCAGGATTGATCCGCAGATATTTATTACGATTTACAGTACGGTTATAGCTTTTTATTTCGGAACTCAGGTGACGAAAAAGCCTTGACAAGTGCATTATATCATGATATAATAGCGGTATAAAATCTATGGGTGAAAGCTTGCATCCCGAAAAGCAAGTCAAAACAATATTCAACAGCGTGTTAACCTCACGGATAATAACTCAAAAAAGGACTGAACGGTATTTCTTTGTTCAGTCCTTTTTATTTGTTATAAGTAAATATTAAATCATTCAGCACACTTTTTCAGGAATTCAGGATCGGCGGGCGTTGATTCAAATTCTTTCACTACTTCAGGGTGCGTTCCCTTTGCGAAAGCACACATTTCTATTTTTTCAAAGATCCACTTTTCAAGCCACGGTGCAGGGTTTCGCACTCCGTAGCTCCAGTTCTGAACCGTGCGAAGTGGTATTCCTTCAGCTCTTGCAAATTCGGTCATTGACAATCCGACAGATTCAAGGTATTTACCGATCTTTGATTTGTTTGTATTTTTCATTTTCAATCATCCTCGTTTTCTATTAATTCATTGTAGCAGGATCCGCAAAGATCCTTAAAACCGTTTTCAGTAAGCTCGCCCTCGTGAAAATCATCCTGCTCGACCTCGTCTCCGCACACATCACAGTAGAAATGCGGAACACTTCTTAAAGGACAAGAAGCACCACGACAGCCGAATCCAGTATCTGCGCATCCGCCTACGCAATCATTTTCAAGTTTTGTCATTTTTCAAGTCCTCCGCAACTAAATTTCCCACGAACGTACTCAAATTGCAATCTTCGAATGTTCCTTCAGAATAGCGGCTTGCAGTTATCATAAAATCATATTCATAACTTACGAACTGAAGGTTGTTATTTTCGTCAACCTCGACCGCAACTTTGTATTCTTTCAGGACTTCAGAAAGATCCTTCAGAAAATCAGACATCGTGCTGTTAAAGAATTCAGTGTTTTTAATTGTATACATAGTCTTAAAACCTCCTACAACGCCGAATAACAAGCGTTCTATTTCTTAGTGTAATTTTACACCCTTTATGCCGGAAGCCTGCTACGTGTCATTGTAGCGGCTCCTGAAGGGCTTTGAACTCAACCAACAATATCGAGTTCCATCAGAGAATGAAAATCAGGGTTATAAGTCATTTTAAAAGCGATCTTGTATTCGACTGCGCCTGAAGTAACCTCAACGATTTTGTGTGCGATTTTCTCACGGATTGAATACTCATGCTTATAAGCCTTATCAAATGCAGTTTCGGCTTCCTGACTTTCAGGATTCTTTTCATACTCACAATCAGCAGTTTCCGAAGCAATAATTGCAAGTTTAAGTTCGTTTAAAAGTTCTTTCAGTTCTTTCATTTTAAAACATCCTTTCGGTTTTTGGTTTATATCCTTCAGGGCGTGAACCCTGAAGGACTTTCGTTTTTATGATCTTGCGGTTTCAACTTTTTCCTTGATTTCAAGAAGCTGTCTCGCCCACTTTTCACACTCTTTTTTTACTCCTGCTCGGCTTAATCCGTTTTCCCATTTACACTTATCTGCGGAATAGATCTTAAAGGTTTCTGAAGTTTTGTTTGTCAGTGGGTTGAAGTGTACACCTTCGGAAACAACCTTCACGCCGTATCTTTTTTCAAGTGTTTTAAATCCTCTTGTTTCATTCATTTTCATTTACCTCGTTTCAAGTGTTTTTGTTTGTTTTCTTCAGGATCTCGGAAAAATCAAGTTTGCTACGGTTTGTTCTCAACTTGTTTTTCTTGCTTCCATGATTATATTATAGCACTCATTGAGTACAATGCCAATAGTTTTTTTGAAAAAAATTATTTTTTTATTTCTTCAAAGAAAAGCGGATGTGATTCAATCCATTTTTCCGTCATGGGTTCTGAATAATTGGAGTTTTTACGGATGTTTTCTATAGCCTGTACAAAAGCCTCGAATCTATCTTTAGCATATATTATTAAGTCCTCGCCTGTTTCTTTTTGATTCAGGTACATTCGATCATTGCCAAACTTTGTGTAAGCTTTAAATTTTTTTGTTATTCTTTCAATCATTGTAATTTTCCCCTTTTTCAAATGTGAAAGAAGGATCTCGAAAGATCCTTCTTGCGTTATCATTCAGCTGAAATCATTGGCGCCATTGAATACTGACCGAGCGGATAAAATGTTTCTGCGTTTCTGTATTCAGAAGTTTTTTTATTGATTCTGAATTTAAACTGATTTCCGTCCTCGTCAAGAGCTGTTACGGTGCAAGCAGTGCGAGCTATTATTGTATATTCCCATATGCAATTGTGATCGCATATGCTACGTGTAGAGTATTTGCGTCCAACTTCAAATTTTTTCATAACTATCATCCTTTCGTGATCTTTGATTATTTCAAGGGGCTTCGGTTCTTAATACATCTTCGCACTGTTTAGCAGTATACTGAAAGCGAACTCCTACTACATCTTTGAACTGGAAAATTTCATTTCCGAGCTTGTTTGTTGAAGTACCTACAAAGTAAAGCCAACGCCATGCCTGCGTGCTGAAGTATCTGCGATTCTTGATAAGATCCATAGTTTTCATAAATAACACCCTTTCACAATCTTTGGTTTTTGGTTTTATCAGGAGGGAAACTGTTTTTTTGTTCCCTCCATGATTATATTATATCACCCATTGAGTGTTATGTCAAGCGTTTTCCGAAAAATCTTTTGAAAAATTTCTGAAGGTTTCAGGATCCTTATCGACCTGCACGTAATAGGAACAAACTGCGATTTGTTTTGTTGCAGGGTTATAATGTTCTAACGCTCTATACAACGTACACGGCACGCTGTCGCCTTCCTGATATACAAGATAAACATTGTACCCGTTAGCCTTGAAGTCCGTTTTCACCACTCTATAGCGTTTTCCGCTATGCTCGATCACATCAGTTTCATTTTTCAGAAACGAATAGATCTTATCTGAAAGAATTCTCGTGTTGATTCTGCGAACGTTCATTCTGAACTTTGAACGAATTATTAACATGTAATATTCTTTACCGTTCAGCATTTTCTCATACTTCAGATTCAGGAAATCCGCAAGGCTTGCAAGATCTTCACCCTCGAAGGTCTGAATTAAATTATTGTATTTCATGGTATCACCTCTCGATCGAAATAATTCTATTAATCGGAATTTCTTCTACGTCATACTTGAAATCCGCTGTTGAAAAGTAGCAGATAACTGTTGATCTGTAAAAGTCAATAGAAGATACGTTTTCGATGCATTTTTCCTCGTCGCTGTTATTGTCTGAATAAAAGTTAATTTTCATTTCCATTCCTCCATGTATTGTGCAGGGATCTCGAAAGATCCCTGCCGGATGTTTGTTTGGTTATTCCTCAGTGTAGCCGTAAGATTCAAAAAACTTTAAATCCTCGTCTATCATCATAAAATCACTAACTGTTGCAATGGATGAACGCTGATATTTGCCTGCGAACTTTTCATAAGCTTTACAATATAATGCGCAAGGGGCGTTAGTTCCTTCAGGGATAATGATATAAACCGGAAATCCCTCGCTCTTGAATTTTGTTATTGAAATATTGTAGCGTTTTCCTGAATGCACGATCTTGTCTGATTCTCCGTTTAAATAAGCCTTTACCTTATCACCGAACGCAAACATTCTTTTTCCATAGGTTTCTATTGCGTATTCCTTCTTTACTGATACGAACCATGTATATCCGCCTACTGCATTATTCCAGTTTCTCTTTTTGATTTCAAGGTATTTCATATTTCTCGCCCTTTCGTGATCTTTGATTTTCGGTTGATTTTTTGAAATCTCAACACCCACGCCCTGCAACGTTTGTTCTCGGTTGTGGTTGTTTGCTTTTCTCTATGCTTTTATTATACACTCATTGAGTATAGAAGTCAAGCGTTTTTTTAAAAAAAATTAAAAAAATTTCACGGGACTTGAAAAACCTTCAGTCCCGTGAATTCTCTTAATCCTCCTCAGCTTCCTGATCGGCGTATGCACAACGCAGATCCTCGTTTAACATGTCGATTGTTTCTTTGATTGAATACAACACATCGAAATCCGCTCCGGCTTTTTCAAGCTTCCTGAACGTGTTCTGATAGTAAGCAATTTTACGCTTGATTTCAGCAGGTGTGCGTGCTGTTAAAAGTTCATTTACAGTTCTTTTCATGTTTAACCTCCGATTTTCTGCGGAAGTCCCTGCCGCTTCCGCTCGGCTTCCTTCAGGCTTACGCCCTGAACATATCTACGAATGAGTTTCTGAATGTAGCTGTCGTTCCGTCTGAAAACTTTAAAACAAGATATTCATTGAAGGGATCGAACTCGTCAAATCCTTCAGCTGAAATCTCAGCATCGGTTTTCTTTACTACTTCAAAAGATTCTACGCTATAGAAGATCTCGCCAAACTTCTTTGATTCTGAATTATACTTGATTCCGTCGTACATCTTGATTTTTACATTTAACATAATGATCGTCCTTTCGTATCCTTAGGTTTTTGGTTTTCTGTTTTCCTGAAGGGTTTTTTGTTTTCCCTTCCTTGATTATTATTGTACTACTCATTGGGTGCAATGTCAAGCGATTTTTGAAAAATTTTTTTAAAAAAATAAGAAGGCTCGAAAGCCTTCTTTTTTCATTACTCATCAAGCATTTTAAAAAACATATCAAGAGCATAATCGCACGTTTCAGTGTAAATCGGCTGAAGTGGTTTTTTTTCCTCCTCAATTCTGCGATCAATTTCAGCCTGCTTGTTTTCATGTTGCAACTTTGGAGAAACGCAACAATAATCCATACCGTTCGGATATTCAACAAAATACTTGCGTCCCCTATATTCATATTCGACCTCGTTTGAATACTTGTTACGGATCACGAATCCAGTTTTTACAGCTTGCATAACAATCAACCTCCGAATAAACTTGATGCAGGGGAACTGCCGCCCCCGCTCGGCTTGTTTTTACTTTTCAATTGTGTATGAATAACCCTGCTTTTTGTTTTTAAGGAAGAATGCGTTTGCTTCCTTCCTGCTACATTCCCATGCGTTCTGAATGTACTGCACGAATTTTCCTTCCTGATCGGACGGGTAACACAACGAAGTAGTGATCTTTATTGTGTTTTCATACTTCTCGAACATGTCTATTCTGAAATATCCTGATTTAGTTTTAAAGTTTTTTGTCATTGATACGTGTGTCATATGAATCGCCCTCCGTTTTGGTTTTTGGTTTGGTTTGTTTCTGTAATTATATTATAGCACCCATTGAGTGTTATGTCAAGCGATTTCAATGAAATTTATAAAAAAAAATTCAGGGGTCGGAACCCCTGAAAATATCAATTCCAGTTTATAAGATTAAATGCATAAAAATCAATATCCCCGTATAGCCAGTAGGACAGCTCGTTTTTGTATTAGTCTGTTATCTTTACGTTTACCATTACTATTCCGTAATAATCATCTATGCAGGCATAGCGATCAACTATCTGTGACCATGCCTCGAATGAATAATCCTGAAGTGATCCGTTTAAAAATCTTTCAGTGTTATAATATCCAGTACAGAAGAACTGCTCGAAGCCTACGAAGATAAATTCGTTGCAATCATCATCCACGATGTCCGCATAAACTATTCCGGTTCTCTTGTCTGTTATAGCCTTGTTTACATAAATGCAATCACTTTTTTTATTAAACTTTTTCATGATAGTAACCTCCGTTTGTGGTTTGTGGTTTTCTTCTATGATCTTATTGTAACACTCATTGAGTATAAATGCAAGCGATTTTCCGAAAAAATCTGATTTTCCGGGTTTTTTGTGAATAACGCACAAATTATTGTGTAGCTGCTTACACGGATTTTTGTGCACAAAGTACAACCGCACACCTCGGGACCTGCCGGAAACAAATAACGAACCCCTTCAGGAGTAAGATCGCTGAAGGGGTTCGTTAAGGTAATACAAGAAAGAAAAACAACCAAAAACCTTTTTAGACGTGGTTCTTTAGGACATTATCATTATATCACAGTATCAGACAATCGTCAAGTAATATCAGCTGAAGGAATTAATTTCACAACGACTCTCGGGAAATTGCTGTAATACTTGCTTATTGCAACACCCACGACCTGCGAATCATCATGATACGCTATGCCGTTCAATGCATCAAGTACAGATTTAATTATATTATCTGCGTCAGGTTTCTTTGTGGGTCGCCTTTTCCCTGAAAGCATTTCCGCTCTTGCTTTTTTACTCGTGGATTTTGGTATCGTGAAATATGCGTCTATATGCGCAACAATAGGAACGCCCGCATCAATTACAAGTCCCGCATATTTCTGTTGATATGAGATCTTGACAAGATTCTCGTAGCTTGCAGTTTTTGCAGGAGTGAAAGCAACGGCGTGTCCGTTTAAGGTTGAAAACCTCGGGCGACCTTTTCCTACAGGTTCGCCCACTATTTCAAATTCGATCATGTTTTTTAGTTCCTTTACAGTCCGAGTAGTTTCTTTAGTTCGGAATCACAAGCGGCAGAATTCTTTTTCCGGCGGTCAGCTCCTGACACAACAACAGGCAAGCACATTTCAGAAATGCGACTGTATAGCCTTGATTTTGCAATGTCTGAAGATTCTGCGCTGAAGTCCTTCGGGGTTAAGTTTGTAGTAATGATTAAAGGGAGTCCGGCACGGTAGCGTGAATCAACTATGTTTTGAACTATCTCGGCTACATACTCAGATTGACGTTCTACTCCGAGATCGTCAATAATCAAAAGATCATAGCTATTGAGTGAATCAATGTAGTTTTGTTTTCCTTCCCTCAGTCCAAATATGATATTTACAAGCCGCGAGAAGTTTGTCATTAAAACCGAAAATCCCTGATTAATCAACTCGTTAGCTATACAAGCCGCAAGAAACGTTTTACCCGTCCCACAATTGCCGAGATATAAAATTCCTTTTCCCTTCTCTTTCATAGATAAGAAGTGCGTACAGTAGCGCAGAGATATATCCGATGCTTTTTCATTTGCTCTATCATCAATTGCGAACGTCCATTGCATCAACTCGGGATCAGGGAAACCACTTTTGCGGGTGCGCTCGATTTCTTCCTTCAGGTTTTCAGCCTTCTCGGAATCCTCCTGAAGTTTAACCGCCTTCGCTTCGCATTCGCAAAGGCAATAAGGACGAAGCACACGCCCGTTTAAGCGTATTTCACATTGCTTAGGGGAATTACACTTGCCGCAGTACAGAAGTCCGTTCTCGCCCTCGTAGTCCCCATCAGCGTGCTTTATATTTGAGTTATCAGATATATCCGATAAAGTTTTTACAAAGTCCATAGTTCAAAACCTCATTTCCAAAATTGCGAAATATCCTGAATATCATAGTCCGATGCACTTGATGCAGGTTTCACGGTTTCTTTCACTTCAAACAGACCTCGCCAACCTCGTTCTATAGACTGATTAATAATCGAGATCTTTAATTCATCATTAGTATTCGCAAGTTTATCAAGCTTGTTAAAAGATAACGTCAATGCTTTTTCTGTAAGCGGTGCTTTAATCTGTTTTCTGAATTCAATAAAATCATGTATTGCAGATTTTAAAGAATCATTTTCTGTATAAGCATCAATTAAAGAATCAAGATCTTTTTTTGATCTTGTTTTATTAGGACTTAAAGCATTTATATTATTAGAACTTAAAGCATTTATATTATTAGAACTTAAAGCATTTGTCTGTAAGTTTTCCACTCTGTGAACAATTCCACACTGTGAAAAATCGTAAGGGTGGTTTGATTCATTTCCACACTGTGAAAAATCGTAAGGGTGGTTAATAGTTTCTTGTTTCAGAATGTAATTGAGCTTTATAAAACAGCCGGTGACTTTTCCATTTACTTTTTGCTGAACATCTTCAACGAGACCAAGCCGCATTAACTCTTTTTTAGCTCTACGGACTTTTGCTTCGCTCCACTTTAAACCCTCGGCGGTATAGCCTGTCGTACATTTAGGTTGGTTTGTCTCCTGCCATTTAGCCGTATAATAATAAAAATTATATAAGGCTATCAGATCAGCAGGGAATTCCGAACGCAGGAAAGCGTCGAACGTCTGTTTTGTTATAATTATCAATTCGTTTTCAATCCCGTTAAGCATCATTTGTAACACCTCTTAAAAAAAATAAAAGCATTACATAAAACAGGTTCAGGCTGTTTTACGTAACGCTTTTCAAAAGGTCATAATATTAAGTTTGTAGCGATCATAACCGCCTGAACTCAGTTACGACCTTTTTTTACTGGTTTGCAGATCCAATATCTATATTGTACTACTATCAGGAACAAATTGCAATGCTTAAAATGCACAAATAAAGCTGTTATAAATCAGCATAATTTTATACTATCATAGTAAAGGAAAACAAAGTTTAATTGTTAATAAACTGTAAACATTATTCAAAAACCCTTTACAAGCGTTCAAGAAAGTGATACAATAAAGATACAGCAAAGAAAGCTGAAAGCATTTTGAAAATTGAAAAGAAGGAGGTCGAACAATGAAATTCAAAAACCTTCGAGCTGAATTATTCAGGTACCAAATTTCTATCGGAGAAGTCGGAAGGGAGTTGAAAGTCAGCCGAGGAACTGTTTTCGGAAAGTTCGCAGGGCGAACAGAGTGGAAACTTTCAGAGGTTGACAAGATCATTAAGATTCTTTACAGAAAATCCGGTATAGTTTATTCAGCTGAATATCTTTTTTCAATCGGAGTTGTAGCAGGATCAGAGGATAAATGACGAAAGGAAGTCAAGAACATGGAAGAAATCATCGAGGTTAAACAGTTACCGATAATAACTGAACAGCTCGCAAAGATCAAGACACAGGTTGCCGAAAGGGTTGAAAAAGTTTCCGCTCTTGTTTGCACTGAAGAAACAGTGAAAGAAGTCAAGAAGGCAAGGGCGGAACTCAATACCGAATTCAAGGCATGGGAGGAAAAACGCAAGGAAGTAAAAACAGCAGTTCTTACACCTTACGAAAAGTTCGAATCAGTTTACAACGACTGTATATCATCAAGTTATAAGGATGCCGACAGGATCCTGAAAAAGAAAATTGATGATGTCGAAGGAGAACTGAAGGCGAAGAAATCCGAAGAAGTAAAAGCATACTTCGCAGACTACCTGCAAAGCTCGAACATTGACTTTGTAACATTTGAGCAATCAGGGATAAACGTTACACTTTCAGCAAGCTTAAAAAGCCTGAAGGAAGCGGCAAAGAAATTCATTGACAAAGTTTCCGAAGATCTTAATTTGATCGGAACTTTCAACAATTCAGCCGAGATCCTTGTCGAATACAAGAAAACGCTGAATGTATCAGCATCAATTACAAGTGTAACCGCAAGGATGCAGGCAATTGAAGCCGAGAGAAAACGACAGGAAGCCGAGCAGGAACGCAAGGAATCTGAAGCAAAAAGAGCTGAAGAAGTTAAACAGGCGGCAGAAAACAACGCTCCTGAAGTGTTAGAAGCTCCAAAAGTTGAAAAGACTGACGATCAGGTTTTAACCCTCAGATTTCAGGTAACGGCATCAAGATCAAAACTGAAGGAATTAAAAGCATTTTTAGATAACGGAGGATACGAATATGTCTAATCAGAACACAGCAACACCAAAAGCAGAATTAGCGGTTATGTATGAAGTGAACGGGGAACAAATCAAGCTTACACCGAAGATAGTTCAGGAGTATATCGTAGGAGAAGGCGGACAGATCACACTTCCCGAATTCAAGTTCTTTACTGAATTATGCAAGGTTCGCAAGCTCAATCCATTTCTGAAGGAAGCTTACTGTATTAAGTTCGGAAACAATCCTGCACAAATAGTGGTCGGCAAAGATGCAATATTAAAAAGGGCGATTGTCAATCCTGATTTTGACGGGATGCAGTCGGGAATAATAGTTTTAAAGCCTGACGGAACAGTGGAGGAAAGAAACGGAACCTTTTATCTGCCGGATGAAAAGATCGTAGGCGGATGGGCGAGAGTATTCCGCAAAAACTGGAAAAATCCGACATACTGTTCGGTATCTTTTGATGAAGTATCACAGAAGAAGAAGGACGGCACCCTCAATTCAAATTGGTCGAGCAAGGGCGCAACAATGGTCGAGAAGGTTGCAAAGGTTAGAGCTTTAAGGGAAACATTTATTGAAGATCTTCAGGGAATGTACGAAGCCGATGAAATGCCGATACAGCCGCAGGAAGCAACAGCACCCGAACCGATAATCATAGAGCAGGGAGAACCACAGGAAACAACAGAACAGCCGCAGGCGGTGTCATTCAATGACTTATGATATAATATCAACAGGATCGCAGGGAAATGCCGTGATAGTCAATCAGAAAATTCTGATTGACTGCGGTATCCCTTATAAGAATTTAAAACCATACGTTAAAAGTTTATGGATAGTTTTATTAACTCATATACATGGCGATCATTTCAACAAAGCAACTATCAGGAAGCTCGCACAAGAAAGACCGACTTTAAGATTTGCATGCGGTAAATGGTTAATTGCAGATTTACTGAAATGCGGGGTTAGTCCTTCAAAAATTGATGTGTGCGAAATAAGCAGAGTATACAATTACGGATGGTTTCAGCTATCAAATATAAAACTTTATCATGACGTTGAAAATTGCGGTTGGCGATTATTCATTCAGAATGAGAAGGCTATATATATAACCGACACAGCAACGGTACAGGGCATAGTCGCAAAGAACTATAATCTATACATGATAGAAGCTAACTACGAAGAAAACGAGCTACAGGAGAGAATAAAAGCAAAGCAGGAAGCAGGCGTGTTCGCTTATGAATATCGGGTACCGAAAACACATCTATCAAAAGAAGAATGTGACGCATGGTTGCTTGATAACATAGGAGAAAACAGCGAAGCAATATATTTGCATCAGCATCAAGGAAAAGAGGAATAAAAATGAAAAGTATTGCATACGATCTTTTTAAGAAGCACAACGTTAAAATTTCAGATCTTTTCGGAAAAGAAGTAAAAGACGGCATATTGATTCAGTCCGATTCTATGGGTTGCACAACATACAAAAATTATTATGCTTTTTTCACTGAAGTTATGAAGGCATACAAGCCGGCTCCGATGGTTTCAGCAGATGGCGAAAGCACTCTCGGACATGCGATCCCTGAAGAACTGACTGAAGCCGAGAAAAAAGATCTTGAAGAAATGATAGAAGCTATTATTGATATTATCCACTATGCAAAGCACAAAGGCGATAAAGAATGACTATCAAGGAACTTGAAACGCAAGCGGCGGCAGGTACACCGATGCCGGAAGAACTGACAGCCGCCGAACAGCTTGCATTTCTATCATTAAGAATAAACTATGTTTTATTCAAGCTTGGAAAGTTAGATCTCGAACAAGCGAAATGGGAAAAAGTAAGAATAATCAAAGAGTACGAACAAAACGTGCTAAAGCTGAAAAGTTGGAACGAAGCTCATGAGCGGATGCAGAATCTCGCCCCGATCCTTCCGATGCTTAAAGATTCAGGTTGCGAAACCTGCCGAAAGTTTTTTCATGTTTTGAGCGGCTACAAAGGGGAAAATTAAATTGACATGTGATAATTGCATTAATTATCCGAGATGCTTAGAACGCTCTCGAAATTATCCTTGTAAGGAGTTTAAAGATGACGGTGGATATAGAGAAAGAACAAAACAAATTAATAAAAACGTTATTTCAGCAGACGAAAAAAGTAAAAACGTGGAATGATAAACTTGAATTAAGCATCACGATATTAAAGCTGAAAAAGCTCGGTGTATTCAACGATGCACAAGTCATGGAATTAAGATCAATGTACGAATTAGTATCGGGAGTATGGATCGTTGCAGAAACCGAAGCTGAAAAGGAGTTAAGTTATGACTGACAAAGAAAAATATATAAACGTAGCAGACGTGAAACGAAAATTAAGATATATTTTCAAATCTTATGGCGTGGGCGGTTACGTAAAAGAAAAAGTCGAAGCAATGATTGACAATTTGCCGTACAATGTAAGGGGCAATTTAGAAACGACATTGGACGTGAAAACGAATAAAAAATCGCATATTGTCATAAGCGGAGATAATTGCATAGTATGTGGCCGTAATGTAAAAAAAGATAATGATTACTATGACTTGAACGGTGGAACTATATGCGCGTCATGTATGGCTACTAAATGCAAGTGCAAAAACTAAAGGAGACTAAAATGATTGAAATTGATGATAAGAAAAAGAAAAGCCGGATGCAGAAAAATCGTGAACTGAAAAACGCTTTTAACCTTCAGATTTGCTATAGTTATTTACTTATTTTTATCACAAAAGTTTCACAGATTTTAGACCACAAAGAAATTTTGTTGATCGGTGTTATTAGTTATTTAATTATATCAGCAATTAATATCAATAAAGTCGATAAAATAAAAAGGAATTAAATACGAACATGTTCCATTTTGGAACAAGTTGAAAGGATGATAAGATGGAAACTGAAAAAATGCCTGAATGGTTAAAGAAATGCATGACTTGCAGATATGTTCATAAAAAGCAAGATGATGCCGATTGTTTTTATTGCAGGCTTAAATCCGGAGAATGTAAGTATGAACCATACAAGGAAGCGGAAAAAGAAACAGAATTAAAACCCATAGGCGCTGACGTAAGAGGATATACGAACGTATTTGAGTGTCAGATGTGTAGAACGGCGATATACTCAGGAATCTATTTAAAAGAATTAGATTATGAATATTGCCCGTATTGCGGTAAAAAGGTTAAAGACTGAACGAAAGGAGCTAAAACAATGTTTGAAATCACAATCATGGTTGCGTTCCTTCTTACAATTGTAACTGTAATTGGTTACGAAGCTTATTGGGAACACAGAGAAGAAAAGCAGAAGGAAAAGCAGGTCGCAAGGCTTGCAAGAAAAGCCGTTGAAATATATGGCGATCATATACCTGAACAGATAGAAAATTATATCAAGGCGGTGAAAAGCGATGCAAGATAAATGCAAAAGATTTGACGGGAATGATCCTACATGCAGGGACTGCGCACTAAATGATTTAGAGACGCTTAACTCCTGCTATTTGCCTGAAAATAATTCGAGTCAGGTGAATCATCCGACACACTATAAGCAGGAAGGACGCCGAGAGTGTATAGAGGAAATGCGAATCGTGTTTGGCGATGATGCAGTTTACAAGTGGGCGGTAATGACAGCTTACAAATACAGATACAGGGCAGGAAACAAAGCCGATAATTCAGCCGAGCAGGATCACGCAAAAGCCGAATGGTATCTTTCATATGCCGAAAGCTTAAAGGCATTAAAAAACCTCGAAGATGCCGGATTCAGGGTAAAAAGAAATGTTTAAAGATCTTATCGAAATAGAATCATTTTGTCAATGCAACTTTGAATGTACTGGATGCAGTTACGAAGATGAATGTTTCGACAGTTTCATGATTTTCGGATGCTTACACGCATCCGAATACATGGAACACTTTACGAGAATAATCTATGCAGAAGGGGAAATATAATTTTGATATTCTATCATAACAAATGTTTTGAAGCACACAAAGGCAAAGACGGAAAGTGTCACGGACTCCACAGCGAAGGGCACTTGAATTGCGAATGTATAGGTTGTAAGCACTTAGATCCGATAGTCAGAGATAGGAGGAATTTAAAAATGGATGAAAAAGCGAAAGTTATAGTGATGAAATACATCATCGAACATCTTGACAAATCAGATAACGAACCGGTTTTTGAAGTATATATCGTTTGGAAATCGAAAATCCTTCAGAACTGGAAATATCTCATTTCGAGCAACCTATATGACGGTATGTATTATGAACTCACATTTAACGGTGATAAAGGCGAATGGTATCTTGATGCATACAAGAAATTCGAGAATAGAGTTATCACAACACAGTAAAAAGAAGGAGAAACTAAAATGAACAGCGAATACGTGGATAAGCTCAGGGCAGAAAAAGAAATCGACTCAGAAACGCAAGCCGAAATTGAAGCTTTACTGAATTTCATGAACGATGTACCGCGGTACATGGACGGCATCACAGGAGAAATCGAAAAGCCTTCAATTAAAACTGAATGGTTAGAAAGAAAAACAAGATGAGAAATTTATTAAAAGCTTGGACTGAATCACCTGCATTCAGAGAGTTAGCAACAGGAATTATAGCGTTATTATTTGCAATTGGCGATTGCGTTATTGCTTTAATATCAATTCGTTTTCAATGCGGTCTGTTAGGAATAATGGCGTGTATCGCTATTTTTGTCCATTTATTATGCGCAGGTTGGTTTAGTCCTGATTAACCAAAGAATAAGAAAAAAAGGTGATTAAATGAAATCGAAAATCGACAGAAACGACCTCAGGTTTAATCCGAAGGCGGCAAAATATCTTGAAAAGTTCAACATGTTTCTTGAAGCAAAGGACGATATTGCGCAACAGACAATAGCGGCTGTATTATACGCATATCACCTTCAGGGATGGCGTACAAAGCGCATTAGAAGAATGTTTGAAAACATTATCAGCATATTAGAAATGCCGCCTACAATCAGCGGTAGCGTTGAAGGAACAAGCCTTATAAATTTTCTTCAGGATAAATACGGAATTGACTTTGAAAGAGTTAAACTGCAAACAGAAACCGAAACAGAATACCTGCAAAGGATGCTCGGCAAATGAAAAATATATACTTTGAAATCAGCTTAAAGATCGCTCGTGCATACGGGGAAAAGATCAAAGAACTGCGACAGCTCAGAAAAGAAAACGCAGAGCTAAAGCAGGAAATTGAAAGATTAAAACAGGTTTTCAAGCCTGATTTTGATAATATTGATTTGGAGGACTAAAAAAATGAACGGAAACGAATATCAGAGCAAAGCAATGAGAACAAACAACCACGAAGCAGGCGAAAAGATCCTTGCTTCGATGCAGGCAGGAAACAACACCGGCGAGATCCTTAATGCATCACTCGGACTTTCAGGAGAGGTCGGAGAACTGAACGACCTGCTTAAAAAGTGGATATTTCACGATAAGAATATTGACCGAGAACACATCAAGAAGGAAATCGGCGATATTATGTGGTATATTGCACTTATGGCGGAAGCCTTCGGATTCGAGCTTGACAGCATAATGATAACCAATATTGAAAAGTTGGAAGCTCGCTATCCTGAAGGATTCGACACCGCAAGATCAAACAACAGGAAGGAAGGCGATATTTAAAATGCTCGTCAATCTATGGGTAAGAGATAACACAACCGGCGAAGTGCATCAAGTCGGCACAAATCATCATGATAGTATTGAAATGTGCGAGAACGATCAAGGAGTATTAAGCGCAGAGTATGTGAACACGCAGAACGGAAGCGGCACTTTCGGGGGCGGATATACATTCGTTCCTGGACCTGATATTGATACAGGATATATGCGCATAACTCCTGAAGAAATGTATTTGAATGAAGCTTACGTTGACGAAAAGCTCTATCAGTTTTTAAAGAGATATAAACCGAAATATGATAACCCTAAGGAAAGATCAAAGTACAATAAACTGATAATGAAAACAGCTCAGAAAATCAGAAGAAAAATGAAGCGGTTCTTTACAACTTGACGATTACGAAACAGTGTGATATAATAAATTCAAGTCATAGTTTCAAATTTCATGTTCTTGACATATCCCATTTCTCCGACAGGACTGCACGAAAAATGCAGTCCTGATTTTTTTATTGACAGTACAAAAAAATAATGCTATATTAAAAACGGAAGCAGAACCACAAACAAACACAAGGAGGATTTAAAAAATGCTTAAAGGAATTGACGTATCAAATCATAACGGCAATATCAATTTTGCAGATGTAAAGGCAAACGGAATTGATTTTGCTATGATCCGTGCCGGCTACGGATGGACTGAAGAAGACGAACGTTTTGAACAGAACGTGAACGGTTTTCTTAATGCCGGAATAAAGGTTGGCGCATACTGGTTTATCTATGCAACAAACGTTTCCGAAGCAATCATGAACGCTGAAAAGTGTATCGAAGTTCTTTCAAAGTTCAAAGGAAAATTTGAATTCCCGATTGCGTGTGATTATGAATATGACAGCGATTCATATTCTCAGAATCAGGGAGTTAAACAGACAAAAGCATCACGCACCGCAATCATGGAAGCATTCTGCGATAAGCTTGAAGAAGCCGGATATTATGTATCATTGTATCTTAATCCTGACTACATAAGCAAAGTAAACTATTCAGAACTGACACAGTTTGATTTGTGGTTAGCTCATTGGACTGTTGACAAGCCGAGCCGTGATTGCGGTATGTGGCAGTACAGCGACAACGAAAGATTTGCAGGTAATGTATTCGATGGCGACTATGCATACAAGGACTATCCGCAGATCATAAAGGGCGCAGGACTGAACGGATTCGAACCACAGGAAGCAACACCAAATCAGGAACCAAAGAAGGAAGAACCAAAGCAGGAAGCGCCACGTTTCACTACATACTATGTACAGCGTGGCGACACTCTTACAGCTATAAGCAAGAGATTCGGAACCACTATTGCACAGATCGTAGCGGATAACAATATTAAGAATCCTAACTTAATCTATGTTGCACAGGTTTTAAAAATCAGATGTTAAGATCTTGCAAGAGGTGCGGAAGGATCCACGAAGCAGGAGAATGTCCGGTAAAAAAAGAAACGCAAAAATACGACCGTGAAAGTGAATCAGACAAATTCAGATCTCGTTCTATTTGGCGCAAGAAGTCAAAGCAGATAAGGGAGGACGCACAGGAACTATGCGAAGTGTGCAGGGATAAAGGCAAATACGTCTATGAATTGTTATCAGTTCATCACATTACAGCTATCAAGGACGATCCTTCGCTTGCTCTTGATGATAACAACCTTATCTGCGTTTGTCCTGTATGTCATGAGTTAGCAGAAGCAGGTACATTGAATAGTGGCTATCTCAGGGAATTGGCGAAAAAGAGGATAGACAGGAAGCGATAAACAGTCCCCCCCTACCTCGAAAGCCGAAAAAAATGCCGGAACTGACAC
>Ga0247611_10005336_pt1 | contig 17110 bp, 16 predicted proteins | sample 177DNAGHGhighgp2_FD_192422 | JGI IMG/M metagenome (GOLD analysis project Ga0247611, IMG submission 192422) | Sheep rumen microbial communities from Palmerston North, Manawatu-Wanganui, New Zealand - 1770 DNA GHGhigh gp2 | ecosystem: Host-associated > Mammals > Digestive system > Stomach > Rumen... | reverse complement strand
TTGCAATTACAGGTCAGACAGGTAATTTGGCCCCAGCAGATAAAAAGATATATGCCTTAAGAGATGTAAGCGCAACTGTTGAGAATATATCTTTAATAGCAAGCTCAATTATGAGTAAAAAACTAGCAAGTGGAGCTGATGCTATATGTCTTGATGTCAAGGTCGGAAGCGGTGCCTTTATGAAGACAATGGAGGATGCCACTAAATTGGCTAAATTAATGGTAAAAATTGGAAATTCCCTAAATAAAAAAACGATAGCAGTAATTAGTGAAATGGATGAACCTCTTGGAATGGCTGTGGGAAATAGTCTTGAAATAATAGAGGTAATTGAAGCTTTAAAGGGCAGAGGACCTAAAGACTTAATGGAACTTGTTATGTGTCTTGGCACTCAAATGTGTAAGTGTGCGGGCCTTAATAAAAGCGATAATGAAATAAAAAGAATGTTAGAAGAAAGCATAACTAATGGTAGCGCCTTAAATAAATTTAAGGAATTTTTAAACGCACAACATGGAAATGTAGATGTTATAAATGATTATTCTAGTTTACCAACTGCTAAACATAAGTTTTATGTTAAGGCAGTAAAAGAGGGCTATATAAAGCATATAAAAGCTGATGTTATTGGGCATGCATCCATGATTCTTGGAGGCGGCAGAGAGAAAAAAGAAGACTCAATTGATTTTGGAGTAGGTATTGTCCTAAACAAAAAACGTGGTGATTTTTGTAAAGAAGGAGAGCTGCTTGCAACAGTTTATGTAAATGATGAAAAAAATAAAGAGCAGGCATTATCTGAAGTGTTATCAGCATTTACTATAGTTAATCATGAAGTCTTAAAAGAAAGTATGATTAAAAAAATAATAGAATAAAAGAACGTAAATCTCTAACTATTATTTTTAGGGCAATTGCCAAAAAACTAACAAAATATCTAGACTTTGTTAGAAAAGTAACGGGCTTTTTTACTTGTATCTAGGTATTTTTTATGCTAACATAACTATTGCGGTTTAGATTTTTTAACTTTTAGTATTTGTATTAAAACTAAACAGCTATCTATATCGCAAATTCTATTTTTAAAAAAAGTAAGGGAGAATAAAAATGGAAGTAAGACCAGGAGCAAATCCTGTGGACGTAAAAACTTACGACACAGCAAGATTAAGACACGATTTTTTAATTGAGAACGTATTCGTTCCAGACGAAATTAAGTTAACTTATAGTCAGATTGATAGAATCATTGTTGGTGCAGCAACACCAGTTAACAAGGAATTAAAGCTTGAAGCAGGTGATGAGCTTAGAGCTAATTATTTCCTTGAAAGAAGAGAATTAGGTATTATTAACATTGGTGGTAATGGTACAGTTACTGTTGATGGTAAGGAATACAATTTCAAGTACAAAGATGGTATGTATATTGGAATGGGTTCTAAGGATATTACATTTAAGAGTGCAGATCCTAAAAATCCTGCTAAGTTCTATTTAAACTCAGCTCCAGCACATAAGACATATCCTACTGTATTCATTGATCCAGCTAAGGATATCTTACCTGAGAATAAGAAGGAGCTTGGTTGCCTTGAATCAGCTAACCACAGAACAATCAACAAGTATATCCTTCCAGGTCAGGTTGAAAGCTGTCAGTTAGAGATGGGTATGACTTGTCTTGAGCCAGGTTCAGTATGGAACACAATGCCATGTCATACACATGATAGAAGAATGGAAGTTTATCTTTACTTCGAAGTTCCAGAAGATGCTGTTGTATTCCACTACATGGGCGAGCCTACAGAAACTCGTCATATCGTAATGAGAAACGAAGAAGCTGTTATTTCACCAAGCTGGTCAATTCATTCAGCTTCAGCTACACATGCATATACATTTATCTGGGGTATGGTTGGAGAAAATCAAGACTTCGATGATATGGATGATGTTGATATGAAGGATTTAAAATAATTTTTCATACTAGTTAGCCAAATTTACAGGCTATTATTGAAGTTTATCTTTTGGAATGACATCTAGTTTTTAGATTTCATTTATATATCAAAAAAAAAGGAGATTATGAAAATGTCAGTTAATTTTTCACTTGAAGGCAAGATTGCATTCGTAACAGGTGCATCATACGGTATTGGTTTTGCTATCGCTTCAGGCATGGCAAAGGCTGGTGCTAAAATCGTTTTCAACGATATTAATCAGGATTTAGTAAATAAGGGTTTAGCAGCTTATAAGGAAGCTGGTATCGACGCAACAGGTTATGTTTGTGACGTTACAGATGAAGAAGCTGTTAACGCTACAGTAGAAAAGATTACAAAGGAAGTTGGTCCTATCGATATCTTAGTTAACAACGCTGGTATCATTAAGAGAATTCCTATGATCGAAATGTCAGCAGCAGACTTTAGAAAGGTTATCGATGTTGACTTAAATGCTCCATTCATCGTATCTAAGGCTGTTATTCCTTCAATGATCGAAAGAGGTCATGGTAAGATTATTAACATCTGCTCAATGATGTCAGAATTAGGCCGTGAAACAGTTTCAGCTTATGCTGCAGCTAAGGGTGGTTTAAAGATGCTTACAAGAAATATTTGTTCTGAATATGGTAAGTACAATATCCAGTGTAATGGTATCGGACCTGGTTATATTGAAACTCCTCAGACAGCTCCACTTCGTGAGAGACAGGCTGATGGTTCAAGACATCCATTCGATGCATTTATCGTTGCTAAGACTCCAGCTGAAAGATGGTTAAAGCCAGAAGAACTTGCAGGTCCTGCAGTATTCTTAGCTTCAGAAGCAGCTGATGCAGTAAATGGTCACATCCTTTACGTTGATGGTGGTATCCTTGCTTACATCGGAAAGCAGCCACAGTAATTTAACTCAGTCGGCGTGCAAGACTCGCGAGTGAGTCTTGACATTATTATTTAATTAAATAAAAAGAGTGTTTTCATTGGGACTAAGTATATTTATATACTTAGTCCTTTTTTTGTAAAAAAAATTTGTGGTATTTACTTAACAAATACTAATTATTGTGTTAAAATACTACTAGTATAAGTTCGTAACAAATTAATACAATTAGGAGGCTATATGAAAACTAAATTTGGAATTAGTAAAAATATGGATCCCTCTAAGGCTGTAACTGAGGCTTTGGGCGGAGTATCAAATCCCATAGGTTTAATTTATGTTAGTTCATATGACATGATGACTGCTGTTGGCGATGAACTAACAAAACGATTTCCAGGCATTCCGATTTTAGGAACTAGTGGTATTGGTTATATGAATGATGTAGTAGATAATAAGCATTTGCAGATTATGGCAATTACAGGTGGTGCAAAATTATCTGCTGGTATAATTAAGCATATATCAAGAGCTCCATTATCAGAAATCTATACTTTGGAAAAAAGTATTCAAGAAGTTGGCGCGGGTAATGATAATACAGTATGTGTAGAATTTTGTCCATATAATGAGGAAATTGCAACATCAACAATTAATATCGTTCTTAGTAGCCATAAGGTAAACCTTATTGGTGGTTCGATTTTTGATGTACCAGAAGGTAAAGATCCGTTAGTTTATGTAAACGGCACAGCTTATAAAAACACATTGGGTTATATTGTAATTAAGAATACAGAGGGTAAAGTAGCATTATTTAAGGAAAATATCTATGGACCAGGTAATGGAGCTCTTCATATAGCTACTAAGGTAGACTTAAAGAAGAGAGAATTGATTTGCTTAGATGGAAAGCCGGCTGCTCAAGTTTATTCAGAAGAGACTGGTATTCCTGTAAATAAAGTATGTGAAAATGTATTATCACAGCCATTTGGACGTATTGTTGGCAGCGAAGTATATATTGCTTCAATGAAAGAGCCAGGAACTAACGGTGGCTTAATTAATTACAAAAAGATATATGAAAACGATGCTATTAGTATCCTAAACGTTCTTGATTACAAAGAAGTTGTGGAAGACACTAAGCGTGAGATTAGAGCTAAAATTAGTAAACCTTCGTGTATTATTTCATTTAATTGTATTTTTAGATACCTATTCTTTAATAATGAAAATTACACTATTGAATACCTTAAAAACATGGCAAGTGTAGCACCAAACTTTGGCTTTATTGCTGGTGGAGAGCAGTATATGAATCAGCATGTAAATCAGACAATGGTATGCGCAGTATTTGAGTAAAGGAGGAGGTTTACAATGTTTGGTTTTAAAAGCAATAAACAGGAAGAAAAAGAAGTTAAGACAAATAAAAAAATAGATCTTAATAAAGCATTTTGGCCAATTACTCAGTCTTCAAATCATATTATGGCTTTAAAGAATAATTTGGTAAATGAAGAATTAGTAACATCTAGTAGTTTACATGATGTTACAGAAAGTTTCGTAGAAGTAAAAAAACAGTCGGATGAAATCAATGATTCAGTAGTACATTTCAAAGATGAATTTGATGATGTAAGAAAGGTATTAAACCACTTCGAAGAAATCATTGACAAAATGCTTGGAACAGTTAATGAAACTCATTCAAGTATGAACAATGTAAGAGAGTCATCACAGTCTGTAAATGAAACAATTAGAGCTGTACAGGAAGTTTTTGAGGAATTCCAGAAGAGTTTTGATGAAATCCTTGAGAAGGTTAATGCAATTAATGGTATTGCAAACCAGACAAACTTACTTGCTCTTAATGCTTCTATTGAAGCTGCACGTGCTGGTGAATCAGGACGTGGATTCGCAGTTGTTGCTGATCAGGTAAATAAGTTATCTTCAGATATTAAGACCTTAGTTGGATCAATTGGCGATAGTATGGATAAATTAAACCAGAACAATAGCCGATTAATGGATTCAATCGATGATACACGTTCAGCCATGAATGATTCTATGAATCATATCAATAAGACAGAAGAAGTTGTTGATAATATCAAGGTTGTAGCTGATGAAATTGAAGAAGGTAATAAGGGAATTGAAAGTGTAATTAATTCTTGTTCAGACCACATTGATGAAATTACAAATACAATTCTTTCTTCAGAAAAATACTATGATTCAGTTTCGCAAAATATTGAGTCAATGCAATTAAAAATTACTCAGAAGAGTTTCATTTTTGAGGAACTTACAAATATCTTAGATCAGTATCCTGAGATGATTAATATTATTAAGAAACGTATCGAATAGTTTTTATTGTACTCCTTTCTCGCGCCCTAAAAGATTAGGGCGCATTTATTTTCTTAAAAATATTCTATTATTTTCTTTTTTAGTTTAAATTATTATTGTATAATATAGAAGATTAAACTTAAATTAGGAGGCTTATATGAATAGAGTATATAAGGCATTTAAAGATGGTAAACATAAGTGCCTAACACTTAGTTATGATGATGGAAAAATAGAGGATTACAGGCTATTAGAACTTTTTAAAAAATATAATATAAAAGCAACTTTTAACTTAAATTCTAGTATAAAAGATTCAAAACACATTCCACAAAATGAATGGAGAGAGCTTTATAAAGATCACGAGGTGGCAGTTCATACAATGACTCATCCTACAATGGAGAGATGTTCAACTTACCAGATTTGTGAAGAATTAATAGAAGATAAGAATAATTTAGAACATATAATGGGAAGACCAGTTAGAGGCCTTGCCTTCCCAAATGGTTCATATAACGAAGAAATAATAAATATGGCTAAATCACTTGGCTTTAAATATGCAAGAGTAGCAGGGGATAAATACGCTAATATTTGTAGTGCTAAGTTTTTTGCTAAAGAAGCAGAAGGCCCTATTTTACTAGGGGATGAAACAGGTTTTGGTATGCCACAGGATTTCATGCATTGGTTACCTACATGCCACCACAATCATCATTTAGTATCTTTAGGAAAAGATTTTACCGAATTAAGCAAGAAACAGTATCTTTACATGATGTATGTATGGGGTCACAGTTTCGAATTTGAAAGAAATAATAATTGGGAAGTTATGGAAGAATTCTGTAAGATAATAAGTAACAGGGATGATATCTGGTACGCAACTAATATAGAAGTAGTCGAATACGACGAAGCCTTTAAAAACTTACAGTTCTTTGATAGAAATGAATATGTATATAATCCTAGTGCGCAATCAGTATGGGTAGTAATAAATAACGAAAAAATAGTTGAGCTAAAAGGTGGTACAACTACAAAGCTTTCGTAATAGGATATAAAGGAGAAAAATATGAGTTTTATAGAGTTTAACAATGTAAAAAAAATCTATAAAATGGGCAATGTTAAAATTAAAGCCCTAAACGGGACTTCATTTTCAATAGACGAAGGTGAATTTGTAATTGTTGCAGGACCATCAGGAGCTGGAAAAAGTACAATTCTTAACTTACTTGGTGGCATGGATAGTCAAACAACAGGAACAATTATTGTAGATGATAAAAGAGTGGATCAATTTAATAATAGACAGCTCACAACATATAGACGTAACGATATAGGTTTTGTATTTCAGTTTTATAACCTGGTACAAAATCTAACAGTTAGGGAAAATGTTGAACTTGCAACACAAATTGTTAAGGATCCTCTTGATATTGATGAAACAATTAAGGCTGTAGGGCTAGAAGATAGAATCTCTAATTTTCCATCTCAGATTTCTGGTGGAGAACAGCAAAGAGTTGCCATAGCTAGAGCTTTAGCTAAAAATCCAAAGATTTTGCTATGTGATGAACCAACAGGTGCTCTTGACTATAACACCGGAAAGCAGATTTTAAAGCTTCTTTATGATACTTGTAAGCAAAGAAAGGTTACAGTTATTGTAATCACACATAACCTAGCAATTACAAGCATGGGAGATAAGGTCATTAAGGTAAAAAACGGTACTGTAGAATCCGTAACCATTAATGAAAATCCTGTTCCTATTGAAGAAATTGAATGGTAGGAGGAGCTTATGGGATTGATATTAATAAAGGACCTTTTAAGAGAAATCAGAAAAAGTTTTAGTCGTTTTTTTTCAATTTTTGCCATATGCCTAATTGGAGTTGCATTCTTTGCAGGTGTATCAGCATCCTCAGGAGATATGAAGGAATCAGCTAATACATACTATAAAAACACTAATTTATATGATTTAAGAATCGTATCATCCATTGGCTTTGATGATGTGGACGTTGAAAGAATCGGACAAATAGATGGCGTTAAAGATACCTTTGCCACAGTAAATTTAGATGCCTTAACTTATGTAACAGACTTAGAATCTGTTGTTAGGGTTTCTGAATTACCAAGGGAAGATGGTATTAATAAATTAACTCTAATAAAGGGACGTATGCCAGAAAATCCTAATGAATGTGTAATAAGAGTTGAAATGTCGCAGCAAATGCCAGAACTAAATTCAGATATTACACTAAAAGCTAGTGAAGGGGATATTACAGAGGATTTAGTAAATCAAACTTTTAAGGTAGTAGGTTATGTATATACACCTCTTTATATTTCTTATTATCTAGATCAAACTAACATAGGTAACGGTAATGTAGCTTATCAGATTTTTACTGATGGATCTAACTTTAAAAGCGAATATTATACGGATGTGTATGTAACTTTAAATGATTCTAAAAAATATAATACATACGATAAGGATTATTTTGACTATGTGGATTCCTTTAAAGATGAGATATTAAGTGTTGGTGAAGCTAGATTTGGTGAGAGAATCGAGAGCTTAATAGGAGAAGTTGAACAAAAAAGACAAGAAAGGTTATCAACTGTTAATGATGAGATTAGACTTCAAGTTATTTCTAATTTAACAGATGTATATCAGTCTTATTATCCTGATACAGATGTTTCTTCAATGATTGCACCATACATTGAGCAAAACTATCAAAACGCACTACAAAGCTTTGATTATTCTCTAGTAAATGAGCCTTTTAATAAAGCAATAGAAGATATATATGATAAAGCTCAAAACTTTACCTGGAAGAGTTTAACAAGAAATGAGTTATATTCCTTTGTAGATTATAAGCAAAGTTCTAATAGAATGGGAGCTATTGCAACTGTATTTCCATTATTTTTTGTATTAGTTGCAGGCCTTGTAAGTCTAACAACCATTGCAAGATTAATTGATGAGCAAAGAGGTTTAATAGGAACATATAAAGCCCTAGGCTATTCAAAATCAGTTATTACGGCAAAATATGTATTATATGCCTTAATCGCATCAGTGCTTGGTGGAGTAATAGGCTGTGCCTTTGGCCTTAAATTTTTCCCATTTATAATTATTAATGCATGGAATATAATTTACCAAATACCAAAAATTGTATATGCAAGTCATGGGTTACTTTCTGTAATATCCGTGCTTTCTCTTGCTCTTACAACAGTAATTGTTACAGTTTATGTATGTATAAATGAGACAAGCGAAGTACCATCAGAACTTTTAAGACCTAAGTCTCCAGTAACAGGTAAGAAAATCTTACTTGAAAGAATAACTCCAATCTGGAACAGGCTTTCCTTTACAATGAAGGTAACTTTAAGAAATATCTTTTTATACAAAAAAAGACTATTTATGACAATTCTTGGAATTGGAGGTTGCGGTGCTTTAATACTTGCCGGATTTGGCATAAAGGATAGTGTTCAAAGTATAATAGATAGACAATTTAATGATATTCTTCACTATGATTTAGTAGTGACTTTAAATGAAGGTATAGAAGATGACCAAAGAATAGAACTTGATAATGATATGTCCACAAATTTAGTTTACACAGACTACATTAAGGACTATAGTTATTCAGGCAATATTAAGGGAAGTAAAAAAAGTGAAAAATGTAATATTTCCGTTATAGGAGATGCTAAGGAATTTAAAAATTACTATACATTTAGAGATAGAAAAAGCGGTAAAAAATATGACCTTAATGATTCTGGAGTTATCCTATCAGAAAAATTAGCCAAGGATCTAGATTTAAAAGTAGGTGACGAGTTTATAATGCCAGATGCCAATGGAGTAGCTATTAATGTAAAGGTATCTAATATATGCGAAACATATGTAGGTCATTATCTTTATATTTCATCTTCTTATTATGAAAAACTTACAGGTGAGCACCTAAATCCTAATACTTTACTTGTAAAGCTACCAGATTCAAGAGATGACACCGTTTCTGTTGTGGGAAATGACCTTTTAAAAAGAGATTACATAAAGGGCTTATCCTTTGTAAAAACTAATAGGGAGCGATTTGAAAAAACTATACAGTCTATTGATTTAGTAACAGTTATTTTAATAATATCAGCAGCCCTGTTATCTTTTGTTGTTGTATTTAATCTAATTGATATTAATGTATCAGAAAGATTAAGAGAAATTGCTACCATAAAAGTATTAGGTTTTTATGATCACGAAGTTGCTATGTATGTTTACAGAGAAATAACCATTTTAACCCTAATTGGTGGTTTACTTGGATTAGGACTTGGCGTATTATTACATAGCTACATAATGACTACTATTGAACTAGAGGATGTTATGTTTGGTACATATAGAAGCCTGTCATCCTTTATAGATGCTTATTTGATTACAATAGTCTTCTCTTTTGTAATAAGCTTAGTGATGTATCCTAGATTATCTAAGATAAAAATGGTAGAATCATTAAAGTCTATAGAATAAGTTTAAATTAATGGATGGTTTATTTTATATACAAAAAATCAAATTTTTTATAGCAATTGCAAGCTTTTCTTTGTTATGTTATAATGTTTGAAAAATAATAACTGCAATATCGATGGAGGTTAACGAAATGACTAAAGAGTTTGAGGATAGAGGAGCTAATTACACAGTTTCAGAGAATAACAACATAGGTGAAGTTAAGATTTCTGACGAGGTAGTAGCAATTGTTGCAGGTCTTGCAGCAACAGAAGTAGAGGGAGTTGTAAGCCTTGGTGGCAACATCGTTAATGAATCAGTTGCCAGACTTGGTATTAAGAACCTTTCAAAGGGTGTTAAGGTTTATGTAAATGAGCAGACAGTGTCTGTTAATTTAAATGTTAATATTAAATATGGTACATCAATTCCAGCTGTTTCTGAAAATATTCAGGACAAGGTTAAGACTGCTGTTGAAACTATGACTGGACTAGATGTAACAGAGGTTAATATCAAAATTTCAGGGATAAATATTGAGGGATAATCAATATTTATCCAGATGTTAGGAGTTATATATGTCTAAGATGAAGAGAGCAGAAATCAGAGAACACATTTTTAAGATTCTTTTTAGAGTTGAATTTCATGATTCTGTAGAATTTGAACAGCAAATCGCATTATATATGCAGAATTTAAGAGAAGGTACTAAAGAAGAAAAGGGTATAGATGTAAGCGAGCAGGATTACAACTACATTCACGATAAGGCTGTAGCTATTAAGAATAACATTGAAGATATTGATTCTAAGATAAATGAAATATCTAGTGGATGGCCAACTACACGTCTTGGTAAAGCTGAATTGTCAATTATGAGACTTGCAGTTTATGAAATAATTTATGATGAAGATATTCCAAGAAATGTAGCAATTAATGAAGCTGTTGAACTTGCTAAGAAATATGGTTCAGACAGTGCGCCATCATTCATTAATGGTGTTCTTGCAAAACTTGATAACTAATTTGGAGATAATATATTATGACCGGAGTATATACTGTAACTCAGATCAATTCCTATATTAAGAACTTGTTTAGGCAAGATTTCGTTCTAAAGAATGTTAAGATTAGGGGTGAGATATGGAATTGCAAGTATCATACCTCTGGTCATATTTATTTTACACTTAAGGACGAAGATTCAGCCCTAAACGCAATAATGTTTAAAACTAATGCAAATAATCTTAGGTTTCGTCTTGAAGATGGCTTAGCTGTGGAAGTAACTGGACGAATTGATATTTATGAAAGAGATGGTAAATATCAGATTTATGCAGAAAGTATTGAAAAAACTGGAATTGGCGATTTAAATAAAAAATATCAAGAGCTTTTTAATATGTATGAGGAAATGGGATATTTTGATCAAGGATATAAACGTCCCATTCCTAAATACGCTAAAAAAATTGGTATTGTAACAGCAAGCACAGGTGCTGCAATACGTGATATTATTACAGTTTCAAAAAGACGTAATAAATATGTTGATTTAATTCTTTTTCCAGCCCTTGTACAGGGAGACAAGGCAAAATATTCAATAGTAGATGGAATTAATACACTAGATAAACTAGGCCTTGATTGTATTATTGTTGGTCGAGGCGGTGGTTCAATGGAGGATTTATGGGCTTTTAATGAGCCAGAAGTTGTGGAGGCAATTTTTAATGCCAATACACCCATAATTTCAGCTGTTGGACATGAAGTAGACTTTACCCTTGCTGACTGGGTAGCTGATTTAAGAGCTCCTACACCATCGGCTGCTGCAGAGCTTGCAGTATGTGATATAAGTGAAGTGATTAATAAAATCGACTCAATGAATAGGCGAATTAATCTAGCTTTTAATAATACCCTTAGAGCCTATAAAGATAATTTAGACAAATTAAGCATTAGATTAAAAAGCCTTGATCCCGCTGCTAAATTAGATAGAAACAGGGAAGATTTAATAAAACTAGAAGATGAGCTTAATCTAATTATGAATAATAAACTTAAGGAATATACTAATAATCTAAAGGTTCTTGCCACTAAGCTTGAGGGTCAAAGCCCACTAAAAAAGCTAAGTAGCGGATATTCATATGTTGATAATAATGGATTAAATGTATCATCAATAGATGATGTAGAAATAAATGATACAATAAATATCTATGTAAAGGATGGTACAATTAGTGCCGTTGTTGGAGGTAAACATGGACGAGAATATTAATAACAATAACAATATTGATGATGCTTTTGCTAGATTAGAAGAGATAATAGAAAATATGGAAAAAAGAGACACATCTCTAGAAGAATCTTTTAATCTATACAAAGAGGGCGTTCTTTTAGTTAAGGAATGTAATGATAAATTAGATAAAGTTGAAAAAGAAATTAGTATTATAAATTCAAATGGAGAGATAATAGAAAGCGATGGAACATTTTAAAGAAGACTTAAATGCAGAAATAGATTTTGTAAATGATATATTACAAGAAAGACTTCCAGAACTTGGCAAACTAAATGAAAGAGTTGTTGAGGCTATGAATTATAGTGTGAATGCTGGAGGTAAGAGAATCAGACCAATTATTATGCTAGAAAGTTTCAAGCTTTGTGGCGGTAATGATTTTACAGAAACTTATGATTTTTTAACTGCTCTAGAGTGCATACACACATATTCTTTAGTGCATGATGACTTACCAGCAATGGATAATGATGATTTTAGACGTGGTAAGCCAACTACTCACAAAGCCTATGGTGAAGATATGGCCATTCTTTCTGGGGATGGCTTACTAAATTTAGCAGCTGAACTTATTCTTAATAGAATTAATGAGGTAAGCACTAACGCAAACTCTACAATTAATAACCTTTTACAGGGAGAAATTACAGATTCTGTTAAGGAACAAATCAGTGCTCTAACAAAGAGAGTAGCTAATAACACCAATGCTGGCGCAATTATTTTAAATAAAGCTGGTATAGATGGCATGGTTGGCGGACAGTGCCTAGATGTATATTTAACTAACAAAGCTGTTAATGAAGATGAATTAAATTATATTTTTCTTAATAAGACTGCAGCCCTTATTGAATGTGCATTTATGGCAGGTGGTTATTTAGCAGGAGCAAGTAAGGAAACCATTGATAAGCTAGAAATGGCCGGAAGATACATTGGTCTGGCTTTCCAGATTCAAGATGATATTCTTGATATTACAAGTACTAAAGAAGAACTTGGAAAACCAATAGGTTCGGATGAGAAGAATAACAAGACAACATATGTTACTCTTTACGGAATGGAAAAAGCCGTTAAAGATGTTTCCGATTACACTAACAAAGGCATAAAAATCCTTGAAGAAATAGGAAATAATGACTTTTTAATTGAACTTGCCGTTGTATTAATTGGCAGAAAAAAGTAGAATACTATAGATAATAAACTTTAAATGAAAGAGGACAAGATATATTATGATCCTTGAGAAGATTAATAAACCAGGTGATATCAAAAAATTATCACCGATTGAATATAATCAATTGGCTGAAGAAATTAGAGCCTTTCTTATTAGCAACATTAGTAAGACAGGCGGTCATCTTGCGTCCAATTTGGGGGTAGTTGAGCTAACTATAGCCCTTCATGTTGCCCTTGATTTACCAAAGGATAAAATTATCTGGGATGTAGGACATCAATCATATACACATAAGATCCTAACAGGAAGAAAAAACAGGTTTGACCAATTGCGTAAATTTGGTGGAATGAGTGGTTTCCCTAAGCGTAATGAAAGTGATTATGATGCTTTTGATACAGGACATTCATCAACATCAATTTCTGCAGGGCTAGGTTATGTGAAGGCAAGAGACTGCCAAGGTCAATCCTATAGCGTTGTTTCTGTAATAGGAGATGGAGCATTAACCGGTGGAATGGCCTATGAAGCCCTTAATAATGCCTCTTCCCTAAAGACTAATTTCATCATTTGCTTAAATGATAATGCTATGTCTATATCCAAGAATATTGGTGGTGTTTCTTATATGCTAAGTGATATAAGATCATCTGATTCTTACATAGATTTTAAGGAGAATTTAGCTAATAACCTATATAAGATTCCTGGTGGAACAAGAATGGTTAATGCCCTTAAAAAGACAAAGAATAACCTAAAGCAAATCATACTTCCAAATCAATTATTTGAAAGCATGGGAATTGCTTATTTAGGACCTGTTAATGGTCATGATACAGAAAAACTTATAAAGACTTTTAAGGTTGCCAAAAGAATAAACGGGGCTGTTATAGTACATGTTGTAACACAAAAGGGTCGTGGTTATAAAATGGCAGAAAGAAACCCTAGCAAATATCACGGGATTGCACCTTTTGATATAAAGACAGGAAAGGTTTTAAAGACACCTAACAATCCAACATATTCAAGTCTTTTTTCAGAATATATTTGCAGTCTAGCTAAAAAAGATAACAAAATATGTGCCATTACAGCAGCTATGCCAGATGGAACTGGGCTATCAAAGTTTTCAAAATGGTTCCCTGATAGATTTTTTGATGTGGGAATTGCTGAAGAGCATGCCACAACCTTTGCTGCAGGCCTTGCTGCTGGTGGTATGAAACCTGTTTTTGCTGTATATTCATCATTTTTACAAAGAGCTTATGACCAGATTTTACATGATGTTTGTATCCAACAATTACATGTTGTTTTTGCAATTGATAGAGCAGGACTTGTAGGTGCTGATGGTGAAACTCACCAGGGAATTTTTGATTTGTCTTTCCTATCATCAATTCCTAACATGGTGATTTTTGCGCCAAAGAATGGAGTTGAATTAGGTGATGCCCTCCAATTTGCCCTTGAAAAACACAATGGTCCTATTGCAATTCGTTATCCAAGAGGGGAGGCATGTGTTGACTTTGCTGAATTTAGAGAGCCTATTCTTCTTGGAAAATCAGAAGTTTTATATAAAGAAAAAGATATTGCTATTCTAGCAGTGGGCAGTATGGTTAAAATTGCTAATAATGTGCGTTTACGCCTTAAAAATAAGGGCTATAACGTAACTTTAGTTAATGCAAGATTTGTTAAACCTATTGATGAAAAACTAATTTTAGAATTAAATAAGGATCACGATTTAGTAGTTACTCTTGAAGAAAATGTGGCAAGCGGTGGATTCGGTAGAGCTGTCTGTCAAATGATTAATGATACTAGATTGAATTTAGCATGTCTTGAAATTGCACTTCCAGATGATTATATAGAGCATGGAAGCGTAGATATATTATTAAAAGAAGCAGGAATGGATGAAGATTCTGTAGAAGAAAGAATTGAATCAGTTTATAAGGAGATAAAATGGCAAAAGAAAGATTAGATGTTTTATTAGTAAAAAGAAATCTAGCTACATCAAGAGAAAAAGCTAAAAGTATTATTATGGCTGGAATCGTCTATGTAGATGGACAAAAGGAAGATAAGGCTGGAACTACATTTGCAGATACAGTAAATATCGAGGTTAGAGGCAATACATTAAAGTATGTTAGCCGTGGAGGTCTTAAATTAGAGAAGGCTATGGAAAATTTCGATGTTACACCAAATGGCAAGGTCTGTATGGATATTGGTTCTTCAACAGGTGGTTTTACTGACTGTATGTTACAAAATGGCGCAGTTAAGGTTTATGCAGTTGATGTAGGACATGGTCAGCTTGACTGGAAATTACGTAATGATGAAAGAGTAGTTTGTATGGAAAAAACTAATATTCGTTATGTAACACCTGATGATATTGACGATAAAATAGAGCTTGCAAGTTGTGATGTATCCTTTATTTCACTTACTAAGGTTTTAGGTCCTGCAAAGGCTCTACTTACACCAGATGGACAAATGGTCTGTCTTATTAAGCCTCAGTTTGAAGCTGGAAGAGAACAGGTTGGTAAGCATGGTGTAGTAAGAGATAAATCTGTTCATGAAAGTGTAATTAAGATGGTTGCTGAATTTGCTATATCTATTGGATTTGAATGTTTAGACCTTGATTTTTCACCAGTTAAGGGTCCAGAAGGAAATATCGAATACCTAATTCACCTTCAAAATCACTTAGAAGGTAGTTATGAATCAATGCCTTTTGATATTGAAGAAGTAGTAAATAATGCCCACAATTCACTAGATAAATAGCTTAAAGGGAGATTTTTATAATGGATAGATTTTATGTTGTTGCCAACCCACAAAAAGATAAAGACGGAATTTATTCAAAAAAGATAAAAGATTATATAAATAACTTAGGCAGAAGCTGCGGTATATACACAATTAATGCAGAGAAAAACAAAAAGATATATACTGATTCAACTGCAATTCCAAAGGATGTGGAATGTGTAATTGTACTTGGTGGGGATGGTACCCTAATTCAAGCAGCAGATAATCTATTAAATTTAGATGTTCCCTTACTTGGAGTTAATATAGGTACTTTAGGATACCTTGCAGATACAGATATGGAGCATGTTTTTTCAACTATTGATTTACTTGTTAAAGATGAGTATTTAATTGATGAAAGAATGATGCTAACAGGAACTATTCCAAGAGATAATAAGGTCCTTTGCCAAAAGACAGCACTAAATGATGTTGTAATTAACCGTAATGGAATTCTTAGCATTATGGAATTTGATGTATATGTCAATAATAAATACCTTACAACATACAATGCAGATGGTGTCATTATTTCAACTGCCACAGGCTCAACAGCCTACAGTTTATCAGCAGGAGGTCCAATTATTCAACCAACTGCCAAACTTTTATTAATGACACCAATTTGCCCACATAGTCTTAATTCAAGAAGCATAATTTTTGATGAAGATGATATGGTTTCAATTGTGATAAAAGATAGTAAAAAACTAAATGAGAAAAGAATAGTAACCTTTGATGGAGAGCATTTCTTTGAGGTTGTATCAGGAGATGTTATAAATATATGTAAAGCCAAAGAGGTATCTAAATTTATCAAAACAAATAAAGCGTCATTTCTTGAAAGAATCAGAAATAAATTGTAAAATAGGATTTGTGATTTATTTAGTGCAAATAGTTAAATTTTTATATAGAAACTAGATGTGTAAAAAGGAGAAAAAGAAATGAAAAACGCAAGACAACAAAAGATAGTGGAATTAATTAATTCATACGATATTTCTACTCAGGATGAATTAGCTAAGGCATTGTCTGATGCTGGCTTTAATGCAACTCAAGCTACTATTTCAAGAGATATTAGAGAACTTAACTTAACTAAGGTGGCAGCAGGGAATAAGTCTCAAAAATATGCCATTCCAACAAGTGATAATGTTCTTTTAAACGAAAGATTTGAGGGCGTATTAAGACAGGGATTTTTATCTTGTGATGTTGCAGGTAACATTCTTGTAGTTAAGACTGTATCAGGTATGGCTATGGCTGTTGGTGCAGCTTTTGACTCTCTTAAATGGCCAGAGATTATTGGAGCTGTAGCAGGAGATGATACAATCATTTGCGTAATTAGAACAGAAAAAGAAGCAATTGAGGTAATGAGCCGCATTAGGAAATTTGTTTCTGAGACACCATCAAGAGATGGAAGAGATGCAAAGTAAAGAGAGGTAGTTGGGTGTTAGTAAATTTACATGTAAA
>Ga0247611_10005334_pt1 | contig 17111 bp, 11 predicted proteins | sample 177DNAGHGhighgp2_FD_192422 | JGI IMG/M metagenome (GOLD analysis project Ga0247611, IMG submission 192422) | Sheep rumen microbial communities from Palmerston North, Manawatu-Wanganui, New Zealand - 1770 DNA GHGhigh gp2 | ecosystem: Host-associated > Mammals > Digestive system > Stomach > Rumen... | reverse complement strand
AGGCAGGAGAACACCCGGCAGGTCGGTCAGACATTAACCTGTTGATCCGGAACCACACAGTTCTGTCAGTATTCACCTTAATAATATATAGATACGAAATCAGTTAAATCGGAGGTGTTGGCATCCGATTACTAATTTTCATTGTAATCGAACCACCTGAAATGTTCTTTGGATTATTGTACGACTGAATTGTGTATGTGGTACCTGTTACCTTGTGAGGTAACCAGCATGACAATGGAGTCCATCTGATTTTGCCAGGAGCATATGCAATGATACCGTCATCAAAATACGTGATTACCGAGTCTGCTAACGGAGCAGTTCTAAATGCTGGTTGATGAATGTAATAATAGGCAGTTGACTCGCTGCCATATCGATATGACTGACCATTATTCATATACATTCCAACATCAAATACTGCGTAAGAATTTGATAACCATGGATTCGTTATTCGTCCAACACCGAGTAAATGTTTACCGTCATCCGTTAGAATTAACCGAGTCACACCTGATGTAATTGTACCGTCATTTGGCACACCACATGCTGCCGGCATATATTTCTCACTTTTAGATGCGTAAAGATTTGTTAGAATGCTCTTATTCCATTTACGAGGTTCATCGGAAGTAATTGTTCCACCATAAGCAAAATTTCCGTCATAATAATAATAACATGTTAATGAAATCATATCACCATCTGTGAATCCAACTGTCGAATATCCAGCCCAGGATGGATCAACATTTAATGACAAAGTGCTATCCTCATTCCAAACGTAGGAATTGCCCATGGAGTAGAAATGTCGATATGAAATTGTATATAATGTTGGCGATGTAAATGTCTCAACTTCTTCCCAACGTTGTGATTCAATATCACACAATATCACAGTTTCTTTGCTTCCATTTTTGCATGACACATAGATGTAGTGCCCGATATTATATACCTGAGAATACATGTCGATTGTATAAGTATTGTCAATTGTGAATGTGCAAATTTCTGCACGATTTTCAAGATCATATGCGTGGATTATATGTGCATTCGTTGCATCAAAATATGAACACCACTTGTATTTTTTACAAAGTTTACAGCCGTATCCATTACCAATAAAGAACATCTCAGCATCATTATCAGACGGATTTGATGTACCTTTATCGATGGCATACAAATCAAGACCAAATACTTTCTTTTGAACGTCAGAGGCCCACTGATTATTCAGCCTTGATATAACATAGAATCCGGTGTATTCGTCAAAACTGGTCATGAGACTACTTGTCAGGTGTCTATATGGTACATGAAATGGGAAATTTATAAGTTGAAATTCAGGTGGTACTGTTGGATCTGAGCCGACCTTTGCAATGAGAATATTACAGTGTGAATATTTTCCACCGGCATCGTCACGATGGACATCTGGTCGATATGTTGTTTCCGAACCGTGACATTGATAAACATTCGTCATTAAAATTCGATCTTTTGTGGCATACCGTTTGTTTAGTGCTGGTTTAAATTGGAATAGTTCGCAGTACGATAGTTTCTGTATGACACTCGGTGATTCTGGCGTATCACTCCATCCATATTTTCTCCAAAATCCAAAGCGGACATATTTCACATTATCAGGGAGATTATCAAATATGCCGTTATTCAGCTTTGAAGAAGAATAATTTGACGCGTCGGTTGAATTTATAATTGATATCAGATTCTCATCAACATCATATAGATAGTAGATGATTCTGTCACCGTTAGCTCTGTTTGGGGTGAATGTTCCTTGCCAGCAAAGATGTTGATATCCAGTGATATCGAAAATTTGATCAGTATACCATGCATACGAATCCGCAACAAGAGCTCCAGTTGAATCAAATCTACCAGATTTCCACGTGACTTCATTGATATTGTTTTCAACATCAATCAACACATGATTCTTCATGGGTCCATTTAATTCATATGGTCTCAATGAATGCACAACGGGTCCACCCTGGGCATATGGATATACAACATGATCAAATGTTGCAATCCATCCGTTTGTTGTTGATGCCAGTAGATTAAGCCCTCCGTTAAAATTGCTGGATTCACTTTCCAGTTCGGGAATGTCAATATCGAATGGCTGGCGTGTTGGTACAATGTGTGGCACATCATCTGGATCAGAATAGACATATTCTGCACGAGCACTGATATCCTGTGTGAATAAATAGTACTTGAAGTTCCGATATTCTGTGGGAATATCACTTGCATATGTTGGGATCTTTACATATGTGGAACCATCCCAATATGCGTTCGTTCCATAAACTGTCATGGCCGTCCCATCAGTGATGAACTTTTTAATCGGAACATTGGTATGCTTGTTTGTTCTGATATATACACTAACACCGACTCCATCAGCATCATTGATCCAAAGACTAGAAGCACCTTTCCAGTTATTGTCATTCCAACCTGTGTAACCGGCATTACCTTTTGGATCGTTATCAGATTTGAAGAATGGTACAAATACATATTTTCCGGGATCAGGATTGCTGAACTGCTCTTGTATGGTCCAGTCTTTCGTTGAATAATCCCACATATATGACGATGTAATGACGAAATCATTGACTGGTATACAACCATCCACTCTGTATGACGAATCAAAATTGTATTGTTTGTTTTCTCGATGAGCTGGATATCCGAACGGACGTCTGAACTCAAATGATCGATTTCCTTCAGTATACACACAATCACATGTGATTTCTTCAGGTTGTGACATTTTGACATCCGCATGCAGCAGTAATCCACCATACCAGTTCACAGCAAGTGATGATACATATTGATTATTTTGTGTAATCAATGTGCTGGTGCCACTTTTTCGTGAACGGACCGAGGTACGTTCATGTGTCGATGCATCAACTGTTTCACCGTTACCAAATGGAACTTTATAATCCTTGCCAGACGGTATATATCCATAAAAATAAGATCCGACTGAAGTTTGTTCATTATCATACATCATACGGATATACGATGAATCATACACTGTTAACAATGTGGAATGAAATCCGACAAATGATGCGTAGATACCGTTGTTATATGCATCCGTTATCAATTTTGATAACATACATACTTTCAGATACACAGTGATTACAACTTTTTCATTTGGATGTTTTGTGAATGAAGACTCCTCGCCCTTTGAATTATATACTTTTGAATGAACAATAAGTTTTTGACCAGATTCACTATTTGTATATATTCCGAAATGAGTAACTTCAACGTCAGATGATACACCGCTGAGATTGTAATCGAGTGTTCCAGATCCAAATCTACAAACTTCTGATATCAGATCTGTTTCAGAATCATATTCCATTGGATATCTGGTAATCGATAGTGTGATATTTGGATACACGCTGAATGCCAAATTTGTCATTGTGATATCAGCGAAATCGGGTGTCACATCACCCGTGCCAAATATCAAATAAAATTGGTTTTTGTCATATGATCCAATATTATTGACACGGAACAAACCATGATCAGTCCATAAGTTCATTCCAAATTTTTCATCAACAACATTACCTGACATATCATATTTTTTGATCAAATATAGATTATGATAGTTTGCATTAACGTTATTCTTGTCAGATATATTTTTCACAAAACGATTTAGCTTTTGGAGATCAGCATCATCATGCACATTAATCATGTTATCACTCCTTCTTTAATTTCCCGTAATCGTGCTATCGGTTGACGTAAATTGTCGCAGCGTGATCGTCGGCTGAGGATTCTGCGGTGATCTGATGATCTTATATGTCACGCTCGTTAACGATGCGTCAACAGATAAGGCTGTAAACGACAAAACTGAACCATCATACGCTGATACGTTTGATGTTTCATATGATGTCATCTCTGGCAAACTGATATCAAACCCGGTGAAAGCTAAAGCAGAATCATCATATGCTGAAGCGCTAGCTTGATAATAGTTCACAAATGATATATCACCGATTGTCAGTCCAGTGAAAGCCAATGCGGAATCATCATAGACGGATTTGTTTAGCTGGGTATAATGAACAATTGTGCCGTCGTTTGACGTGAAATTATTCACGGTAACCGCATGATCAATATACCACGGTTCTTTGTGTAAACCGGATACATACAAACCACGAACGGGGACTAACTTGTCCCCGTTCGCTGTTGGTGTATATCGGTATACTTCTTTTGATTTATGGAAATCTGACATATTACATCACGCTCCAGGATCAACGGTTCCATTCGATAAATAATATGTGAAAGTTTTTCCAGAGATTCTACGCGGGTTATTGTATGATTGAATTGTTCTGGTTGTGCCAGTTACCTTATGAGGTAACCAGCCCTCCAGAGGAAACCAGTTCATCGTTCCAGTGCTATTGGTTGTCACAATACCGTTGTGCCAATATGCCATACCACCCGATTTCATGGAGTGCCAACCATAGTTGTATCCGGTTTCTCCACAATAATATGCAGCTTGATATTCAGGCACATCCGATATAGTATTACCATCAAGCAAATACCCAATATCAATAACAAAATAGTTTATTGACGCATATCTTGGAACTGATCTGTTGTTCCAATATGGCAAACCTTGATCTTGATATTTGTTTGTATTCAACCATAACAAATGTTTTCCATCCGGTGTTAATACGATTGAATCTCGGCATGTTGCCAATACACTCAGTCGATTTTCTGGGTTAGACCCTTTAATACCTCGCATTTCCGAAGATGTTATATAATTACCTGCCAAATTTTTAGGACTCGTTGGATCTTTGCTTGTATACACATACGTGTATGTGTAATAATAATCACCTAGAGCACGAGAAGTAGACGTGATCATAAAGTCGTCAAATGCAAGTATTGTACTTCCACCATTCGGTTCATATGCACCGTCTACGTTTTGACATGTCATTGTGTACTGTGATGATGTATGCAACGCAGTATCGTCCCAGTCTGGCATATGAACAAGTTTATGTTCATTCATCAAATAAACAAACGTTGATAAGCTACCGCTGCTTGTTTCGGTGACTGTGAAATATATATAATCACCAAATCCGGCTGTGACCCGATAAGATTTAATATATCCTTCTGGAATCGTAAAGGTATCAACAACGGTTCTTGTTTCAAGATCATAAATCGACATAGTTTGATTGTCATCTTGATGTTGATACACGACAAGAGAAGTTCTGTCAATAACATAACCCCATATCGCGTTCGGTATCTTAAATACTTCTGGTGTATAACCATCTTGACCACCATACAGATTCAAGCAATATGAAGATTTGTCACCATTGGTATCAGACGCAACAAGATAACCTTTACTGCTCCATGATAACCAGACTCGATCAATGATGTTCTTTGATGTATCGGGTCGAACAGGGAATTCCATCTCATATACATCTTTTATACCAGTTGGATTAGCTGGATCATCAACTGTATCATTCCAATTATCATATAATCTGAACACTTTGAAACGTTGATGCTGTCTTCGATATTGACCGTCAGTGCCGTATTTATTATTCGCATAATGCATGACGACGATGAAATCATCTGTTGCAAATCTATATATCGGATTGCCATAAAATTTTCTGTCGTCTATTTGATAATAGTCTTCAGTCTGGCAATCACACAGAAATATAGATTTGTCACTTGCACCGGTTGTATCAGTTAAATCCGGATATACAACATAATCACGTCCCGCGATCCAATTGTTTTTGTCAGACGCAAACACCTTATGTCCAGGATTGGTGTATAAATCGAACATGTATCTATCGTAAAAATCACCATTATTCTTATTCGGAGGGATTTTGATAGCCCTTGATTCATGCGCCGGGATGTATCTATGACATGTCTGATTTCGAGTTGGGATCATATAACGAGCTTTATCAGTTATATCGATATAGTATCTTGCCGTTTGACAATTGAACCCGTTGTCATCACTTGAAATATGTTTGATATCTGATATTTCATGCCATTGTGACGGGTCCCAATATGCGTCTGTTGCGACGATTCTTACATTAGATACAGATACAGAAATTGCAGTGATAGGGATGTCTGTGTGTGAATTTATAAAAACAGAACACCATCTGCTCACATTGTTATGATCTATCAGATATGCACCTGTCATAACAATGAATGAATTCCCGTACCATGCATTCGGTGCATTGACGAAATTATCCGGGATGTCCCAATCCTTTGTCACATGATTGTACATATATGATGATGTCATGTTAAAGTCGACGACAGGTAATTCACCATAATGAGTGAATGTGGATCTTGGTACTAAATAACGAACTTGTCCGTTAGTTTGATCATCAGAAGAAGACCGGCTGGGGTCTACGAGATCTTGATGTGGTAAAGCGAAGGTTCTTGACAAACTCATATCAGTTGTTGAATTTGTATACACTTTAGCCGAAACAAGTTCTTCAGGTGTTTCCAGTTTATCGTGATCATCTAATATGGAAAATCGCCAATTATCGTCCCATATCCATATACCATCAACATATTCATGCCGATTCTCGAATAAAACGGATGATATTGAATGAGTTCGCTTCTTCAAAAGACTTCCGTCCGAATTGGTTTTTTCATTGACACAATACTTTCCCATGTATCCAGCATCATAAAATCGTTGTTTCATTCCAGTATAAGAATTAACCCCATCGATCCTGCTACTATCAAAATTGTATAATTGACAATTTCCTTGAAAATAGTTTGAATACACACCGTATATTGTGCCTCTCATCAATGCAGGCCATATTAATATTGCAGGACAAATGACCATGTAAATCCCCTTTGACCACAGATCATTTATTGTGCTTGCATAGATACCTGCGCTGAAATAAACTGTGATGATCAAACGTTGATCCTTGTTTTTTGTGATTGGCGCGGGGTCTCCATTTGCATCAACTACAGTTGCTTTTGTTGACAACCAATGGTTTTCAGCATCCCAATCGGAATCATTGGCATAAAAAGTCAATCCTACTTCTGAAATATCTACAGAATCTGGAAATCCAGAAGGATTGTAATCGTACATAAAAGTGCCGATTGTTGAACGTTGATAAATTAGACCGGATTCGCGATCAAACTGCATCGCAAACATGTTCCGTTGGTCCCAGCCTCTATATACATAGCCTCTTGATTGATCATTATAATCAACGGCTCGTATTGTTGTAATTCGTGATGTCAAAGTTGTATCAGTAAATTTTGGATCTGGTAATGTTTGACCATCAGGTGTTTTACCAATCCAGAGCCGAACATACCCACCATAGTTATTTGTATCTGAACTGGATAATCTGTTAAAACCATCATTTGTCAAAAGATTCATTGCGAATCGTTCCGATGCAACGTTTCCATCAGCATCGATAATTTGTAAATGATATATGTTATGTGCTCCTGCGGGAGCACGACCACCATATCTTTTACGATTATATTTTTCACAGAACGCGTTAAGGCTTTCTGGAAAATTCTCAATTTGTTGTGCGTGGTTCATTTTATCACTCCTTATTGAGCTGATATTGTTCCCGCGGTCGAAGTGAATTGTGTCATCACAATTGTCGGTTGCGGATTTTGTGGTTGTCGATTTGTGTTATAACGCGTGAATGAAACACCCGTAACACCGACATCGATAAAGTTCATCAGATGATCCGGTTGAAGATATTCTCTTTTGCTGGTGTATGAATATACCGATACCGTATTTGTACTAGCATCGATAAAGTTCATCAGATGATCTGGCTGTAATTTCGTAGATTTCGAAGAATATACAGCCAATGTGACATCGCTAGTAGTTGCATCAGCAAAGTTCATCAGATGATCTGGTTGTAACGATGCTCTCTTATTTGTGTAATGAACAATGGTACCATCATTTGATGTAAAACCCGTAACTGTAACCGCATGATCAATATACCACGGTTCTTTATGTAAACCGGATACATACAAACCACGAACGGGGACTAATTTGTCCCCATTCGCTGTTGGTGTATACCGGTATACTTCTTTTGATTTATGGAAATCTGACATACGTTTTCACCACCATTACATTTGATTCCCTGGCGGTTTACCTTGCCATTCAGAAATATTCGAAACTGTTGTTGTCCAACGTTTGTCACGAATATTCTTGATGTTATCGATTGTCGAAACAGTATCTGTTGTTCCAACAATTCTGTGCGGGATTAGATTCGCAATTGGAAATGTATCCTGCTCACATATGATATGATCTCCATACGGAATCCAACGGCGTTTTTCAGTACGACTGAATTCGAGCATTCCGTTGGTGTCGGTTTTGTCGGATTTCATATAACGTCCAAAATCTAACGAACGTTGCTGACAACCATTTCCAGTTGAAGATGTCCAGTAGCTGTTTGTGATAATCAGAATGGTTGTTACACCATTCTCGGTTTTGTTCAGTTCATGCAATGTGATATGTGCATAGGACCGATAATCACCTGGATTGAAGCCAAGTGTACGATACAACTGTGGACGATCATGCTCAAATGCATATGCGTATGTGTTGGTGTCTCTTTGATCGTACCGATACAAAATCATGAAATCAGTTGAAGCTTCGACACGAAGTAATGAACGATTCGTTCCACTGAAATTACCATTGAGATTTCCACCACAAGTTGTCATTGTACCAGCGTCAATATCACACACGCTCATGTATGTTGAGCAGTCGGAAACATACAACTGATTTCCGTATCCAAACAACAATACCGGATTATTTCCAGTCACAGTAAATGATGTGACTGAAGCATCTGTATCAAAGTTCTTGACAAGAATTGTTTTTGGATTCGATGAATCGATCACTGCATAATTTTCAGTATTGATAATTACGCATCCGATCGGGCAGTTTGTGATTCCAGTCTGGACAACATTACTTCCATCACGATAATCGATTTTCAGCAAAATTGAATTTGCATAATCAGATACAATCGCTCGGCCATTCTTTGAGTCAGTTCGATAGCACGCCCACAAATTCGAAATACCTGCGGTGTTTTGAATTGTTTGCGGTGATATTGTTGATTGCGTCATATCAGAAATGATGAATGAATTTGAGCCTGATGTAAATGTCAGAATTGTTGATCCACATGTGGATGATTGGATCTGGTCATATCCAGTCTTTGTGGACACAGTCGTTGTTTTTGAATCCGACAAAGTATAGATAACGTTGTTGACCATGAACCATTGATACTGTTTTGAGCTAATCGCATCAAAGAATCCTTTCGGCACTGCTGAAAAATAATGGTGGAAAGTGTAGTCACCATTTGCATCAGTGTATGTGAATTTTTGTGATGCACGAACCGGTTTCAAATCTTCGATGTTGGATGATGTAATCCAATATTTCATACATCTAGGATTCAATGGGCGTCCCTGACCATCCAGAATATCACAAGTATCCGGAATTGTTGATAGATCGTTGATGAATACCCATTTTGACCGATCCCAGTATTCGTTGGTCGCATACACGGTTAACAGATTGCCCCCAATTCGTATAATAGGATCATCCGGTTTCATGTTAATATACACATAAACCGGTGTGGCAGTATCATGATAACTGTAGTACATCGTAATTGCAGCAGCATGTTCCATACTGTTTTCGTTATACCAACGATTTGGGTCATATGTGTATGTGTCTTCTAGGTCATAGAGTTTTGTCGAAGGATTATACGTGTACGATTTCGACAACGTGAGTTTCGTGAATGGTAGGAAGTTCGCTTTTCCAAATGTATCAGAGAAGCCTTCAGGTTTTTCCGCAGATGCTGTATCCGGTTTCATGACGGTATCAAATGTGCATACTGGATTCATGATAGCTCGTTCAAATGAAACCATTCCGCTTGAAATATTACGGAATCCATCAACATAACCAGTTTCATCAGTTTCACCGGCAATGATTGTCATTTCTGATAGATTCGATACGATGTCAAGACTCTTTGTAGTATCATCAAATGCAGTTTGGGTATTTGTTTTACTGCGGGTCTTGTAAACACTATAACGTTTGTATGTTTGCAAATTATCTTCACGCATATGATTTGCGAAAAATCGTTGTGGTGAAGTAATTACAACGTGTTTACCTTTATTCCATTCAGAATTGATCAGATTGGTGGAGTACGACATACAAAGATACACAGTGAACACCAGACGTTCGTTTGGTTTCTTTGTAATCATACCAAGACCACCGAAATTATCATACACCCATGAATGTGTCCAGAGAGCATTGTTTGCAGTACCGATGCCGTATTCATAAATTGATACATCCTGGTACCAATCGTCGAAATTATAATCTAGATAGCATACTAGATATTGGCAGACCGTTGTAACAATACCCGATGTGTTGTCATAATACATCGGGAAATTATAATAGATCGTCGTATCAGAATTTGTCGCAGCCGTTGTTGTCAATGGCGTGATCAATGTGTTTGTGGTGGTATCAAATGACATCGTACCACCGCCACCTTGTCCAACATACAGGTTCTTCGGAAATGCTGGAAGGTTATTTCCAAAGAATGTCGTCAGACCATAATCCGTCATCAGATTCATGCCATATTTTTCATCAATGACATTTCCATCGATATCAACTCTCTGAATCACATAAAGATTCGAGATCGACGGTTTGCCATGTTTTTGCATAAAGTTTTGAGCGAATTGCATAGCCCGTTTAAATTTGGGATCAATCGGTTTTGCAATGTCCATCTCATCAACCTCCATTCTCTACGTGTTTCATGACAGCATAGTTGAAATGCTTATAATCAGATTTGTTGACAACTGCACGCTTCAGCATCAATCCATCGCCAGCATCATAACTTGAAAATGCATAGCGAATATCTCCATCACGCATCGTCATGTATGTCTCAGTAAACACAATAAATCTTGGATCATAAATGAATTGTGATTTTGTATTTTGGTTAAATACAAGATTAATCACTTCATATTTTTCACCAAAATTGTATTTCGAATTTCCTGAATAATCGATGCTACACAGTGTTTCTTTTGCAAGAAAGAAGAATCCTTCAAATGTCGTTGCTTCAAGTGGATATGATGCTGACATATCACCAACTGACCATGGCATATTGATAAACCTGTGGTCTTGTAATGTGTATTCTTTTTGGTAATATGTGTCCTCCACCCATTCTGGAACAATACCACTTTCAGATGGTACGTGAATCGGTTGATTGTTTTCATCCAGAATATAATAATCCATGTAGGTGGAACCCCAGTCAGATGGACGAGTGGTTGTCATGACAAATTGGAAATCAAATCCATAAATATAGACACGATTGGAATTCTTCGTCGTCGCAAAGAATGTGCTGTTCGTATAGTTTAACGAACGGACATTTGTCCATGGTGCTGCAACGATAGATTCCATTTCTTCACTATATTCGTTATACACATATAATGCTTGTGTATTTCCGATATAAAACCGAATTCCGTCATGACAACACATCGCGACATTTGATGTTTGTAATGAAAATGTTGAAAAGGTTTCATCCGACAGCCGGAACATCAAAACTGCATTGACTGAACTTGACCCGGATGTCATCATGATAAATTTTTCACCAACAGAAATATCTGATGATGTGAAATTACCACCGACAGGTCGTCCAACATAACGAAACGTTCGTGCAATTGTATCGAAGAAAAGAACTCCAGCTTGATGTGCCATAACAATGGTATGTTTGTTAAACCATACCATTTTACCAAATGCACCAAATGCATTTGCGTCATATTTGAATTTACCGACAATTGCTAAAGCACGTCTACTGAATATCAGAATGGTTGAGCCACTATTCACTGAGAAATACAAGTAATCGTCATCGACAAGCATCCATAATACTTGCACGCTTTGTAGCTGCTCCCATGTAATAACACCCATATCAACAAAATCATTTGTGATCAGATTCTGATAATACACATACATTCTGCCATCGTTTGTACCGGTTGACGGACTTGTATTAGCGTTACGCAATGCTTGTACCGCAATGTACAAACCTTTGTTATGTTCACATGTCAAAGCCGTACGCCAATCCAAACTATATGGATGCATTTTTCTGTATTTAACAGGAAACGATTCACGTCCTGTTTTTACGGGTAATAGATGTTCACTCATGCACGTTCATCTCCTTTCTTCGATTATTTTGTTAGATATCTCGCATAGTATATCTTCGTGTCTTCATTGGTTGGCACAAGCTTGTCAATAATTACATTTGTGATGAGTTCAGTATTTGGACCTGCTTGATGTCTTACAACTTTCAGATCTACATCAAACTTTGTTCTATCATAATCCAGATCAAAATATGTTTTCTTGACTGGAAGTGATGATACTGTGATCTGCTGAACTGTTTGTTTATTTGGAATAACATTGATGTCGATATGTGTAACAGAGTCTGTCGGATCCCATGTGAGAATCTCAAATTCTTCCTGAAGACCCGTATCAGATGTGATTATTCCAACACCATATGCTGTGAACGTCGCGATTGTCAGTTCTTGTATTTCAAGAAGCTTCCATGTTTGATCATTTTGATCCAGATATTTGATGCCATCTGAATCGCGGCACAGTACTTTTTGCTGATATGATTTGACAACTTCAATTTCAGCTTTTGAAAATCCTGCGGGTAATCTGCTACCACCAACAGTTGTTGTGGCTTCTGATAAACAATGTGTTTCATCCAACAGATAGTCTTGTGGCACATTTTCGATTGATGCTGATGTCAATACGAATCCAGATCCACCAGCACCGCCTCTGGCATTGTTCGAGTTTTGTGTTGGCATTGTTCCGGATCCACCATACCATCCTCCGCCACCGGCACCACCGATGTATGATGAACTTCTGTATCCAGCGTTTCCGCCATAACCGAATCCACCATTGATTGCGGGATAATCTAATGATATTGGCGATGACGTTTGCGTTCCTGGACCTGGGCATGCACCGCCTCCAGATTTTGGTGAACCACCGACCTCGCCACCGCCGTTTCCGGCTTCATATCCATCATAACTGCAACCACCTGCACCACCTGCAACAATGACTCTAGCATACAACGAATCAAAATTGATTCTGATATCAGTCGCACCTCCACCAGAATGTCCAGTCATCTTGATACCGTAATCTGCTGGAGCACCACCGCCATTGTATCTGAGATCAGGACAAAGCTGATGAACAAATTCAGATGAGATTTGTGAATCATTCATACCAGATCCACCGACGTGAATATACGCATTGAATCCATTGGGTGTTACATATGTTCCTTGTGAATAACCACCACACTCATATACACCATCAGATGATCTGGAATATCGAACTCCGCCATCTGCACCCCAGCATTTGAATATATAGGTTCCGGCTGGTAATGATGTACGGCAGCCTTTTCCGACTGGGTAATATACGATCACATCACCCGCGACAACATCTGCAGTCAGCTGACTGATGATGACACATGGGGTTTCAGCAGCACCGGCTTTCATATACCAGTCTCTCATGTAAAACTTTTCTGGAACTTCATATCCTTCAGGTTTATATGATGACTGTGTCAAAACGTATCCAGAACCACCACCGCCATTTCCGGAAGTATAATAACCGCTATAGGTTGTGCAAGCCCAACCGCCATACCAGCCGCCACCTCCTCCTCCATGTCCCTCGGCATCACCATTTCCAACTATTGTTGATTTTGCTGGTGTTTGACCAATGCCAAATGAATAGCCACTTGTCTGTGAAGCATACTTACCATTGTCAGCTAAAGATTTATTTACTTGGATTGCTCCTCCGACAATACCACCACCAACTGCACAGTTGAAAGAGTTATCGATGTCTGTTACATTTTGCATCGTTGTTCCACCGCCACCGCCGCCGGCAACCATAATTCGGGTGAGTAATGATTTGTGTATCCGAGTGTCCTCAATTGGAGATACAACTGTAAATTTACTACTATCTGAAGGATGTAGTAAATTACCAGTACACACATCATATAGACAAACGACACCAGCAGGCATATTAATTCCTGGCACATAATGATGGACTAATGTGTCACCTTCCCAGATTTTACAGTAGTACATAGTACCCTGGAACTGTTTTCCAAAATATCCATTATTGTTACATCCGAATAGATATATGGGTAGGGTTGGCGCATTGTAGGTTTGGGATGGAATTGTTTGTCTGCGTTCGCCATCAACCCAAACACCGTCTTTCGACATTCTGTATACATGTGCATCAGACAAATGATCAACTGAAAATATTGTCGGAGGATGCGCGGACGTACCAGCCGACCATCCATATGACATATACTGACCATGGATGTATGATGGCATTGATGGTACGTCAGAATTTGGACCTTCATCCATAGTTAAACAGAATTCTCTATCAGCAGTACTATGTCTGGCACCAAATACAAAACCGTCATAGAGCGCACCGGTAGTAGACACTTTGATTTCAATCACAGTGTTTTCTTTGGCAATATATCCTGTATTGAAATAACCCTGTTTGGTCGCGCTGTTTGATATATATTCATATTCTTTAAACCACCTAGGGATTCCTGGTGTTGGAATAGGTTCTTCGGGTTCAAAGTCTTCCGGAACATTCAGCCGAATATCGGTTGCACCACCGCCACCACTGCCACAACAATAGCTTGTGCTATAACTGAATCCGCCATATCCACCGCCATTATATCCACCATTACCAACTTTTGATGTAGAGCCGTCGGTTCCATCACCACCAACAACGGCATAGAAATCAGTCTCTTCATCTAGAGTCAGTATACCCATTGAGAGACCACCATATTGGTATGAATGTTTTACGCTGGAATATGTTGGAAAATTTTGTCCACCATGAGCACCATGACACTGGAAAAGGTATGTTCCAGGTTGTAAGGTGAATTTCTCTGGTGCTCCGGTGTATGTGAATCGGTGTATTTCTTTCCACAAAGAATCGTTATATCCGTATAACGTGCTCAAAATAATTCACCTCACATAATTAGGGATTGTTGTTTGATGTCGGCGTAATGATGTCAGGATTATACGGTTTATCCATAGAAGAATAAACTGCAACAAACGACTCATCAGGTAGCACATCGATTTCATTCTGAGACGGATTGTGATCGAACGAAACAATCTGAGATTCGAAACCAACAAGTTTGAGGTTACGATTCTGGATATCAGTTTCGACAGATACTGATGTGTAGCTCGGTTCTGCAAGAGAACGATACACGGTCTCCGTATTACGATCAACAAGTAACGTGTTTCTCTTATACACCTTACCGGGTTCATAGTCTTCAATCGATGCGGATCCACCGCCACCGCCGATAGATTCGATCTTACTCAGCTTATCCGCGATTGATGCAAGTAGTCTTTCATGTTCTTGTATAACATTGATCAACGCGGTAAAAATTTGCTCTTGCTGTTCAGCCATTATTTCTCACTCCTTTCAAACATTCTCCTGGTCTTCAGCCCACTTTTCAAGCTTGCCCTCGATAATTCTGAGTGAGCCATTTGAATTATTGAGTGACTGTGTTATTGCATCAAACATTGGTGTGATACGGCTTACGATATAAGCCCATGTACAGACTACAAGTTGCCCGTCAGGAACTTCAAATATCAAAGGTGTTTTTGGATCAATACGACCGTCGGCCATAAGATCAGCTCCTTTCCAAAGTATTATGAAGTCGTTTTTACTCTCTATAAGAAAGAAAAAAGAAAAAGGGGGCGCCAAAGCGCCCCCTGCTATTAATCGATATGCACCGTCTGCTCGTACACCACATTAGGTTGGTAGTATCTGAAAGCCAGCCACCCCAGTGTAGCATACAAAAACAGCTTGATGATCTTCATGTTATCAGCTCTCTTTCGAGTCGATGCAAACAGGTCGTCCATTTTCGTCCAGTCCCCAGTTTGCAAAGTTCGTGGGGCCGGACTGGTTTTTGCTGTGTGGAACAATATCTCGAACGACATCGGAGTTCTGACGCATCGCGTCGAACCCCTCGAAAGTTACCGACTTATTGTCGATAACTTTGATGCCGGGACGAGTGATACCCTCCAGCAAATCTGCTAAAATACCCATTTAATCAAGCCTCCTTTCAAAAATGAGCGTTTCTGAACCGGACCGCCCAATCGATAACTGCGGTACCGTTGGGTTCGAAGCAGCTGCATTCCTCTCTCTGTTCGAAAGTAGGAATGATATCCGCCAGCTTATTGCTGATCGGATAATCAGCCGACACACGCAGTGTGCGCACCCCGTTACCTTCATCGACGGGCACGAATACCTTGCGACAAACGCGTTCGCCGTTGCGTTTGCATCTGCAGTTCTTGCAGATCAAGCACATTGTTAACTGATCAGAGATGTTATAACAGACTGCGTCTCTGATCAGCTGCCTGAAGTTACGCTCGCCTCCGAAATGGCGGACGCACTTCATGTAGTCAAGCTCAGTGAACCGCTTGATACCTACATGATATGCGTCCAGGACAAACTGGATCCGCTCCATGGCTTGCTCCAGAAATGATGTTCCAGAAGCCCGCTTAATAATGACCATATTCCATTTGGAATATGCATTAATCGCGGACACGAAACACTCCATGAACTGGTCACAGACGTTTGCGGCTAACGTTGCGACAAATTCATCTGCTGCCCAGACGGACATCCGGAACGTGATGCCGTCTTCGATGACCATGGTGTCATCATCGAGGGACTCGTCGATGACGATGGTCATTTTCCGGTTCCTGTCGTCCCAGTAATCGGGACGCGGAATCACAGAGATCCCCCAGCACGACAGTTTCCGGCTGGTGAACCAGTCAAGTTTCTTCTCTTTCATTGTTTTGTTCTCCTTTTGATTTTTATTTATCCAGAAATTTGCATTCCGGATATTGCACCTTAATAATATATAGATCAGATTCTGGAATAATCGAGAATCTGTTCAGGCGTCCAACCAAGCATGACTTTCGTCTGAAGATCACCGAACAACATTCCATCTCTGATATGATATGTGCCAGGAACGTCATATCTGTAATGGAACTTCATGAACTTCGTGAATGTTTCGTCGGTTGCATAACCAATCTCGATGTTGAGATCAATGCGTCCCGGACGAACCAATGCCGGATCCAGTTTGTCAATGTGGTTCGTCGTCAAGATCCAGATTGTGCCATCCGGAGAACCATATCCGTCCATATAATTC
>Ga0247611_10005333_pt1 | contig 17115 bp, 16 predicted proteins | sample 177DNAGHGhighgp2_FD_192422 | JGI IMG/M metagenome (GOLD analysis project Ga0247611, IMG submission 192422) | Sheep rumen microbial communities from Palmerston North, Manawatu-Wanganui, New Zealand - 1770 DNA GHGhigh gp2 | ecosystem: Host-associated > Mammals > Digestive system > Stomach > Rumen... | reverse complement strand
GGCTGGTCATCGTCCCCGCCGGCACTAGACGCCGACGTGGAATCTTCGCAGCCCATGTAGCAGAAGGCTGCCGTAATGGAGAGGGCCATGGCAAGTTTCTTGAAGTTCATTCTTACTCCTTTGTTGATTGGGTTTGCCTCCCATACGTCATGAAAAATACTCTGCATTTGGGATTTTTAAGGTAAATTCTGGTTTAACCCATAAAAAAAACGCCCCCTAAAGGGGGCTTTCTGCTATTGACGGGGCGTTTTATCCCGTAATTTAGGCTTTACTTGTGGACGACGGTGTTGCTCACCTTGCCGTTCGCAATTTTCACGCCGTTCCATACGATGGAATCGCGGATTTCTACGCCGGATATTTCGCAGTCGTCACCGATGGAAACAAACGGGCCAATCTTGCTTGCGTGAATCTTGGCGTTCTTGCCGATAAAGCAAGGCGGAATGATTTCAACGCCCGGGACATTAATGTCCTTGGAGTTGTCGTTACGCTTGAGCACGTGGGCGTTCGTTTCGAGGAGCGTTTCCACAAGGCCGCAGTCGAGCCAGCGCGAAACGGGAGCTGTCCTGAACTTGCAGCCCTGTTCAATCATCATCTCGAGGGCGTCGGTCAGCTGGAATTCACCCTTCGTGCGGATGTCGTTATCCATGATGTGCTTGAGGGCAGCCTTCAGAGCCTTCACGTCCTTGATATAGTAGATGCCGACAATAGCCTCGTCCGAGACAAATTCCTGCGGTTTTTCTACAAGGCGTTCGATACAGCCACCCTCGCCTACCACGGCAACGCCAAAACGCTTCGGGTCATCCACCTTGTATGTGTAGAGGATGTTTTCCTGGGCGTTGCTCAGAATGGAGAGGTCGGCTTCGAAAAGGGTGTCGCCGAGGATAATCAGGAGCGGCTCGTCATCGTTCACGTAAGGGAGCGAAAGGCTGATGGCCTCGCCCAGACCCTGCGGGTTGGACTGCAGCACCGTGCGCACTGCCCCCCATTCGGGCTTGGTCTTCAGGTACTCATCGACTTTTTCGGCCTTGTAGCCGGTAATGAAAACAGTTTCCGTGGGCTTGAGGACGGCGGCGTCTTCGACGATCCAGTCAAGAATTGTCTTGCCGGCCAAGGGCAAAAGGCACTTGGGACGATCCTCCGTGTAAGGACGAAGGCGCAAACCGTTTCCTGCTACTGGCAAAACAACTTTCATATCAAACCCTTATATTATACAAAAAAACTTTCCCCATTCACTATCACACAATTCAACGTTAGAAAAAAGTAGCAAATTTGTCTACATTCCGTATGCGCTTGCCGCTACTAGATGATGTGCTTCACAAAACGTGTTTTTTGAGCGAAAAAGGAAAATTTATAAAAAAAACCGCCTCGGGGTGAGACGGCTTTCGTGGATGATGCAGGGGTCGAACCTGCGACCCGCTGATTAAGAGTCAGCTGCTCTACCAACTGAGCTAATCATCCATTGTCGCTTGGACGGGGTCAATTATAGAATAGTATTTTACGTCTGTCAAGGGGATTTTCTTCCTTTTTTTTAAGAAAAATTGAAAAAAACATGCGGGAGGGGCGAATATATTTATATTTCCGATATATGAGCCTTAATTCAAACCGCATGGATGCATACCTGGCGTTTTTGGGGGTGGAAAGGAACCTTTCCCCAAAGACTATCCAGAGCTACCAGGAAGACCTGCGGCATTTTGTAGGCTGGCTCGACGAGAACGGGATTGACCTGAAGGAACTGACTCCAGAAAAACTGGACGAGTTCCTGACGATTACCGCCGGGCAGGAGGAATACTCCCCCACGTCTGTCGCAAGGCATTTTTCTAGCCTGCGCGGATTCCTGAAGTACATGCAGAATATTGGCGAATACGACTTCAGTACGGAATCGATGCTTGCCGGCCCGAAGCTCGGGCACTACCTGCCGCAGTACCTGACCCGCGAGGAGGTGGACAGCGTTTTCGAGAGCGCCGCCAACGGAAAGAACCCGCTGCGTGATACCGCATTGTTCGAACTCATGTATAGCGCCGGACTGCGAGTCTCGGAAGTATTGGGAATAAAGCTTTCGCAGGTAGACCTAGACAACGAGTGGCTTACGCCTATCGGCAAGGGCAACAAGCAGCGCCTAGTGCCCCTCGGGAGCAAGGCTAAGGAAAACTTGCGGGCATGGATTGAAGAGGGGCGTCCCCTCACCCATCCGACTACAGACAACGTAATACTAAATTCCAAAGGCAAGCCCATGAGCCGCATGGGAGCATGGAAAATCGTGCAACAACACACGGCTCACCTCGCAAAGGACGTGTCACCGCATACCTTCAGGCACAGCTTTGCCACGCACTGCCTGGAGGCGGGCATGGACCTGCGCGTGCTGCAGGAACTCCTCGGGCATGCAGACATCAGCACGACGCAGATATATACGCACATTGACAAGGAATTCATCAAGCAGGAACACCGGCAATATCACCCCAGGGAAGGTGCTGGTAAGGAGCGATAGTGGACACTCTTGCCTTGCTTCGCAAGGCTGCGGTGTGACGCTGGTAAGGAAGGCTAGTGGCTTCATCAACAGCATTATGAACCCAGTCTTCATCGTATCACCCGTTACTTTATAAACTACAATTTCCACAATAAACAATCCTCAATATGGTTCCTTGGCGTCGGCCTCGTACCGGCGTTTTTACTATAATTCAAGCATAAGTTTCACAAAGAGGTTTTTATGTCCCGCTTACGCGTATTGGTCCTGATGGGTGGCCCGTCCACCGAACACGATGTTTCCGTAGTGAGTGGCACCGGTGTTGTCCGCGCCATGAACCCGGAACGCTACAATATCCATCCGGTTCTTATCGACAAGGACGGCACCTGGCACTGGTCCGCCCGCGAACTTTCCCCGTACCAGAAGGACAACTTCTCGGTCAACTACTTCCGTAGCCTCGAAGGCTCGGCCGCTTGCACCAAGAAGTCCCCCGCTCTTTCCGAACTCCCGGCTGCCGACATCGCATTTTTGGCCCTTCACGGCAAATGGGGCGAAGATGGCCACATTCAGGCCCTGCTTGAAAACTGGGGCATCCCGTACACGGGTTGCGGGCTCCTTGCCTCGGCACTTGCGATGGACAAGGTAAAGTCCAAGGAAATCTACCGCGCAAACGGCATCCCGACCCCGCCGTACCGCGTCATCTGGAAGCATGACTTTACTGGCGATACGCTCGTGAGCGTCGCCGATGAACTCGGGTTCCCGCTTGTAATCAAGGACCCGCTGGGCGGTTCTTCCATCGGTATCGGCATCGCGAAGGACATGGACGAGGCCGGCAAGATTGTGCAGGACCTGTTCAAGGATTCTAACCGCCTTCTCTGCGAAAAATTCATTGCCGGCGGCGAAGCAAGCTGCGGCTACATTGAAGGTGAAAAGCCGCTCCCGCCCACCGAGATGCGCATGACGACCCGTGAATACTTCGACTACGAAGCCAAGTACAACGGCGAATGCCAGGAAGTGACTCCCGCGGAATTCGCGCCGGAACTGACAGCCCGCATCCAGGAACTCGCCAAGAACGCTCACTTCGCGCTCGGCGGTGCAGGCTACAGCCGCACGGACGTGCGCATCGCGAAGGATGGCCAGATTTACGCCATCGAGACGAACACGCTCCCAGGCATGACTCCCACGTCGATTCTCCCGGCTCAGGCGGCCTGCAACGGCATTACCTACAGCCAGCTCATTGACATGATTATCGACAAGAGCATCGCAATCAAGAGATGACGATTGATTTATACGTAGATACGTCCCGAAAGGGAATCTCGATGGCGGTCGCAGGCAATGCGCCCGACGGAGCACGCGTTTACGAAGAAATCGTGAACACGGAAGCCCGCGGGGAAATTCTCGGGGAATCGCTCGACACGCTCCTGAAGCGCGTGGGCGCGACACTCGATGACGTGAAGCGCGTGATGGTAACGCTCGGACCGGGCTCGTTCAGCGGGCTCCGCACTGGAGTGGCGTTCTGCCAGGGACTCTGCTTTAGCGGCAAGCGCGACCTTTACGGCGTTACCACGTTGCAGGCACTGCAATGCTTCGCCGGAGCGGAAAGCGCCGTGGCTGCGGTCGTTATCCGTGCCCGCACCGGGTTCTGGTACCTGAGGCTCAACGGCGAAGAAAAGTTCATCGAGACTCCCGAAGTAATCGAACTCCTCGAAAAAGCGCAGGCAAAGGTTATTGTCGCAGACGATGCAGCCCTTGCAGACGAAGCGCTCAAGGCCACGTTCGAAAAACTCGGGGCAAGTACCGTGCGCGATACGGGACTCCCCCTTGACCGCTGGGCTCCGCTGTTCGACAGCATCAAGCCGTCGCTCATACAAGAGGCGAACTACATACAGCCCTCGTATTTCGAGAAACTCAAGGCCTGACATAAGGCCCGGAACCTGTTGGGGCAAAAGTTCATGCCGATTCGCAAAATGGAAAGTTCCGACCTGGCGCAGATCCTTGCGATACAGAATGCGCTCGCATTCCAGGAATGGAACGAACGGCAGTTCCTCGCCGAAATACACGCAAGCTATGCGCTGTGCGTTGTTTTTGAACAAAATAACAGAATCGATGGCTACGCCGTATTCCACCTGATGGGCCCGGATTCCGAGCTCCTGAGCATCGCCGCAAGCTCCGAACAACAGCGCACAGGAATCGGTTCTGCCCTCCTGAACGAGGGGCTCTCGAGGCTTGATTTTGCAAGCGGAGACCGAATGTTCCTCGAAGTGCGCGAAGGAAACGAAAAGGCGCGCCGCTTCTACGAGAAACATGGGTTCGAAGCGTACGCGAAACGCGAAAAATACTATTCCGACGGAGAAAACGCCGTCCTTTACCGGAAGGCTTAACCAAGGAGTGAAGAGATGTCCAAGATCCTGATGAATGACAAGAACCCGCGCAAGGGACGCAAGAAATTCTGGGGCACAGCCGCGGCCATTGTCGTATGTTGTATGGCACTCCTTTACGTAGCCGTCACCAAGAGTGGCAAGTGGCTTGTTGTAGACGACGAGTTCGAACATGCCACTTGGGCCGTGATTCTCGATGGACAATCGGCGAACCTGGAGCGTAACGACTTCGTTGCCGACTTGCTGAGTCAGGGCAAGGTGGATTCCGTGCTGATTCTCGGGCGAAGGGTTTATCGCGACAGGAGCAATGTCGATTTTTATGCCGAGGACTTCATGCGGCTTGGCAAGTTCGATCCCGCGACCGTATTTGTCGTTCGTCATGACTCCCCCTCCACGCTCGGCGAAGCCTGTACGATTATCCCCTGGCTCAAGAAGCACAGGGCGGATACGGTCCTGATTGTGACGGCGGCTCCCGCCACCCGCAGGGCGAAGCGGATTTTCCAGACGCTTTCGGGTGAATCGCCGGTCATTCTCACTGCAGATATCGCTTACAATCGTCAGTATATTGCCGATGCATGGCTGTTTAACCGTGAGTTCCGCAAGAGTTGGCTTCGCGAATGGCTTGCCTATATAAATTCATTCATCGATCTGGCGGGTGCCACTCCCTTCTCGGACGAGGATTCCACCTATTTCTCGAAGATACGTTCCCTTGCCGACGAGGCGAAGGACAATCCTGTCATAGACTTAGTTGAATTGCAGAAGATGCCCGAAGTGAAATCCGAACCTAGGGTTGAACCGCAGGATACCGTCAAGGCGGACTCGGCAAAGGCTTCTGCAACGGCGCCGGTGGCACCTGCATCGGATTCTGTACAGAGAAATTAACAAGCCATAAAAAAAGACTTTTTCTATTATTCTCGGTATTATGAAAAAAGCCCTCATAATTACCGGAATAGTTATCGCCTCCATCGTAGTTCTAGTGCTTGTCGGCCTCAAGGTGACGCCGATGATTGCCAGGAGCTATATCGTCAACAACTCCGAAGAACTGATTGGACGCAAGACCGACATTGCGAACATCTCGCTCAACCCGTTCTCGTTTACGCTTGATATCGACAGCCTTGCCGTGTACGAGAAAGACGGCGAGACTCCGTTTGTCGCCTTCGAGAAGTTCCGCGTGAACGTAGACCCGATGAGGCTGCTTACGGGTACGGCTGCCGTGAGCGAAATCTACCTGAAGGGACTGTATGCCCGAGTGCTGCAGCACGAAGACCGTTTCAACTTCACCGATATCCTGGAGTTCCTCGCGAAGGGCGATTCGGCATCGGTTGATTCTCTAGCAGTTGCCGACAGTGTGGCCAAGTCTGCTGCGGCTGATTCAACGGGCATGGTGAATGCTGCCGAAATTGCCGAGGGCCTCCCCTTCAATATCTCTGTCGAGAACATCGTATTTGAAAAGGGCAACATCATTTACCAGGACACGAAGATTGGTTCCAAGATCCAGCTTCAGGATTTCTCGGTCAGCATTCCGGCGGTGTACCTGAGCAACAAGCAGACGGATGTGGGCGTGAGCTTCAAGTTCGCCGACGGCGGTGACCTGAACGTGAATGTGCAGGCGAATGCCGCCACAAACGATTTCCATGTGGGTATCGACCTGCGCAAATTCGCGCTTGCCTGCGGTAAGCCCTACCTGAACGAATTTATCAACTACAAGGATTTCTCGGGTTCACTTTCCGTTGCGATGGATGTCGAGGGCAACCTGAACGAAGTCCTTGCCTCGAATGTCAAGGGAACGGTCTCGGTTGACGATATCGAACTGACGGAGAATAGCGGTAGAAAGCTTGGCGTGAAGCACGTGGGTGTGGGCATCGCGAGTGCCAATATCGACAAGAACGAATTCCGCATCGATTCCGTAGTCGTGGATGGAGCCTTTGCGCACCTGGACCTCTACAAGAATGGCAAGACGAATATCGATGTGCTCCTCAGGAAGGGTTCTGCCGACGAACCGGATAGCGCCCAGCTTGCTGCCGACCAGCAGCTTGTACTTGGCGATTCGACAGATGCTGCGGCAGCCGAGGCGAAGAGCGCCGAGGAACCCGCCGAGAAGAAGGCTGCCAAGCCCCTCAAGGCAAAAATTGACAGGCTCCTGGTGCAGAACACCACGGCGAGTGCGACCGACCATTCCATCACCAAGCCGTTCAACTACACGGTCAGGGCGATTACCGTGAAGGGCTCGAACATCAACTTCGACACTCCCTGCACAATCAATGTCAATGCATCGTTCCCCGAAGGCGGAAGCGTTGCTGTGAAGTACAAGGGCGCGCTCAACGATATCGGCACGATGGATGCCTATGTGAGCGTGAAGAACCTCGCCCTCAAGCATTTCAGCAACTACAGCCATCACTTTACCGGCTACCCGATCAGTGCGGGTACGCTTGCCTTCGCGAGCGAGAACAAGATAAACAACTTCGAGCTCGATAGCAAGAACATCATCGATATCTACAATATCGATGTCGGTGACAAGGACCCGGATTCCGATCCGGAATTCATGGTCCCGATGAAGGTTGGCCTCTATATTTTGAAGGACAAGGACGACAAGATTGAGTTCGATGTCCCGGTCCACGGCAACATGAAGGACCCGAAGTTCTCTATCGGGAAAATAATCTGGACGACGGTTTCGAACTTGCTGATCAAGGTCGCCCTCTCCCCGCTAAAGATCGTAGGCAACCTCGCCTCCACCGGAGCGGGCGCCATCGGTATCGACCTTGGCAAGAACGATGAGGTCGTTATCGATGCGACAAGCGCGAAGTTTACGAGCGAGCAGTACGCGAAGGCCACCAAGATGACCGAGGCCCTGGCAAAGGACAAGAACCTAAAGCTCATCTTTACGCAGTACTACAGCCCGCACAAGACCGCCAATGCCTACAAGAACATAAAGCTCAAGACGGAATACTACAAGAAGTCTCAGGGCAAGGAAAAGCTCACCGAGCTCGACGAGCGCGCCATTGCCGAAATGAAGGATAGCGACGAAGGGTTCCAGGCTTTCCTCAAGGAGAACGGCTCCGTTGACCAGAAGGAACTCCGCAAGGAGATTTCTGCCCTCGCCGAACAGCGTAACCAGGATTTGCTCAAGGTCCTGCAGCAGCAGAAGGGCGTCACGAAGAAGAACCTCCAGGTCATCACTGCTCCGGCAAACAAGCTTTCGAGCCATCGCGGGAAAGCCATGTACAAAGTGACCATCGACGTGCAATAAATTTTTTCTAAATTTGCGCCTACCATGAGTGAAGAATTGTGCGCCAACCTCTCCCAGAAAGTGCAGGAGATTGCTAAGGCCCCGAAATACCGCGGGGCCATATTCCAGATTGAAGCCGACGAGAAGGGACTTGCGCTTGTAGACGTGAAGGTCTCGAGCCTGAAGGTCTACCTGATGATAGACCCGGAATGCGACAAGATTCTTGAGACGAGGTTCTTTACCTACGGTGGCCCCATATTCACCGCACTTGCCGACACGTTCTGCAAGATGATTCAGCAGAAGACCATCGACGAGGCGTGTGCCATCACCGCAGTGAGCATCGAGGAAAGTCTCCGCGATACGCCTGACGTAAGGGCCATTCCGGAAAATGCGCCCGAAATTTCGCAGATGCAGCAGCTTATCGAGGCCGTTGCGCAGGCCTACCCCGAAAAGAAGGGCACGGCGATTCTTGTGCGCGAAAAAATGGACCGCATCAAGTACCGCACGCAGACCGCCGAAGGCCGTGCGGAAGCGGATGCCGAATGGAACGCGATGACCAAGCCGCAGAAAATCGAGAAAATCGAGGCCTGGCTCCACCAGTCCGTACGCGGCATGTTGCAGGGAGACGGCGGCGACGTAGAGATTCTCGACCTCACCGAAGACAACCGGCTCAAGATCCGCTACCAGGGGGCATGTGCCGGTTGTGGCTCCGCCATGGGCGGTACGCTCTTCTACATCGAGGACGAACTCAAGAACAATGTGTACTACAACTTGATTGTGGAGCCGGAAGACCCGCTTGACAACATCCCGCAGAACCCCAACTTGCCGGGTCTCGATGACAACAACCCGCCCGCGAGCCTGTTCTAAGCACAAGCCTTAACCGCGGACCAAACTTGGTTCCGACACCCCTACTTAAAAGCCTGCGAAAGCGGGCTTTATGCTTTTTTTATGGTTTTCTTGGGCGTACTGTGGATGCGCGGTCGCCTGTTCCCCGGATGGAGAGGCATTACCTTAGCCGTAGCCGAAAGGGAGTGTTCGATTTTGTCCTCGCCGATGGAGGAGCACTGTCCCGAAAAGAGTTTGTGATCAATTGCCATATCTTTTCAAGATAATTTTTTTTTCTGGATTGTCAAACGAATTTGGCTTTTGGGGCCCGTTTGTGTGTTCTAAGAACGTTTTTTTACAGTTTTTTATTGCCACTTGCCCATTTTTTAGATATATTTTGGCGCATGAAATTCGTAGCAAGCATCAACTTCTGGTGGTGGCAGGCCCAATAATCGGAGCCTGGTATTTTTGGTACGGTTTTCAAAAGAAGCAGGCTCCTCAAAGGGAGCCAATTTTTTTGCAAAAAACTTTTGGAAACCCGGCAAAGAACCTGAAACTGACGCAAACTACAACAAAGAAAGGAATACAAAATGAGAAACTCGCTCAAGCTCGACGGCCAGGTCAAGACTTACCTCAAAGAAGACGAACTCCCGAAGGCATGGTACAACGTCCGCGCCGACATGAAGAAGAAGCCCGCTCCGCTCCTGAACCCCGGTACCGGCAAGCCGGTGACGTTCGAAGACCTTCAGCCGGTTTTCTGCGACGAACTCATCAAGCAGGAACTCGATAACGACACTCCGTACATCGAAATTCCGGAAGACATCCGCACGTTCTACAAGATGTACCGCCCCTCCCCGCTCGTTCGCGCCTACTTCCTCGAACAGGCTCTTGGCACTCCGGCACACATCTACTACAAGTTCGAAGGCAACAATACCTCGGGCTCCCACAAGCTCAACTCCGCCATCGCTCAGGCTTACTACGCCAAGAAGCAGGGCCTCAAGGGCGTGACGACTGAAACGGGTGCAGGCCAGTGGGGCACCGCCCTCTCGATGTCCAGCGCCTTCTTCGGACTGGACTGCCAGGTTTACATGGTGAAGGTTTCTTACGAACAGAAGCCGTTCCGCCGCGAAGTCATGCGCACCTACGGTGCCTCCGTGACGCCGTCCCCGTCCATGACGACCGACATTGGCCGCAAGATCAACGCCGAATTCCCGGGCACCACCGGTAGCCTCGGCTGCGCCATCTCCGAAGCCGTGGAAGCCGCCGTGAAGCAGCCGGGTTACCGTTACGTTCTCGGTTCCGTGCTGAACCAGGTGCTCCTCCACCAGTCCGTGATCGGTCTCGAAACCAAGGCCGCTCTCGACAAGCTCGGTGTGAAAGCCGACCTCATTATCGGTTGCGCAGGCGGTGGCTCTAACCTCGGTGGCCTTATTAGCCCATTCGTCGGCGAAAAGCTTCGTGGCGAAGCCGACTACGATATTCTTGCCGTGGAACCGGCAAGCTGCCCGAGCCTCACTCGCGGTAAGTACGCCTACGACTTCTGCGATACCGGTCGTGTTTGCCCGCTCGCCAAGATGTACACTCTCGGCTCCAGCTTCATGCCGTCCGCCAACCACGCTGGTGGCCTGCGTTACCATGGCATGAGCACCATCCTCTCTGAACTCTACGATCAGGGCCTCATGCGCGCAACGTCCGTGGAACAGACCAAGGTGTTCGAAGCAGCCAAGCTCTTCGCCCAGACCGAAGGTATCCTCCCGGCTCCGGAATCCAGCCACGCCATCCGCGCCACCATCGACGAAGCCCTCAAGTGCAAGGAAAGCGGCCAGGCCAAGAACATCGTGTTCGGCCTCACCGGTACGGGTTACTTCGACATGGTTGCCTACCAGAAGTTCAATGACGGCGAAATGAGCGACTACATCCCGACGGATGAAGACATCGCCAAGAGCCTCGCCCAGCTTCCGCAGGTAAACGGCTAATTATGGTGTCATCCCCGCGAAGGCGGGCGGACAGCACTTAGCACTTTAGTGCTTAGTGCGCATGGCCACCAAGGTGGGGATCTCTCAAAAATTTAAAGGCCCCGGATTCTAATCCGGGGCTTTTTTCGCAAATGAACAGACTAAATCAGCACCCCCCATCATTTAGTCCGTAAATTTTCATACAAACTAACCGTAAAATGGCTTAAAATTAGCCTTCAAGGCGTCTAAAGACGTCTTTTCTAGCTTTTTTTTCTTCAAATGGGCCTAAAATGCTACATATAAAGTAAATATTTACGGACTAAATTTACACCCCCACACATTTAGTCTGTAAGAAACTCATTTTTCACCAAATTGCAAATGAAAAAAGCCCGCCGACGGCGGGGCTTTCTCTATTCCATTTAAACTACTTAGTTGCTCACCGCAAGTTCGCTGATGGCGAGCGCGGGCACCTGGTAGCTGGAGAACGGATTGTAGTATTCGTTTCCGACGGCGACAATGTTCTTGATGATGTCGAAGAAGTTCCCACTGAGGGTCACGCCGTCCACCGGATGCTGGATAACGCCGTTCTCGCACCAGAAGCCATGAGCCCCGATGCTAAGTTCGCCAGAAACCGCATTACAGCCGGAATTGCCTTCGAGGCGTACCACGAACAGGCACTTGGGGAACAACTTGAGAAGGTCCATTGTCCCCTGCTTGCCAGCAGGCACGAGCACGTTGTGGAACGCAGTCGTCATCTTGCTGCCGAAACCGCGGGCTCCGTTCCCGGTAGACTTGCAACCCGCCTTGGAGGCCGTCTCCAGGTTGTAGAGCGCAGACGTAAAGCGTCCGCCATCGACAACCTTCACGCGGTCCGCAGGCACGCCTTCGGAATCGACGTAGGTCACGTGCTGGAAGGCTTCGCCCTGCGGGTCGTTCCAGAGGGAGAACGCCGGAGAGGCAACCATCTCGCCTTCCTTGCCGGCAAGGCGCGAAAGCCCCTTCTGCATGGTTTCTGCAAAGAAGGGAGCCTCGTACATGCTCAGGAAACGCGCAGAAATGCGCTCGGAAAGCACCACGGGAATGTTGCCGCCTTCAATCTTTTTCGCACCAAAGAGTTCCGTTGCATACGTGGCCGCGCGTGTCGCGATCTCGTCGATGCTGAACTTGTCCCAGTTGCGTCCCGACTTCACGAAATTGCCGAGCTTCGTGATTCCGTCGCGACTCGCTACCGCGCCGACTCCTGCAGAAGCGGCATTCGAGCGGACCTCGTAAAATGCTCCCTTGCTATTTGCAACCACAAAGGTGTTGTGGTCCGTATCGGCACCGAGGTACGGGATATTTTGAATTTCCTTGGATTTCGCGAAGGTCGCCTTCTCGAGATCAATGCAGAAATCCTTCATCTTTGCAAGGTCCAGGCTTTCGAGCGCCGGATTGTAGTTCGGCTGGCCCGCGGGCACCTTTGCCGGAGCAGGCAGTTCAATATCCACCTTCTCGGTCCAAGCCGTGTGCGAAAGCGCGTCCTTGAGCGTCTGCTGCAGGGATTCCTTCGTGAGGCGCTCGGTATGCGCGTAGCCCGGATGGCCGTCCTTGATAACGCGGATGCCTACCCCGACGGAATCGGAAATCTCGGTGTTCTGCACCTGCCCCTGGAAAACGGAAAGGCCTTCCGAATGCGTGTTGGATGCTATGACATCGAACTGTTCCGCCTCGCCCTTCGCGAGGTCGCACATACAAGAAACTGCTTCAGTAATATTCATAGTTTGCCAATGGTCATTAGTTATTGGTCAATAGTTTTTTTCGCTTTACTGGCGAGCATTCGCCAGTAGGCGGCGGGGCTGCCCGTCACGGATTCGAGGGCAGAAGCAAGTTCGAGCGTAATCTCGACAGTACCTGCAATTAGGCCCTCAAGCGTTTCCATCGATACTCCCAGACGGCGCGCGAATTCGGCCTTGTCCATCTTGAGCCATTCGATACCTTCCAGAATTGCCTGCCCCGGAGTGGGCGTTCCATGCCTTGCCATTAGAAATTTACCTCTTTCCAGCCTTCCGCACCGAAGCGGAGGTCTCGTTCCACAAATTCCCAGATCAAAAGTTTCTTGCCCTTGAGCACACCTGCCTTGCGGGCGAGCTTCTCGCGCACAAGCGTAGATGCACCGCCGTCGCTCACGATGCTTGCGACAGGCCGTCCCACCTCTTTCGCGAAGTGCGCAATCCATCCGGCGTTCACCGGAGAATCCGTCTGGTAAATGCGGCTGAAACTATCACCGAGAATCAGAATCTTTGCCTTGCGGAAGTCATCCTTGAAAGGAGTGCGCGTCGTGTCGTAGACAACATGCCCCACCACCTGCTGCACCTTGAACACGTTGAACTTGTTGAGCCCGCTCATCTCGCCGATATCGCCCATGCGGTCGGCAATAGAATCGCTTGCTACATATTCAATCGATTTTTCACCGATATCCACGATACCTGTATCCGCCATTTCACGAACTTTCTTCGCGATTTCACCCGCAGCAAGTTCAGCACCGCGCGGCGTCCAGTGCGTGTCGTCGTTCAGGTAGAGTGGCCCGAGTTTTGCATCGTCAGTCTTCGCGGCCAACAACGGCGTGTACAAATCCACCGTATTAAAGCCGGCCTTTGCTAGCGAATCGAGAATCGCCTTGCCGTGACCCGCGGCAATCGCGCCGTTTAAACCTGCGGCGGCATTCTCGACACCCGCAGCGCCTGCGCCGTTTAAATCCTGAGTCGAGCCGGTCAGCCTTTCGGGATAGATGCTCGGCTTGCCCGGAGTGATAACCACGAGCAGTTCAACGCCCTTAGCCTTGAGCTGGTCACGGAACTTCGTGATGGCAGTTATCGGATTGTCGAGTTTCGCACTGCGTATATCCAGCGGGGATGGCTGTACCAGAAATTCCACGTCTTGCCGGTAGAAGAGCCAGCGCCCATCGCCGTTTCCGAGTACCACCTTCTCGCCCGGGTCGTTGAAGATGTTCCATACAGCAAGCTGGTAGCGCGGGCGCACTGCGAGCACGAGAGCATTCTCGTCTTCCACCTTCTTTTCGAACGCCCGCAAGTAGCGACTTGTCCATATGCCGTAATGCTTGACCGCAAGGAATGCGCGCATTAGCGAGAATTGTCCGAACTCGCCAATCACCGCCTTGAGTGTGGAGTCTGCCGGCTTGAAATTTTCTGGTTCGTCCTCGAGCGAGGCAAGCAATGTGTCGGCTTGCTTGAGCAGTTTGTAGTCTGCTTCCGCCGTGTCGAGTTGCGCATACGCATTCACGGTCAGTGCGACTGCCTCCAGATCCGAAAGTGCACCGATGACCGGTTCAAGAGCCTCGCCCGCTTCTGTACCCGCAGCGATGGATTCACGTGCACTGCGCCAGGCACTGTCCAGCTTGGCTGCTCCCGCCACCATTTTCGATTCGCGCACGAACGGCGTGTAGACAACGTCCTTGAAAATATCGAGCGAGACAAAACGTTTCTCGCTTTGCAGGTCCGCAACCGCTTGCACCGTAAACGGCAACAGGAGCAGGATCCCGAACAGAACAACAATTGCAATGTATTTTTTATTCACAGTGTAAAATTACAAAATTACAAGGGCGATCCCCGATCAAGTCGGGGATGACAAAGCAAAAAAGAAACGCTGGCGGAGTTATCCACCAGCGTAATACCCGGACCGCGACTCGAACGCGGAGCTCATCCTTAGGAGGGACGCGTTTTATCCTGTTAAACTATCCAGGCATGCAACCTTTAGACCTTGCGGTCTTCAAGTTCGCGACAAATATAACTAAAAGCGCCCGATTTGTCATCGAGGTGCGTGCAGCCTAGTAAGCGTGGTCGCAGTCCACGTTCTCCTTGCCCTTGATGCCGTTCGCGCATTCGATGAGTCCCTGGAGTTCGCCATTGCGGAACGTGCCCCAGCTCTTCTTGTCCTGCTTCTCGGTAAGGCAGACCTTGTTCGTGGTCGTGGAATCGAGGCCTTCCTGGCCGTTTACGGGAATCCACTCGTAGCAGGTTTCCTTCACGGTAAACGTCATGTACTTGCCGTCGAGCTTGCCGTCGCGGTAGTTGCCAAAGGAGTAGCCGAGATCGTTCGGGCCGTTGAGTTTGCCCTTCTTGAAATCAATCGTAATCTTGTCCTTGGGCTTGTTCTTCTCGCGCTCTTCCTTCATCTGCTTGAAGGCTTCCAGTGCTGCTTCCTTGTCCTTCTTCTTCTTAATCTTGGAGATGCGCTTCATTTCCTTCTTGTCGGCGGCCTCGATGGCCTTCACGTCTTCGACAAACGGGTAATGAACCACGACGCGCCCGTGGATTTCGTTATCCCAGTACGGGATTTCGGCCATCAGGAATCCCTTGTGCGAGAACATGTTCACCATGCCGTGCACGGCGCCTTTGCGGTACGGGACTTCGAGGTGGAGGAAGTAGTATTTTTCGAGTTTCTTCTTTTTCTTCTTGTCGGTCACGCCGATGTTGTCCATAGCGCTGTAGCGGTAGAACTTGGCAGTGCCGTTCCTGACTCCGTGGACATAGTCGACCGTGTAGAGTTCCTTGCCGAAGTCCTTGCCCTGGCGGACAGGGAGCGTAAGGTCGTTGCCGTAGCCAATCGTATGGCCGTGGAACTTGCCTTCTTCGTCGACATTCATCACGTTTTCGACATAGCCGTTCACGAGGAATCCGGTCCATGTGTTGCCGTCCTTGCAGCGAACGTCGCTATAGTCGGGGAAACTACCTATGGATTCGGGCAAAAGCTTTTCGGGGAGTCCCGAGATGCTGAACACGCCTTTCTTGTCCCATTCCAAAAAGCGGTCCGTCCCCGGACGTTCGTGGTACTGGAAGAAGCAGAGAATACTGTCGGCCTTGGCCTTGTGTGCCTCGAAGTACTTTCCGAAGTCTGTCAGGTCGCTGTCGTCCTTTTTCGGCTTTTTCTTGGAATCCTTTGCGTCGACGAACTTCTGTGCGATGGCGTCATGGACCTTGCCACCGTCTTCCTTGAAGTCGGCGAGCGTAAATCCGGTGTTGTTCAGGTGGTCGACGCAGAGGTCGAGGCTCTTGGCGTAGGTCTCGCTCGTGTCGCTACAGTCCTTCGCACGGCACGGGAGAATCTCGAACTGGGGCAAGTCCCAGACCTTGTTCACCTTCGTGAGGATTTCGCCTTCCTGCCAGTCGACGCCTTCCGTCTCTTCCACATTGAAGCAGCCACAAATCCAGGCATCGCCGTAGGTCTTGATACCCAGGCGCTGGATCTCGGAGGCATCCACGTGCGCGACGTTCTCCATCCAGCAGTCAAAATATTTCGGGGAAAGTTCCTGCGCTCCGGCTACACCAACAGCCGCGGCAAGCATAAAAAAGGCTTTGTTCAGAGGTCTTTTCATTTGATTTTTCCTATTCCGAAATAAATATAGACAAGTTTTCAAAAAAGAGGGCGGAAATTGGACTGTTAACCGCCCGATAATTTGACGGTATAGCCTTTCTTCTCGAGTTCTGTTTTCAAAATGTTACGTTTGTCGCCCTGAATTTCGATATTGAAGTCCTTTACGGACCCGCCTACCCCGCATTTCTGCTTGAGTGCGCGGGCCAAGTCCTTGAGTTCATCTTCGTCGAGGGGGATTCCGGTAACGACACTGGCCATCTTTCCGCCTCCGAGGCGCTTCAACTGGATGCGGACAACGCCGTCGCCCTGCGGGCGTTCGGCTTTCGGTTTTTCTTCCTTAACGCGGCCTACCCCAGTCGCAAAGACTAGCGTGGAACGATCTTCGATAGACATTATTTGTTCTCCGTATCTTCCTTTATAACCGGGTGCTCCATCTTCACGTTGCGCGGGTCAGGCTTGTTGAACACGAGCGCGCAAATCACGATGACGGCGATATAGAAAAATACTGCGGCAAGGAGCGCAAGCAGGTCGCCCGACAAGGCCTGCACCTTCACGAAGATGAGGATGCAGCAGGGCATGGCGAGCAGACACAAAATACCCGGTATGGATTTTTTCATACCGGGAAATATAGTTTTAGTTGAAATACAACTGTTGGTAGATTCCGGCTCGGAGGCCGGAATGACGTTACTTCAGTTCGACCGTCTCGCTCTTGCCGTCGATGGTTACCTTGTACTTGCCGGGGTAACCGCGGAACTTCACTTCGCCATTCTCGTCGGCCTTGAAAGTGCCGTTGGTGGTCCACACCTTGTGCCACAGGTCGTAGATGAGCTTGGCGGCAGGCTTCTCGCGGCCGTCCATGGCGATGATACCGCCGTTCTTGACCCAGTGGCGGCCATCCCA
>Ga0247611_10005332_pt1 | contig 17116 bp, 32 predicted proteins | sample 177DNAGHGhighgp2_FD_192422 | JGI IMG/M metagenome (GOLD analysis project Ga0247611, IMG submission 192422) | Sheep rumen microbial communities from Palmerston North, Manawatu-Wanganui, New Zealand - 1770 DNA GHGhigh gp2 | ecosystem: Host-associated > Mammals > Digestive system > Stomach > Rumen... | reverse complement strand
TATAAGAGGAATTAAATCTTCTTCTAAATTATCTCCACATATACTCCAACCATTTGTTTTTATATGGATAAATTTTCCTCCTCCACCATCTCTACTAGATAAAGTTATCTCTTGAGGATCTCCTTCTTTATCTTCAGTACAATCAGGATTTTGAACATATGTACAAGATACTTCATCTAATAAGATTTCATTATCCTCAGGCCAACCTTTTGTAATTATCCTATCCATATTTTTAATATTAATATTACTAAAAGAAATACAATAACTAATAATATTGGAATCCATAATGGACTAAATATCCACCACCAACTCCAATCAATTTTATCAAATATTTTTGCAAAGAAAAATGTTAAAAATACTATTACAGATAGTGGAGTAACACATCCAATTTGAATGTTTTTATTTGTTGTTTCCATAATTAGTTACATTTAGAAAAACCACACAGTATACACTGATCACATCCTCCAACATGTGTTAGTCCTTTCTTATGACAAGACGGACATTCTTCATATTCTTCAACTGATTTACATATTTCTTCTATATTAGATTGATCGTTAAAATAAAGCGGAGTTTCGTGACAACATTGTATTTTTTCTTGAATTTCTTCATACATATCTTTAAGAGCATTTCCGACAGCTACTGGGCAACAACTTCCTGAAGATGTATCTTTCTTTACTGCATGACGTACTGCATACGATGGACATACTCCACAAGAATTAAGTTGATCTATAATATCATCAATAGATATTCCACCTCTTGCGGAAAGACTTATCATACGACTAAGTCCTATCATGAAATTATTACAACCACCTTTAGAACCTTTAGAAAGATACATTTCACGTAATTCACCAGTATCAGGATCCCAAAAAGATTCACAATGTAAAGTACCACAGCCTGTGGTTAATGTACGTTTTAATCCTATACAGTCATCATCAGCTTTAATAATTTCTCCTCTCTTTAAAGCAAATGGATTTTCATCAAATATAAAAGGATTATGATCAGCTTCTAATTGATTTTCCTTTTTAGGTTCTTCTGTAAGAATACCTAATCTTTTACAATTATTTCTAAAGATAGTTACCCCTTTAAGACCTTGTTTCCAAGCTTCTATATAAAGATTCTTAACATCTTCAATAGTAGCATTTTCAGAAAGATTTACAGTAGAACTAATAGCAGTATCACAATATTCTTGTAAAGCTGCCTGCATTCTAATTCTATCTTTCCAATTTAAATTTTGAGAAGTAACAAAATAATCAGGAAGTTTTACACTATTAGTAACTTTTTTATATTCCTCTACAACAGGTAAATATACTTGATAATAAGAGGGTTCTCCTCCATTTAAAGATTCTGTTTTTCTAGTGTAAGATAACATGAAGAAAGGTTCGCAACCAGTACTTATATTTAACATTGTTCCAATACTACCAGTAGGAGCAATACTTAACAAAGAACAGTTTCTTAAATGATTTATATTTTTAAATTGTTTAATTTCTTCTTCAGTAAAAGTATTTTTAATAATTGTAGAATCCCATACACAAGGTTTATATTTGGGATAATCTCCTCTTTCCATTGCCAATGCAACACTAGATTCTACTGATTTTCTAAATAAAAATTTCATTAAGTTTTTAGAAAATCCTACAGCATCGTCACTTCCATATTTATATCCTAATTTAACTAGACAATCGGCAAGTCCCATAATACCAATTCCAATATTACGATAATTTTTTGCCACTTCTGCTTGTTCAGGTAAAGCATGATTTTTTAAATTTTTCTCAAGAACATCATCCATTGCCTTTACAATAAATGGAATGTCTTGTCCTAATTCATCATAGTCAAATTTAGCATTTGAGGTAAAAGGATTTTTAACATATTCTGATACATTAATTGATGATAAATTACAAGCTCCGTGTTTTGGTAAAGGCTGTTCACCACATGGATTAGTTGTTTCTATAATATATTCATCATCAAATTCTAGCATATTATAATTTCTAAGTCTATTAGTATATAATATTCCAGGTTCTGCATAATCCCAAGCTTGTTGACAAATAGTTTCAAATAATTTAGTAGGATTTATACTATATTTATATTCTCCACCATCATAATAAAACGTAAGTTCTCTTTCAGTAATTCCGTTTATAACATCGTCCATAAATCCATTTGAAATTTCAAGAGAAAGATTAGCTTTATTTATTCTGTTTAAATCGGATTTAATAGTAATAAATTTTTCAGCTTCTGGATGACTTACATCTATAGACATCATCAAAGCTCCTTTACGAGAACCCCCTTGAGAAATACTTTCTGTTACTGTATTGAAAATTTCCATAAAAGGAACAATTCCATCTGATTCAAATTGTCCTCCTATTTTTGCTCCTTTTGGTCTAATTTTAGATAAGGAAAGACCTTGTCCTCCTTGTACTTTAAAAGTTTTAGCTATATCGGTAGCAGTTTGCATAATATCATTTAGAGAATCTTCTACATATCCATGAGAATAACAATTACTAAAACTACCTTTTTTATCTGTATTAATATTAGATAATGTTCTTCCTCCAAATAGAAATTTCTTATCTTTAATAAGTCTTTCGATTACAGGATTACCACTACTAACTCTTTTAAACCATTCATCTAATGTTTCATTATTCCATCTGTACTTATTGTTCCAAATGTCAATAGACAATTGATTACCATTTAACCATTCTTGTTCTGTCATATAAAAAATTAAAGGTTTAATAAATAATTTAATTATCTAACTATTTTTAGTATAGTTGTGAATATTAAATATATCTATTAAACCTTTTATATCAAAATTTAATTATAAACTTAATCTATTCTTTTCTTTCATAAAATAATCAATTTGCTCTTTAGTAACATTATCAATCCACTCATTACAATATTTGTAATATTTAGTATGGTTATTTTTAAGAAATCTTTGTGTAAGATATTCTTTAATTATATTGTTCATTAAAAGCAAACTTATTTAATAACATTCTTTTCCAAGTAATTTCGGACTCTTCATTAAATGGATCAACAACTAATATATCTTCTCTTTGTCCATCACATAAAACTGAAGGTTCATATTTAATTATTTCACAATCTACAAGAATTTGTCCAAATCTTAAATCTGGATGTTTTTCAATTAATTTAGAAAGAGTTTCTAATATTAATTTATTATATTTTTGCCTTTCCATATTTTAGTATAGTATTATAAGCGGATTCTGAAATAATTGCATCACTAGCAATAACAAAAGAAGCATGATATTCTTTTCCATCATACCATACTCCTGTTAATAAATCCATATTAATATAATAATTATTTCCAGCTTCTACTAAATTCATATATCAAGAATATATTGTTTGAATTTTTCTATAGATTTTCTTTTTGCATTAATTATACAAACAGAAAAATTATCCCAATCTTCATCACTTATATTTTTAATATGAAATTCACACCAGGCTTTACTATAATAAGGAAATATTCTTTTTACTGTAATTTCCCCATCTACTCTAAAATGTGTTCTATAAATCTCAATATTTAAATCTTCAATGGTTACTCCTCCATATCCATTTATAAATACCCGATAATTTTTTTCAATACATTTATTAATAAAATCTATTATTTCTTCTACACTCATATATCAAGAATATCTTTAAGTAATAAAGTCTTTTCAAATATATTAAATGGATCTTTCTTCATTCCATCAGTAAGTACTTGAGTAAAAGCATTATATACTTGATACATACTCACCATTCCACTATCAATTCCAGTATAATATTCACTATCATCTTTTTCAAATAATGATTTATAAGCATCAATTGGAGCAGAAGTAGCGATCTTTACTTTACCATAATGATTATCAAAATTATAATTAATACAATTTCTAATCCAACGACCTAAAGACTCATTAACATTTTGTGTACTACAATCAAATTCAGATTCAATAAGTTTTTTCATCCAAACAGCAGTATCATCAGTCTGTTCAATAATTCTCTCTAAAGGTTTATAATCTACAGCTGTTTCAGATTCTAAATCCTGACAAGCAAGTAATTGAGGACTAAATACACAAAGATTAGTACAACTCATTCTTTCTTGTCCTTTAAAGAATTTAACAACTGGTTTACGAACATCTATTCCGTAAACCATTCCTAGTACAGCTTTATGAGGATCATCATTAAATTTATATTCATCTGGAAGAATAGCTTCAATAAGAACTCTATTATAAGTTATATCTTCAGTATTAATACTTCCGTCTTCTGTATATGTAATTTGCTTTGGAAGTTGTACCTGTACCCTAAATTCAGAAGTTAATTTTTGAACTCTTTCTAAAAAAGGTTCAACATATGCTTTAGTAGGAAAATATTCTCTATTTTTAATACGAGTAGCTTTTCCTGCGAGTAATTCTGATAATTGTAGCTCCATATATTAATCGTCTTCGTTATCTAAATCATTAATTGTTGTTGGTTTAGAATTATCTTCATCAAAAAAAGTATTAAAGTCATATTCTATTTTATTAAATATATATTCTTTAATATCTTCTATAAGAATATTCCATCTTGCTATATCTCTAGGATTATTAATTTCTAAATTATAATAATGATCATTATCATCATAATTTACGCACCAATTATTAACTCCAATTATAAGACGATTTTCATCGTAAACCCTCCATCCAAATCTAAAACAATTATACGCTCTTGTAGATCCGTCATTATAAGTATATTCTCGTTTATGACTAATACAAACTCCCCAAGAATCCCATTCAATACTATAATTTTTTTTCATTGATTTATAAATAAAATCAACAATTTCATCAAATTTAATTTTCTTCTCCATAATATTCTTTTTTAATTTGTTCTTCATCAATTTCAATATCTTGATTTCTATATTTCTTCCAATTATTTATAACTGCTTCTTTATTAGAATTAGGACTCGGGCCTAAATATACGGATACATTAAAAGAATTTAAATCTCTATTCCAATTATAGAACTTTCCTGCCATATCTAGAAATTCAAAGAATTTATTTTGAAATATTTGAGAATATGCTTTACTAACACTAGATTCTATTCCAGTAGTTTGTAAATTATACTGTTTATTATATTGTTTACAAATGTCCGGAAGAATTTCATCATCAAATATTTTCTGCAATTCTTTCTTTAAATTATCAGGATGATCATAACTTCTATATCCAGGATGATGAAATCCAGTTTCATCTGTCCAATCATCAATATATTTATCAACAATAGGTTCTTTACAATAATTTTTTAAAATTTCTATTGTGTCTAGTAATTCTTGTTGATTATCCATTTTATAGGCGTGAACATAGGAATCACAAATATCTTTCATAATTTCTCTAGGAAGAAAATAAAATTCATAAGGAGCAGGACCTATACATTCAGTTCTAGATTTTTTATCTAATTCTGAATTTATTTTTCTTTCAGACTCCCATTTTTTATATTTTTCAGAATAAATTTTACATTCTTCCTTAAATTTTTCCCAAGTAATTTTTGGAACCGCTAATGTATATAATTCCTCTAAACAGTCATCAACTGCTTTGCTAAGTACATTGTCTCTATTAATCATAATATTATTCTGATTTAATAAAAAATTCACATTCCTTTTCCCCATAAAGCCATCATTTGACTTACTCATTATAAATTTTCAAAGGTTCCTAAAATTCTAGTATTTCCTACAAAATAATCATAAGATACACCAACAGGATTACTTACATAATTCATTTGACTATAATCTGAATCTCCAAATATGCTTAAAACATTTCTATAATCAAATTTTCTACAAGAATTAAGGTTATTAGAATGTAAATCTCCTTTAATAATATGTATATTATCATTATATAATCCTTCTCTATCAAGCCAATCTCTCAATAATGCACTAGTAGAATCATTAAGATTAAGAGGTAATGGTTTCTTCATAAAAGAAGCATCTTTTCCATGAGTTAAAACATAGGTATGTGTTCTAAATTCATAAGAACCTATAAATCTATCAAATACTTCAAATTTTACATCAGGATAACGAGCATTAATGGCATATTGTAAAGCTTTAATAGCCATATATCCAGAACTTCCATCATGATTCCCTTCTGGAACAGCATATATAATAAGTTCATTACAATAATTAGAAATACCATCTATAAAATCAATCATCCTTCTTAAAAATACATTAAATTGTTCTTTATTATCCATATTTTGTGGCATAAAATGATCTCTTCTAGCAGTCATTCTATCCATACCATCAAGATAATCTCCCATTAAACTAAGAACAATTGTGTCTAAATGTCCGAAAGAATTTTCAATCTTATTAATAACAGAATCTAATCTTCTTTCTAATTCGTCTTCATTCCAATTATTTTCATATAAACTAGAAGATTCTAAACAAGCTCCTACATGAATATCAGATAAGAATAAATTTAAAGCTGTATTGTTATTATAAGTTTCTTTAATAGTTCTGGGTTTAACTTCATTGTCAATAGTAAAATGAAATTCTCCAGTATTCTTCTTAAGTTCTAGATTTTCTTTTGCTAACTTATCAATAAGTTTGTTGGCCTCTGCTAATTGGTCTTTTTCAATTCTACGAAGAACATTATTTTCTTTATTTTGATTATGAAGGTTAATAAGTTGTTCTTCACTTAATTCTTCAATTTGATGAGGAGCAAATTCTGAACTAGCTTTATAAATATTAAATGCTCTAAGAATTCTTTTAAATTCTATAAAAGTAAATTGGGGGAACTCACGAGATACGATTTTTTGCGTAAGGCTAGCGCCATAGATTGAGTACAATCTATATATGGTTTCCATTTCTTTTCTATCGAGTTTTCCGATAAAAGTTGGATTATCCTTTCTATAGATTTCAAAAGAATAGAATTGTATTCTTCCCTCGTCATCCCGTTCCAAATTTGTAATGGCTCTATCATCAGTTTCAATTTCTTCTTTAATAGAAACATTTCTCTTACATTGAGAATATATATCTAAAAATTTCTTAATAAGTTCTATTGGATAGTCAGAATCTATAATGTTTTGTCTAGCTTGATAGTAATAATTAGCTTTATGTTTCTTATTATTTAAAGATTTATACTTTCTCAAGTCTTCAATAATTTCATTAATTTTCTTTTCACTTATTTTATTCATTTTTCAATGTTTTACAAAAGTATTAAAATAAAAACGTCTGACTCAAATTAATGAGCCAGACGTGTATCTAGAGAGTATAAAGTTTGAAGTAATTAATCTTCGATAGCTTTAAAACCAAAAGCAAGAATCTTGTAAGGCTGTGCGCCCTTTGAAGGAACATAATTTACAATAGCATACAAAGAATTCTTCTCCTTAACCTTGTGTTCAATAGAGATATTTACACCAACTTGATTCTCGATAATCCATTCTTTAGCAGCTTGCTCAGCGGCTTTAGAAGTCTTCTCTACAAAGAGTTCCTCGTTAGTATCTTGAGCACGACCTACATAGAACTTCTCAGGAGTATGAGTTCTCTTCTCATACTTAGGCTTTTCTACCTTATAAGGACGCTCACGAGTATCCTGAACACCAGTCTGAGTTACAATATAAGCACCAATTCCTGGTTTATCGAACTTCTTCTTACGAAGATAATCCTTCATCCATTCCTTAACATTATCTTCAGAAGTGATATTTTCTTTAGCCCACTTCTTGTAAGCTTGTGTTGCATCAACCATAAGGTTCATAGGAGCTGCTGCCTTAATTGCTTCATCTTTGGTCTTACCCATTACTTCATTCTTTACAAACATCAAATTTGCCATAATTTTAAAATATTTTTAAACATAAATTCATTCGGAAATAATCCGACATACAAAATATCTACTTTATATGACAAATATCTACTAAAATATATATAATCTCTTTCCTTAATTGGAAAGTAATTTAAATTTATTATTATTTATAAATAATCAAAACACTTAATTATATTTTAACAAAAATTAATATATAAGTAATTATTTTGATTTATTTAAAATGGTAAATATGTGCTTAAAATCGCACGTACTTCTTTAACAATATCTTGTCCTTGTAATCCAAATGTTGGAAATTCAGAACATTGATAGCTGAAGTCATTACAAACTATACTAAGTCCTTTTAAAAAATCATCAGGTAATCCTAATTTATCAGAAAGTTTTAATATTACTTGATAATGTGTAATATCAGGATTTTTAGGTTTGTTTTTATGTGTTATATAACATATTAAACTAATAAGTACTATTCGATTTTCAAAAGGAGATCTAGTACTTTGACTAGAATTTAAATATCCTATACTATAGTGATCGGAATAAAATTTATCAAGTTCTTTATAAGTCATTATTCAAATTTATATTCTTTAACTATATTAAGATAAGCAACAGTTTTTAAAAGGAAAATATATTCTTTCCATCCACTTGAGAATAATTTAGGAGTCATCGGATATACAGATGTCTGATAATCTGGAATAGTTGATGAAACTAAGAAATTTCCTTTAACTGTGGGATTTTTAACTTCAAAGAATTTTTCTGCTACTAATTTTAATAACCAACTATAAGATGCAATTTCTCTTTGATAACTATAATAAGTTGGATCAAATATAGAAGCCGGTCTACTAGTAGTTTTTAAATCGTTTACTGTAATAATATTTTCTTCTTTGTCAATAGAAAAATTATCAAGTTTTGCTTTTAAATGATAGATTCTAGGTTCATATTCTGGAATTTCTATTTCAACGTCCATTAATATAGCATGTTCATTAGCTACATAAGGTTCCTCTGTTATTCCCTCTGGATGAAGAAGCTTTTGAATATTTACATTAGAGTCTAGTTGTTTCAAACATTCTACTAATAAATTATAATTTCCTTCATTAGTATAAATGCGTTTTTTATCGCCCTTTTTAAAAGGATTATTTTGTTCATAGATATATCTATCTCTCCAATATGATTCTGCTTTATTTCTAAATTCTATAATTCTAGTAGGAGTGAGTTTATCTTTATAATATCCAATTATATAAGACTGAGCTTTAATTTCATCATTAGACGGATTAGTTCCATCAGATTTATAAAGTGCATCTGCCATTAATCCTGCTTTAGCAGTAGGTTTAAATACACCTTTAATTACTTCATGATCTTCTGGTTCTAATACCATTGTATGAAGAAGTGTCCCGAATTCAAAACTTGGATTATATGGAGAAGATTCGTTTTTGAAAAAAGCTTCAGCTCCTTCTTTAATAAGTTTACCTAAGCGAGAATTACTAATATAATTTTTAAATTTATCAGAAAAATAAATATCATCGCTAATATCTTCTAATTGTAAAGTATCTAACAGAGGTTTAATTTTAATGGATTTAATTATATCTTTGTTTATTTCCATAATTAATCAAAGTATTTATTAAATTCGTTAAATATTCCAGTTTCTAATCCAAGATAATAAGCATTTTCTATTTCATCATAATTTAAAGAATAGATTTTTAATATAGGACCGTACTCCTTATTATTTGGACCATCAATTAATAAACATGGAATTCCAGCGTTATTTAAAGATTTCCATTGATGTGGAGAATCTTCTATAAATACATCTACTCTACCTTTTATATATTTTGATTTTGGAATATTATATCCAGGTACTTGATAAAGAGGACTATTAGGTAAATCGTTAATTTCTATTGCCTTCTTAGACCAAGACTTTTTATTAATTCTTGAACTACAATAAAGTGCAGGCTTAAAATTCGGACGTCTTATTACTGGAAGATTTACCCAAAAATCTCTTTCGTTAATTAAAATGTGAGTAACATTTCTAGTTATTGCCCAATCATATTTTGGAAAACGTTTAAATCTTTTTAGATATCCACCAGAAAAATCAAAGATAGTATCATCTAAGTCAAAACCACATTTTAGTTGTTTATTATATTTCATCATAATCTTCTAAATCAGATAATGCAATTGTATAACGATTATTTAAATATTCACTAAGTTGATCCCAATCTTCAATAGTATCTAAAATTTTATCATCTTCTAATTCATTACCATATTGCATTATTAACTTTTCTACAGCATCATTATAAGATTTTGCAGATACTGTTTTAATTTGAGGCCAATAATCTTGAGTAGCCTCTGCATAAACATATTTATTCATATGTTTTAAGTTCTTTAAATTCGTCTAAAGATATTCCTAAATTTTCACAAACATCTTCAACAGTTAAAATCTTATCTGATATTATACCTTTGACTGCTTTACATAAAGCTTCAGTTTTATTTTCAGCAATTACTACAGTTATAGGAATTGCATCATCATTTATGTCTTGTAATAAATACTTATTCATTTAATTTTAGTTTTAAATAATCATAAAACATTTCTAAAGGAATTATGGCTACAGTACCAGGACTTTGTCCTCCATCTTTATCTTGTTTTTTCCATATTACTGAAAACCATTTATCTTTTAATGGACATTCTTCTTCTATTTTAAAATAAGAGGGAGTAGTTTGAGTAGCTTTACATTGAATATAAACTGGTAAATTTCCAGTTAAATCGTCAATATCAACTTTAGCATTATCAAGATTCTTACTATTAGAACGACTACTTACTGTATTATAACCTATTTCATTAAGTTTATGAATAACATCTAGCTCAAGTTGAGAACCTTTTTGCTTAGATCTCTTCGCAGTATAGTGTTTTTTAGTTTTAGGATCTAACCACTCTACTTTTATTCCATCTTTAGGAATACTATTCTTATTAGCTCTTATTTTGAGTGTTTGTATACTCATTTGAGTCATTTCAGAGGCTTTCTCAATAGTATCATAGACATAACTATTACCTCCTTTATCAGTTATTTTGACTCCAGTATTTAAAGGCTATTTCATATATAAGTTACATAATTATTTAATAAACATAAACAAGTATCTAGAGTATTAATATCCATTTCAACACCAATTATATCTCCACAGAACTCACTTCTTATAGCATACATTCCGTAATAATCCGGACATGGATCAGTACGTTCTGGAGAATATTCAGTATGTTGATCAATCCAATCTAAATAGATTTCTGGCTTAACTTTGGTATCATTAATCTCTTTAATATCTATTAATAATGCTTTGACCAAACCTTGCTCCTTTTCTGGAAGTTTACAAATAGTCTCATTTGTTACTTTCATACTTTCCTTATTATATTTAATAAATCTGACAAACTATCATAAACTCCATCTTGTATATTCTGTGGATAATTTTCAAGGTCAGCATTTATAAATTCTTGTAAATCATTCCAGTGAGTAGGAGATACAATATCGTTTGTAGATTCCCAAGTTCCTAATATTCCTTTACAGAATTTTATTAGTTCAAGTTGCTTATTCGTTGGTTTCATTTTATTACGTGTACTATTGACCACCAAATATTTCTTTCTAAATACTGTCCTCTTGGAATTTCTCCTTCTGCAAAAGAACCTGTAATATCAAATGGAAGTTTATGACCAGACCATATATCTGGCATACCTCCACATTTCATAAGTATTGGAGGTTCCGCGAATACCTTAGAACCTGTCCAATCTTTAGCTATGTAAACTTTCATCTTTTAAATTATTTATAATTTGTTTAAGAATTTTCTTAAACTTTTTATTTTTTGTACTCTCATTTAAAATTTGAAATAATTCTATATAGTCATTTATTTCACTCACTAATTCTTCTTCAGAGTACACTCCACTTCCAATTCTTCCACATTTTGGACAAGTTTGAATACTTGACATTGGATCAATATTAAGTTCACTTTCGTCATAAATAGTTTTACAACTAGCACAAATATATTTCATAATGGATTACATTGAATTACATAATAAATATCTTCTACTGTTACATCAGCAGGAACAGTACTTTCTCTTAAACCATATTTAATAATGGAAAATAAATCATCCTTATTTAAGGATTCTAAATATTCTTGTTTATTCATTTAAATTTATAATTAGACATAAATTCATTAATATATTCTTTCATATTTTCTACCCCTACTAATTTTACTGAATCAGTAAAATCTTTAGCTAAATACCAAGGAAGAAAAAAGTAATTTAACTCTGGATGTTGTTTACGAATAATCCACATATTATGTTTACCAGGCCTATCGTTATCATACATTACTAATATATGTCTAAAACGTTTTTTAAATTCTTCTAATTGTTTATCAGAAATAAATAATGTTTCAGAATTGGGAGCACATGCATTATATCCAAATCCTTTAAGAGAAATTACATCTTTCATACTTTTTGTTATAATGAGTAAATCACCTTCCTTGGGTAATTGATGATAACCTTGCAATATTTTTTTAGATAAAGAATTTATAAATCTAAACTCTTTTCGAAGAGGAAAGTATATTTTCCAAAGTTCCTTTTTATTTTTATCCTTTCCAAAATAATATCCATAAATAGGACATTTATTAGAAGATGTAAATTTTAGTTCTCCATTAAGAAAAACGTGTTGAAGTGAATATACATGATATTTTTTAAGTAATTTAATATCAATTCCAAATTGTTTCCACCATTCTAATTCTTCATCTGAATATTTTTTTATTTGAACTTGAATGTTGGAAGATTCTGTTTCTTTTATATCTTCAATTATTTGTGGAATTTTAATTTCTTTGGTAGTATGAGATTTAATTAAACCAAAATCTTCTGCTATTATTCTAAGAGCTTCATAATAATTTACTCCAAACTTTTTCATTACTGCTTGATAGCAATTTATGTGTTCATTAGTAGCAAAATCATGAAGATATAAAATACCAGATTTGGATTTATAGAAAGAAACAGTATTGTGGTTATCTACACGAAATGGACTGAGCATTAACTTTTTTGAGTTAACGTTCAATCCAGTATAATGTTGCATTATAGATTCTTGATTAATACCTTTAGAAGATATAAATTCCTTAGTTATTTCTGGTTCTAATGATGAAAAATACATATTTAATTTTCTTAAAGATATTAAAAAAGAATCTACTAATTATTAAAGATCTAAATCATCAATATCTACATCATTATCTTCTTGAGTGTTGGAGTTATTATCTTCTACTTTATCCATATTAGTAGGTTTAGCATTCTTATAAGCTTTCATTTGAGTAAGCTCATAATTAGAGAATTGCAATTTATCAGCACTATTAGAAATAAAGTTAATAGCAGAAGGTTTAGTTTCACTTGTAGCATCCTTACCCAGAACACAAGCATTAGGAAGAGCGGCATAATAGGTACCATTAACATTTCTTCCAACCAACTTCAAGAATACATTAATTTTCTCCTTACCAGTAAGAGCCTTAATAATCAAATCAACGAATTGATCAATACTCTTCAATTTAGAAGCATTATTGATAATCTTCTTAGCTCCCTCAGGATTAATTATCTGAGTAATCTGCATTAAAGTATATTGGAATTGCTCGAAAGCAGAAGGATAATGAGCACCAGTTGTTTCATTTACTCTTCTTTCGAAATCTGAGTCTTTGTTAGGAACAAACAAATTATTAGTGAAAATTCCCTTATTTTCACCACATCCTTTAAATTCAAGAGCTATAACATTATACTCAGTACCATCCTTACCTTTAAGAGAAGTCTTCTCTATCTTAGTAAGATTTACTTCATAAATATCATAAGGACGAAGATACTGAGGAGCATCGTTAGTAAAAGAAGTTTCAGAAAGATTACCAAAATTAAAATTATTCATAATTATTAAACACGTTTAAAAATGAGAGGTTGAAGAATTTATAATTCTTCATAAATTATCTATTTTTATAGATTAAATATCTAAATCAAAATCTATATCAGCGGCTTCAACACCTTCTGCTGTATCTTCTGATTCTTCATCTTCAACAGATATTTCATCTGGAACATCAATTATATCATCTTCTTTCTCTGGAGCATTACCTTTCAACTTAAACCATCCTTCGTGTCCTTCATATGGAATAAGTTCAAACACATCTCCAAATTCTATAAGGTTATCATGTCTAGAACCTCTGAACGAAATAGTATAAGTCTTGGTTAACCTATTTCCTTTATTTTCATCCCAACAAATAACAGGTGTAATTTGTTTTCCTTTCTTTTCGAACCGTACGTCATATTTATTATCTGGTTCAAATCCAGTAAGATCAACAGCTGCTTTATTAAGTTGTAACTTATTCTCAAGCAACATAATCTTAGCTACTGGATCTTCATCTTTTGGTTTACGAGTTCTAGTTCCACTAGATGAAGAAGATTTCTTTACTTCTTTAAAATCTCCAAGAGTTGCTTCTCTTGTAATAATTTCTCCTGTAGTTTCATCAACTACAGTAATAATAAGTTTAGCTGATTGAATTTCCATTATTCTCCTTCGTTGTATATTCTAATAGTTTCAAGTATCTGATTTAAATCATTATCAATTTCTAAATCTTCAAACATATCCATAGGAGTCTTTGCAAGACACTTACCATCATTATTGGTAATTAATTTATATTGCATCTTACCATCATCTCCTTCTTCAACTTTAGTACAGAATATATATGTAAATAATCCTTCCAAAGTTACTTTTTCAGCTAGAAGTTTTCCTACAGTTTTAATAACATATTTTGGATCAATATCTGTTCCAACGTTTTCTGAATGCGTTAAGAAACACATAGTACAGTCTTCTCGCATTTGTTCAGAATATCTAAGAATCTCCATAAGATGTTGTGCAAGTTCAGAGAACTTAGTATATCCAACTTCAGTTGCTCTATCAACAAATTCATACGATAGTATGTATTGCATGTCATCTAGAACAACTGTTTTAATATGAGGCATTAATTTATTAATAATCTTCAATATTTTTAAAATAGACTCCCAATTAGAACTAATATAATAGTTTCCTTTAACAGAATTAGTTTTTCCTTTTTCATCCTTTTCAATTACCAAAGGAATATACTTTTTTCTCCAAGCCTTAAAAGGGAGTGGTTTTCCCGTAGTACTAATAATAAAAGTAGTTTCGGGATTCATGTTTCTTAAACTAGTACTTTTTCCAGTACCACTTTCTCCGTAAATACACAGAGTTTCACAAGCCATACTTAAATAATTAATTTAAATTGTTGTTTTTGAGTATTATCTTCTTTTATTTCATCTACATCTTTTTTTAATAAATAATCTGGTGTTATATATTTATCATAATCATAAATATCATTAGGTAAAGGTAATTCAGCCCAAACATTAATTTTTCCTTGATAGTTTACTGCAATCTCTACATCACAACTACCAAATCTAGTTTTAAGAAATTGAATGATTCTAATAAAATCTCCTAATTTCTTTATATCATATCCTCTATAAGTATTAAGTTTATCTCTGTTTGGACCATATAAAGCTATTATAACTTCCGCAGCATCAGAAATGTCTCCAGTTTCTTTTAAATCGGAAAGTTGAATTCCAGTTCTACCCGCTTTAAATCTTTCAATATTACTTTGCTCTCTATTAATTTGTTGTATAATAGTTGGAGAAAGTCCACACATATTTCTTAAAGTAACAAGATAAGCAGTAGCTGTATCCATTTCTCCTTTTTTATTTCTTCCATTAGAAGGTTTCAAAAGTCCAGCATGGTCTATAACTACTTCATATAACATGTCAGGATTATCTGGATGATAAACTTTTCTATTTTCTAATTCTTCAAATGTTCCAAATTTTTCAAGTTTCTGCATTAATATTGCATATAACTTATCAGCATTTAAAGATTTATCATAAACATGAATTTTCTTTTCTATTTTATTTAACCATCCAATACAATCTGTAACTATTTTATAGTTTTCATCACTTAAAATATATCCTTTTTTCCTGGATAATATTTCAGTAATACTTAATTCTTTATGATACTTTTCAAAAATATATGTAGAAAGTAATTTTCCAAATATGATAGTTGCAGGCATCTCTAAACTAAAATAAGATACATAGAAATTATCATCATCGAGATGTTCCATTAGAGGACGATATACATAAGCATATAAAACAAATGATGATTTTCCCTGTCCTGTACCAGATGCTATAACAGTCATAGTTCTTTTGGTTACTCCATCAATAATAGATTCTGTTTTAGGTAATCCCATAGAATAACCTTGAGCTTTTCCTTCTCTACCTGAATCCACCTCTTTAAGAAGTGCTTCAGTTATTGTCATAAATCTACAATTTTACTTGGAAGAAGTTTTTTACCTCTTTTTTTAAGATATTCATCTATTATATTAGAATCATCATCCATTATAATACAACAATAATTAAATTCAACTGGACCTGTTTCCTGATAAACTTCTACTTTATCTATCCAATGATTAATAAATAAAAATGGCCTAGAAGTATCTTCTACTCCAACCATTAAATTTCCACCATAAGTAGATTTTAATTCTTCAAGTCTATCAATTAATTCAGTTATTGTCATTTTAATGCTATAATATATCTATGAAAATAATTATCTTTTGCATATATTACTTCTTTAATATCATTAAAATAATCTCCCATATCATGTCCATTAACTGAATATGCTACATCTAAATCTCCAAATTCAGATTTTAGTTTTTGTAATTTGCTAATTAAACCAGTTATTGTCATTCTCTTTCATGAATAATTAATTGCCCTTTATCTCCTATCTCTATCCATTTACATCCTTCTATTTCACAATCTCCTAATTTGTTTCTATGAGATTGTAAAATATCTATTAATTCAGTTATCGTCATCTGATTCTATAAATTCGTATTCATATCCATTATCTTCACACCAATATTCAGCTGATTCATTAGAATCAAAATACATTAATATATCTCCTTCACCAACTCTTTCAACTAAATCTTCAGTAAGTAAATTATCGTACCAATTAGAATGTTTAGTTTCCCAGTCAGTTACATCAAAACCATAAGCTTTATTTCCAGAAGTTAATAATATTCTAATCATAGTTCACTAACCATGTCAATATGTGCTATATTCCAATGTTCATCTTGAATATTTTGAGCTGCTTCTTCTTCAGAATTAGCATAACACCATTCTTTATCATAATCACCATCTTTAGTGGTGAATCTTACTAAATACTTTTTCATTCTTCCCAAAAATTAACAATTGTAGCACAATTTGGAATTGCTTCATATAATTGTTTAACTAAAAATCCTTTTGTTTCTGCGGGATTATCTAATTCAACATTAG
>Ga0247611_10005331_pt1 | contig 17117 bp, 18 predicted proteins | sample 177DNAGHGhighgp2_FD_192422 | JGI IMG/M metagenome (GOLD analysis project Ga0247611, IMG submission 192422) | Sheep rumen microbial communities from Palmerston North, Manawatu-Wanganui, New Zealand - 1770 DNA GHGhigh gp2 | ecosystem: Host-associated > Mammals > Digestive system > Stomach > Rumen... | reverse complement strand
AAGATCGCCTTCCACCAGTCTTTAGACTGATGTTTACAGGTCCTACGACCCTATTGTTACATTACGCTTTTACTGCGGATTTTTAGCTATGTCATCTTTCCATGTCGAAATTCGCCTGCAAAAGTAGGGAAAATTCCCATTCCCACCAAATTTTATCGCACTTTTTTACTAGGATATCCCACCTTTATTTATTTTTTTGCATTCTTCTTAAAATTTTTCCACATAAATGTTTGCGGTTTGAAAAATTATTCTTATCTTTGCAGTCGACTCCAGTTAATACCATAGGTATTGGAGCTAAACATTACAGGTTAAAAGGACGTCTACGAACGTAATCTTTTGTATGTGACAATTGCTTATCCTGAGACAAGGCAATGCAAGAGTCCACACATGGGATAAGCGAGAAGTGAGAACTCCCACGTCTTTCGCGTTTTTCATTAACGCTACCAATAACTGCCGAATTTGGGATGCTATAGGCTACTAACTAAAAATGTGCTTATGTGGTGGGCACTGTTTGATATACTGAAATACTCTTTTAGTAGTGCAATTTGGGGTATCCTGATTGCAATCATTTGCATGGCCTTGTTTGTATTCCTGATAAAGGGATGGTATAAAGATGCAACATTCTCTCCTATAAGCTACATAATTGGTGCGATACTTTTTGTATTCTTGTCTATTCAATGTGTTTTGATTGTTGGCTCCCTGAAAATAATATCTACTACTGATTATTATGAAACAGAAATCAGTCGCATCGTGGATAATGCATACGATGCAACTGAAGAAGTGACGGAAGGACAGGCAGACGACATCATTCAGGTTATTATTGACAGATTCCCCATTTTACATTATTATATAAGTGGAGGGCAATTCAGCGGCTTCACTGCCAAAGAATTACCACATGCTATGGCAGACGAACTTCGTTCATTTATGCGTTGGTACATCTTCCGTCGCATCCTTTGGTGTCTGGGATTTGTGATTGTTGGGGCTATATGTGTCATCAAATCATTATCTAGGAACTATGCCCCATTACGTCGAAGTGAACGTCAGCAAAGGCAACGAGTTCAGACAGACCGTCGTAGAGTAAGTAGAAGACCAAGAAGATAATTAATTATAAAACATAACAATATGAGTACAACAAGTTTTTGTAACAGCAACCACATTTTGGTTGGATTAGGAGGAACAGGAGGTAAAATACTCCGTGCCTTCAAGATGAGAATGTTTGAAGAGTTCCCCACTCAAGATGAGCGTAAAAAATTACCTGTGGCTTTACTTTATGTAGACTCTACAGAAGAGATGATGCCACAAGATGGAAAAGCCCGTCCTGATTTCAGAGTTATGGGTCAAGATGCTTCTTTCACTCGCAATGAGTTTTTGAACATTAAGGCAGTAGACGTTGAGCATATTCTTGATCACATAGGCAACTATCCGTCTGTAAAAGGCATTGTTAACAATGTTACTGCAGTGAAATCTGCTATTGGTTCTCTGGGACAAGCTGCTGGTCAGAAACGTCGCGCAGGCCGTTTACTTTTTGCGGCCAATGCTGTTGGATATGTAAACAGTCTTCGTGATGCTTATGCACGTTGTGAGAAGATTTCTGGTGATGCCAGCAACACCAACATTCATATTTTTGCAGGTCTTTGTGGTGGAACCGGTTCTGGTTCTGTCATTGACGTGATAGTACAGAGTCGTAAAGCATTCCCTGATGCTAAGATCTCGGTTTATGCAATGATTCCTGAGATGAACCTACCTAAGAGCGATATGGATCAGGGCCGTTATTACCAAAATGGCTATGCTGCTATGAACGAGCTGAACGCACTTCAGGCAGGTCGTTGGTTCCCTCAGGACGTTACAGGTGGCGGAGAAGCACACTTATATAATGATCGCGTAAAAGGTGTAGCTGACGGTCTGACTATCTATAGTAATGTCAATGAAAATGGGCTGACCATTAATTCACTGCAAGAACTGCCAAAGATAGTCAGTGACTATATCTTTGCGCGCATCTTCTTTATCAATGAACAAGATCAGATTAATAGCGATATTATCCGTGCTTATAATTTTGAAAATATGGATGATTTCGCATTGGAATATGACGAAATCGCAAATCCAGGTCCAGATGGTCGTATCGCTGTTGCACGTACTAAGAAGGTAAATTCATTTGGCATTAAACGTGTTATGTATCCAGAGCTCAGGGTGCTGAAGCACATCACTTATACTGTAGGTGAAAGCGTTCTCTATCAGTTTAAATATAACAACTGGCGCGAGAATCAGGGATTTGTCAACGAAGAACGCAACAAGGATTATCGTAAGGACTATCTGAACAGCGACAACCTGCAGAAATGGATGTTGGACGACCTGCATCTGACCTATGAACTGAAAGTTTTGGAGTCAGATACAGATTATCCTCGTTTCAATGACTATTGGCACGACAAAGCTATCGGCTACGCAGAAGAGGCTAAGAAAGCAAGTAATCCTCTGAATGAGTTGGATAATATCATGGGTGAGTTCTATGTCAACCATTTCCGTGAAGAAGGTGTTGAAACATTCTTCGTTGGTAAAGAGAGAGCTCTTCCTGAGATTGCCCGTGAAATTCGCCATGCTGTAGAGAGCGAATTATATGAAAAATGGAAAGTTGGCGATGTCTCTATAGTTGAACTACAGAAAGTCTCGAAATTGCTTCTTGAGAAGATTACTGAGATTAGGGCAGACTTGGAAACAAAGTCGAAAGAAGAAAAAGAAAACTACGAAGCTGTCGATCAAGATCGTAGTGACAATGTTACTGAATGGAGTCGTTTGGGCATCCTTCAGCGAATGGTTGGCATTGGTGCAAAACGCTATGCAGAGCATCAGGAAATTCTCACCGACTATTATACTTCGAAGACCATGCTCGTAGCTTTGGAGTTTGCTAAGAAATTGGCTGCTCGCGTCTACATAGAAATGGGTAAGATGGATGCTGACATCTCTGCATTTGGCCAGAAGATTAATGATGCCATTGACGAAACAGAACGTTTGGTAACCGCTCAGCGAAAAGTGAATAAAGGTCTTGAAGACATGAAGGGCGCTATCATTGAAGTCAGTGAAGATGAGACCATGAGTGAATTTGAGGTTGAGCTGAAAGTTGATAAGGTAGATATGCCAAACATTGCTCGTCAGATTCGTGAAAGTATCCTACCTGAGGGTGACTTCGTAAACTTTGGTCGCTTGGCTAACGATGTTAATGTCGATGATATCAAGGACGCATTTGATATTAAGCTCTCTCAGATAGTAAAGACAAAACATGATGAGAAAGCTGAAAGTGATAAGAAGGTATTAGGTCTTAATATTCTTACACAGCTTCAGCAGAAACTGAAGACAGATGATGACATCAAGGCATTTGCTTCAAAGATTGTTAATCAGAGTGGTGTATTCTTGAAGTTGAATAATGACCAAATACAGTTGCATCTGCGCAATAATGAAGGAAATCTCAGTCCGACGAATCCGGCCAGTATCAACAAGAAGACGATTCTTGTCTCTATTCCTTCACCAGATGACAATGAAGGATTGAAGCGCTTTGCAGATAAATTGGAAGACGCTTTCAAGAATTCATTTAACCAAAGTACGGCTCGTACTACAATTGTCGTCAATCGCAAGAGCCCTCGTAAGGACGAATTGTCTATTCTTACCGTTGCTTACTGTTTCCCCATCCGTGCCATTGACTGGATGAAGCCATATAAGGAGAAGTATGATCGCTTCCTACACACAGGCAATCCTGCAACAGATGCTGGTAATGCAATTCTCCTTCATAGTGAGGGTGACGGTTCACAGTTCCCGTCATTGTTTGCAGTAGATAATGCTGAGGAGGTTGCTGCCAAGGCCGCAAAGGCTGCACAAAATGTTCAGCAAACCGATGTTCCACAAGCACAGGCAGGTCCAGCAGTTCCTCCACCAATGCCTGGAGCTGCACCTGTTCCACCTCCAATGACTCCACAACCGGAGATAAAACTCTTTATCGCAGTGGGCGGACAGCAGTACGGTCCTTACAATATGGATATGTGTAAGCAGATGGCACAAGGTGGACAATTGACACCTCAGAGCATGGTTTGGATGGAAGGAATGCCTTCATGGGCTCCAGCCAGTCAAGTTCCTGCATTGCAGGCTCTGTTCGCTCCAGCCAGTCCTGCCATGCCGCCACTTCCACCTACAGGTGGTCCAACACCCCCTCCGATGATGTAAAAATATAATGTATAACTTAATATAAGAATTACTATGGCAACAAAAAATAATGACCGCGTACGTTACAGATATGGTATTTGTCTGAACGATAATTGTGAAAAATGTAAGTCGAAAGAAGTACAGGAGATTCCTGCTCGCAAGGACTTTGTTTGTCAGAACCCAGAATGTGGCAAACCTTTGCGTGAATGTCCTCCCCCAAAGAGAGGTGGTAACAAGAAACTTATTGGCATCATTGCTGGTGTTGTGGTTTTATTGGCTATCATTGGTGGCATTATTGCGATGAGTGGCAGTGGTGAGGAAGCACCCAAGCAGGAACCAGTGACAGTTGCTCCTGTTGACAGTGACAGCATCAAGGCAGCACAGATGGCTGCTGAGAATCAGAAGCTGAAGGACAGCTTGGCAGCAGCTGAAGCTGCTAAACAAAAGGCTGAGGAAGATGCCAAGAAGAAACCAGAAGAAGTAAAAAAGCCCCAACCACCAACTGGTGGCGGCTCCAAGAATCTTGGTTATGCCACTTTCAAGGGCTCTTGGCCTAATGATGTAAATGGCCGTATGGTATTCAAGACTTCTCATGTCATTGACAGCAAGGATCCTAAAGGTCGTGTTGCTGAGGCTGGCGACTATGTCATTGGCGAGTGGGCTGACGGACATCTGGTTCAAGGCATCTGGTATGGTGCAGACAATCAGGTGAAGGGTAGCGTGATTATTGGCAGATAAAGTTAAACAAATGACAAGACGCTCAGTCTATACTATACTACTGACAATATGGTGTGTTTCCGCATCATCTCAGGGACTGAAATTGTTCAGCCCTGAGATGAAGGAGGCAGTACCTAAATACAAAGCGGTAGTCATGGACTTTTTGGAGCGTTACTTTAATGATTTGTCTTCTACAAAACAGACTACCGTATTGACGAAGATGGCAGACGATAAGGTCTACTTCCGCAAAGGAAAACCATTAGACTTGCATGAAGTTTGCGACACGATGCCATTCTCCATCAATTTGCTGGACCGCTATTATGAAGTAAACTGGATGAAGGCTGACGAGCCCTTTGTCACCATCGTCTTCCCTGCCCAGTATGATTTGCTGCTTGGTTTACAGAAAGATGAAGCTTTGAAGCAATTCAAGGATGCTATTCTGGCAGCCCCACAAAGGAATGACAGTACGACAGTTCTTCCTGATTTGATTTCCATGAACGATTCATTATGGCAGAGCCAAGGCGATACCCTCCAATTGGCCAGCCTTACCGATGCCCTATATTATTATAAGGTACGCGAGGGCTACCGTCCTGTCTTTGACAAGAGCCATTTGGATTATTCAGTGGCCAACCTGTTTCATGGTTTGATTCCTGATGCTGATTATCGGATGTATGTGGAGCAGTCAATTTATGGTATGACTACCATCAACTACACCATCAAACTCAGTCAGTGGCTCAACTATTGTTCGGAGTGGGGATTAAAAATCTTCTTTGCCGTTGAGGAAGAACGTGAGGATGGAATATTGGCACTTGTAATAGCACAAAGTCAGGAGTTTGGATTTAATCATCTCCTTTCTGTTGTCATTCCAGACAAATTTATTGACGATCAGGACGCAGTAATGAAAATCAGGATGACTCCTTACATCCCTATTCATAATCTGAAGAAATTGTATCAGGAGCAATCATCAACCCATAAAAGAATAAAATGGCAATGAAAAAACTACTGTTAAGTATATCGTTTCTCGCTTGCTGTTTGTCATTTAGCATAGCACAAACGGCTTCTGATGTCGCCAAGAATATTAACAAGGTGAAGCGTGACACCATGTATATATATGCTGAGGCTACAATGAAAGACATCAATGAGGCATATGATGGTGCTCGTGCTCTTTTGGAGATGAAAGTCGGTGACTGGGTACGTGCTCAGCATCCTTCAGAAGGTATAGAGGTGTGTATCGTAAAGGCAAAAGAGCACTTTATACAACTGGAGACAAGACGCGGTGATCTCTATCGTGCATTTGTCTATGTTCGCAAGAACGACATTCTGCCTGTGGCAGACAAGAGCGAAGTCACTGTATTTGAAGTGGCTCCTGTTACTCAGCCGAATCAGCCAAAGGCATCGCCCGCTATCATTATTTCAGAAGAAGCACCAAAAGTAGTGGAGAAAGCCCCTGCTTTGGAATTGACTCCTGAGGAAAAACAGATGAAACAAATAAGGAGCTTTTATGACGTTGAACCATATATCAAAGGGCTGAAGGGCAAAGGAGTACTGAAAGCTTATGGCAAATATGCAACGATGCCAGGAAGCGAAGACTGTTATCTCTTTGTTTACGACAAACAAGGTAATATCTCGGCATTGCTTCGTAAGGCGGGCAACACTCAGTATAATTTGAATTCATTAAAAGAAGATAACATAAAGAACTATAAGAACTGTGGAGCTATCTGGTTCCAGCTAAAATAAGAAAGCAATGAAAAAGATACTATTATTAGCAACAATGGCTATGATGGCCATACTGGTTAAGGCAGAAAGTATTACCTTCACGATTTCTGATGGCATTGACAATGCTGCCATCAAGTCAAAGATTGAGACGACCATCAGTCGTATGCTGACCGAAATCAATATGGCTCAGGACTCAAAACGCAACCTCAACTTCTCTGCCATGGGAAATATTGGTACGCGTGTCCAGCAGTCGATGTCCATGCTTTGGGAAAACTCACCTTTCAAATGTACGGATGATGACATCGTAGAGCATTGTATTACCACTGGTACGGGCTATCAGGTACGCAACATTCCGTTGGAAATGAAGCCAACGGGCGAACGTGAGTTCGGAGAAGATGAATATCAGGAGGCTGTTATCAGTTTCGATAAACAAGGAAATATTGAGAGCTTCTATCTGAGTATCTCGATGAACCTCTATATGAATGTCATCAAGAGTAATCTCGAGCTGACAGACCTTCGTCGTCGTCAATTGATTCTTGACTATGTAGAGCAATTTCGCACGGCCTACAATCAGAAGGACATCAATTTTCTCAATCAAGTGTTTAGCGATGATGCGCTGATTATTACAGGTACGGTTATTCAACAAAAGCATTCAGAAGGATTCTCTACTCCCAAGATTAAGTACAACAAGCTGTCAAAAGAGCAGTACATCAAGAACCTTCGCGGTGTCTTTGCCCGTAACAGTTATATCAAAGTGACTTTCGACGAGATAGAAGTCATGCGCCATCCTGTCAATCCCAATTTCTATGGCGTCACTCTACTTCAGGGGTGGACAAGTGGAACATATCATGATGACGGCTATCTTTTCCTACTTTGGGACTTCACCAACGAGAATGCCCCTCAGATTCACGTCCGTACCTGGCAGCCCGACAAGGTCGGTGGCAAGCCACTGCCCAAGGACGAAGTGTTTAGCTTGAGTGATTTCGATATCTAAAAATAGTGATATGATAAGAACTTTATTGTTTTTTGCTTCCCTTCTGATTGCGTCCCTCGCAAACGCTCAGGAGATTAAGGTCAAATTGATGGAGTACCTCCCTAACGATTTGGCTGCACGTACGCATCCAAGACCGGATGTCAATGGAGTGAACTGTGCACTTATCCGTGTTGTCGTTCCTGCAGTAAAGGATATGAAGTTTGACGGTTGGGTTGTGGGCGATTGCGCCTATCAGCCTGGTGAGTATCAGGTATATGTTCCAGAAGGAGCCAAGAAGATTAAGTTCCGTCATGAGAATTACGAACCAGGTGAAATCGTGTTTAACATGCCTATTCAGAGTCAGTGTGTTTACAAGGTTGTCCTTGATATTCCTGACTTGAGTAAGATTTATGTAACCCAGAGTAGTGCCATGATTGCAGAAGGAAGCAGATTATACTCACTCCGTAAATACGAAGATGCTCGCAGGTCGTATGTGAATGCGAAGTCCGTTAACGATGTTGTGGTAGACCTGATTCCTACTATTGAGAGCAACATCGCCCAGTGTGATACTTGTATTGCCTACGAGAAATATGTGCTTGGTGCTTTTGGTAAGATCAGGGAGCTGAAGGCATTGGGTGGTGGTTCTCAGAAAGAACTGGTTGACTACGCCTCTGCAGCTGTAGAGTATCTTCAGGTCTTGAACAGATATAACCAGAGTGACTTTTATGAAGGTCGTATTGCACAATTAGAGGAACTCATTAAGGATTTGCCGCTTCAAGTGCTGTTTACGATAGTTAAATGGGTTAACAACGAGTCTGGCTTCTACGAGGCTGGCAAGCTATCCAATGTAGAAGTGTGGGCATTTAATGGCGAAAATCCACCAATACAAAAGGACTATGCCAATGACAAGAAGTTTAAGCAGATGATAGGAAAGTCGAATGAATACACCCTATTAGGAATGTCAGATGCTGAAGGTGTGGCAGATATTCAATTGAACAGGAAATCAATACCCACTGGATTATTCTTCCACCCCGTTGGTTACGACGACAAGATTCGAATCCAGTATATGGACCTGAAAGAACTTTTAAGTCAAAGTTTAGGAACCTATAACAAACGACGTTTCAGATTAAAAATGTTTACATCATATTAAATTCTAATAATAAACTAAAAACAAAAAAGCTATGAAAAATTTATTTGTTAAAGTGTTGGCTCTTATGGCTGTATTATTCGTCGCAAATGCTCAAGTATCAGCCCAAGGTTTTCTTAAGAAGTTAGCCAAAAGTGCAGAAAAAATTACGTCTTCCACTCCTGCTGATACGGCCAGTACCGATACGGCATCTGTGAAACCGCTGAAATGGGACAAGATTCCAGTGTATCATGCAGAGAAGCGTGCAGTGACAGGCTCGGATGGTGCTCCATTAATGAATGAGGATGGAACCCCGATGGTACGTGTACTGTTGGTTGACCAGTTTAACAATGTACGTAGTCCGGAAGCTGTCAAGGAACAGCATAAGAAGCTTAACAAAGCCATTGGCAACATTCTCCTGAAAGTTGGTGGCGGTGCTGCACTGGGTGTTGCAGGAGGTCTTTTGGCCAGCAAGGGCAAAGCTGAAGGTGCTATCGTTGGAGGTGCTGCTGGTGCCGCTGCTGGTCTCGCATTAAGTGCTAAAGATATTAAAGCCGCAAAAGCCCAGAAGAAATCACTCAAACAGCAAGAAGAATTAATTGCCAAGTATCAAGAGAACTTCACCAGCGAAGGAACTCCGATTAACGCCTCCGTCGATGTCGAAAAAATCGAGGGATTGGAGATTAGTGAAGGTGTTTCTATGACTGCAGAGGCTATGAAAACGGAGCTCGAAAGTGAATCCTTCAACTCCTCTGACGAAAGCGCCTGGACGATTTAACTCTATCATCTAGCAAGAAAAAGGGGATTTTCATCAAAGAAAACGCCTTTATCTTGCTTTTTATAATTCCACATGAAAAATTATACTTAGTTTTGCTATGAACTACAAAAAAATATTTGTCATATTACTATTTGGAGGATGCATGGTTTCCACTTATGGACAAGAGTTTGAAATAGTTGAGTTCGTTGAGAAGCCTATGGACGAATCTGCTCAGATTCACCAAAGGAAAGATGCTAATGGCACTCCATGTGCTATGGTGCGTGTCCTATTCAAAGAGCCTGGCGCAAAGTTTGAAGGAAGCTATGTCGTAGGAGACCCAGAGAACTTTACCGGAGGATATAATGTCTATCTTGCCTCTGGTGGAAAGAAGTTTACAATGAAACATGACAAGTATCTTCCACAAGATGTGAATATTTCCAATTATGGCATAAAGGCTGCTCAAACGGGAAAGACCTATGAAATGTCTGTGGTCACAAGAAGTACCGAGTTGACTTCAGATGTTGATATAAACCAATTGAAAACAGAGGCGGAAAATGGAAATGTGAAGGCACAATACCAACTGGCCAAGAACTATGCAAATGGTATTGATGTGGAACAAGATTATGAAGTCGCTTTATCATGGTATCAGAAGGCTGCAAACAATGGGTCAGTAGATGCTCAGTATGATCTGGGAATGTGTTACTATTATGGGCAAGGTGTAAATCAAGATTATAAGGAGGCCTTTGATCTGCTGACAAAGGCTGCTAATTCTGATAATATGATGGCACAATTCAGGCTAGGTATCATGTATGATAAAGGCCAGGGTGTAATACAGGATTTTGTAAAATCTTTTTCATGGTATTCTAGATCAGCCCAAAACGGCAATGCTTATGCTGTGAACAATATGGGAAATGCATTTGCTCAGGGACAAGGAACAAAAAAAGATGAGAAAATGGCCTTTAATATGTATCAACGTGCCGCTGATGAGGGGATTGGCGTTGCCCAGTACAACCTTGGCCTGTGCTATAGACGTGGAATTGGAGTAGAAAAAGATTGCGAAAAGACTTTATATTGGTTCAAGAAGTCTGCAGAACAATATTGTGCAGATGGACAGGCTGGTCTGGCAGGTTGTTATATTCAGGGACATTGTGTTGAGAAAGACATTAAAAAAGCTATGGAATGGAATCAACTGGCACTTGAACAAGGCAATGCCAATGCACAATATAATATGGGGCTTTGCTCTGCTATGGGCTGGGGGATGAAGAAAGATGAAAAGAAAGCATTCGAATGGTATCAGAAAGCTGCAGAACAAGGACTGGGACAAGCAGAAACAAATCTTGGCTCATTATATGCAATGGGAATTGGTACAAATAAGGACATGAAGAAAGCTGCTGAGTTGTATATAAAGGCTGCAAATCATGGTGATGCAGTGGGAATGGGAAATCTTGCCGTTCTATATGAAACGGGAAATACCGTTGAAAAAGATTTGAACAAAGCCCTCAATCTATATCAAAAGTCAGCTGAAGGTGGTTATGTTGCTGCTTATAGAGAATTAGGACGATTATATCTTACGGGGACTGGCGTTTCTGCTAATCCTCAAAAAGCTGTAGAATGGTTTGAAAAAGCTGCAAATCAAGGAAATGCTCAAGCTCAAAGTGACTTGGGCTCATGTTACGTAAATGGTGTCGGTGTTTCCAAAGACATTAAAAAGGCTGTTGATCTATACGAAAAGTCTGCAGCACAAGGAAACGTTGAAGGTCTTTACAATTTAGGTGCTTGTTATTCTTCTGGTGTAGGAGTAAAGACAGACTATAAGAAGGCACTTAAGTATTTTGAGCAAGCAGCAAAATTAGGACACGCTCCGTCTGAACAAGCTGCTCAACAAATTAAAGCAGCGCTAAAATAAATGATTTTCTATCTATGTATCACTTAGAATTGATTTTATTACACATAGGTAAAAGGTTATTAACTATTTTAATAATCTTATGTATCGTGTGTCCTATTATGGCACAAGGAATTTCTGTAGAGTCTTTTGCAGCAACGACATCCGTTGAGGCAAGAACTCATTCACGTTTAGACTCGGATGGAATTCCCTGTGCCTTAATAAAAGTTCGGTGTGTTGATAACAATTTGACTTTTAAAGAGGCTGTTGGTAGTGTAGTCAATCACACAAATGAGTATTGGGTTTACCTGCCAAATGGTGAAACGAAACTCACCCTTCATTCTCCCAAAGAGAGTGTTGTAGTTAGGTTCTCTGATTACGGAATTGAGAATGTTGACGGTAAAACTACCTATGAATTAGTACTAGCCTTACCATCATCTTTATCACAGTCTATAAAGTCTTTTTCTTCAAAGAGTGTTCCTACAGATTTTAAAGAGTTAGCTGATAAAGGTGATGCAGAAGCCGAATGTAACCTTGGCAAGTGCCATTATCTTGGTCAAGGGACTACCCAAAACTATTATGTAGCACTCACCTGGTTTAGAAAGTCTGCTGAAAAGAATTGGCCTGAAGCACAGTATTATATTGGGAGGTGCTACTATTATGGACAGGGATTTCCTAAACCAGATTACCAACAGGCAGCTATATGGCTAGAGAAAGCTGCTAAGCAAGGTAATGCTGATGCTCAATATCAATTAGGACTATGTTATGAGAAAGGACAGGGAGTAAAACAAAGCTCCAAGAAAGCGCGCGAATGGTATGAAAAAGCTGCTGCGAATGGTTACAACAAAGCAAAGCAAAAGGTTCAGTAATTGAAAGAAAAAGAATTTTGTTTAAGCACAAAAAAGGAAAAAATGACGTTTGGAGAATTTTCAATTAAACTCCAATCACTATTAGGGAAATGGGGGTTAGGGAATCTTAAAGATAGGGATGCATTTATAGAGATCGCTTATCAGCAGCATTTACATCCAGGCCAAAAAGTTCACCCGAAAGAGTTTATGAAAAATCCCCAAAGATATTATGAGATATTGACAATGATAAATAAAAAAGGTAAATATAAAGATTATAGTGACTTTATAAGTGGACACTAGTAATATGATAATATTTTAAGAAAAAATGGTACAATTATTGCCTATTGATCTTTGTGAAGTTGATAATACTTTTGCAAAAGTTTGTTTTCAAGTAATGAAGTATCTTAAAGAACATAAAGAAAGGGTGTTCACTGAAGATAGTGACATTAGCGAACAAAACTATATGATATCATTTGCATATTTGTTAGGATGTGAATTGAAAGATAAGGAACATTTGTATGGTGGAGAATCAGAAAAGATTCTAAGTGTTTGCAAAAATAGAAAAATAATGGAATTAGCAGAGCGTTTAAAAAGATCATGCAAAGACGACGAAGTAACAGTAAAGCCAGATTTTGTGATTCACAAATGTTTGGAGCGTAAAAAACTTCCGCCTGAACATCAGTGTTTTATCATAGAAGCAAAAACTTCAAAGGTTCTAAGCCAAGATAATTTTAGTTGGGATATATTCAAGTTGCATGGATACATTTCACAACTAAACTATAAGAATGCTGTATATATAATTATAAATTCAGACAAAACAACAGCAGAAAACAAATTAAAGAAGTACATTTGCGAATATGTGGAAGATTTAAGTTCGTGGTTGGAAAAGGTTAAAGGTGGCAGGTTGCTTTTCTTTATCCAAAAAGACAAAAATTCGGTTCCGGAAGCATATCAAGTGCAAAGTGCAAATATAAATTGATGCAGACTAAATCATCCTGCTGTAATAAATATATTAACTAAGAGCGTATGATTAGGAATAGATTTAAAGTTGTGTTGTTGATGGCAATACTCCCATCGCTTTCATTTGCTCAAGACATTGAGGTGAAGAAGTTCGAGCTGATGCCGAAAGACCAAACGGCGACATTGAGTCCAAGGAAGGATATCAATGGAACTGTGTGTGGACTGATGAAGGTGCATGGGGATGGGTCAGAATCAGAGTCTGATGAGAATTTGGAACCGTCAGATTTGCGTTGTCGACAAGTGATACTTGATTATATAGAACAATTCCAGACTGCTCTTAATACGAAAGATATTAATTTTCTGGAAACAATTTTAGGGGCAGACTCTTTAGGAAATATCAGTTCGGATTATAAGGGAAATGTTTCTACATATTTAAAAGCACTAATACGTGTTTTAAAAACAAATAATAAGATGATTGCAAAAGTCAACGATATCGAGGTTGATCGACACGCAGTTAAAATAAATTTTTATGGGGTCTCTTTTCTTCTTACTTGGGATTGCGGCAATTATCATGATGAAGGATACCTTTTCCAATTATGGGACTTTACTAAAAGTTCTCCACAAATCCATGTCACTACTTGGCAGCCCAGTATGATTAACGGTCAACCCTTACCCAAGGAGGAGAGAATTGGATTAAAATATTTCAATATATGATCCAGTTTCATATAATAAGAGATAGTTGCCAAAAAGTGATATTGGTGGCGATGCTGTTACTATGTTTGCAGTTATTTTCCTGTTCTGTTGGAAAGCAGAATCCTATAGATCAGCTGGAAAAACTGACGGAAGATATTCGTTTACATCACAAAGAATACTCAACGGCGGATTGGAAAGAGGCGTATGCCCGATATGAGCAAATTGCTGCCGACATGGAACATTATCAGTATACAAATGAAGAAGCAGAAAAGATTGGTCAGCTGGAAGGAGAATGTGCAGGTTATTTTGTGAAGAGTGCCATCAATTCGTTTGACGGCATCAAAAGTGAGATAAAAGGCTTCGTAGAAGGTCTTGATAAATCGATGGAATGAAATGCGACGATTGAAGATAATGAGGAATGACGTGCCAATGGCATGTGGGGATGAATTTGGCGTGAATGACTTGGACGAAAGGCTGAAGGTCTTCTGTAGAGAGCAGGGGTTAGAAATGCCGAGGTTCAGGATATTTCCTCCCAATGGAGTGTATATGTGCTATGCTGTGTCGTTGCATCTGACCGGAAAGGACCGTTGGGAGGAGTTTGACGCTAAGGTTGTCTATTTGCTGAAGGACTTGAATGAGATTGGGAATAATGAGGCATTGGGGGAACGGCTGCGTTGCATGTTTGAGGATTTGGGAGAACCTGCTATTCTGACCATCAAGGCTGATGAAACGCCGAATCAGCAGCATTTTTTCAAAGGGCTTGGAATGATGCGGATGCCTGTTACTTGGTCTGACGAACATCAACAGGATTATGAGGTCTATGCAAAAGGGCATCTGGATATGGGTGGCTTCGTGAATCTGATGGAACGGGTAGAGTATATTGGTAAGGAGATTATATACAAATAAGGCGACAGGAATGATAGATTCAGATATGCTATGGGTTGACAGCTTTGGTTTTGTGTATTCGGCAGACGGGAAACGGATGCTGAAAGGAGCCAATGTAGAGGGTGCCTACTGGATTCCTGAGGGTGTGGAGGATATTGAGCCTGGGGCGTTGATTGGTTGCAAGATAGGCACGCTGCACGTGCCATGGACGGCTCATGTGCATGAGTATGACCAGCTGGTGTTCAGCGAAGATCCTGAGGAAAACGAGGTACTGATGCCTTGTGTGTATTTTTGGACGAAGGATTATACCAATCGTGATGAGGAAACCTGGGCGTTTGAGGATGATGGGGAGTATCGTATAGATGAGCTGGGGGTTTGCTATAGTCTTGATGGGCATCGGTTATTGACTGCAAGATTTGAGTTCAAGGACAGTGAATATCGAGTGCCTGATGGTGTAGTGACTATCTGTTCCATGGCCTTCGGATGTTGTCAGCAGTTCGTCACGCTTTACATCCCTCGCTCAGTACGACTGATTGGTGATTTCGTCTTCGGCCCAGGAGGCGGAAAGATTGTCATTGAAGGATAATTTCAAACAAATGTTTGGCTATCTACATTTTTTCTATCTCTGAGCAATGAAGACAGAAAAGCTACCGAGGCTTTTTGCTGTCCTATAATGAAGTCATATGAACTCTTATGTTAGAGAAATCGCCATTATGTAATTTGTCCCTTTCAATCATTAGGTAAGGCAAGGAAGAATACGGACTTAGTGAAAAATAATTAGGAAATGAATATATTTTCGGCAATAAATTTGGTTTGTTGCCGAATTTATATTAACTTTGCAGCGTAAAACTCTGCAATATGAACATAAGTAGGACTAATTAAAGTCTGAACTGCCATTCACGGACTTTTGTGTCTATGACGGCAGTATCATCTCTTCCATCCAGCACCACCTTTCCATCAACAATGCCATCTATGTGGAAACCAACAGAGATGCTGTTGATTCGGTATTCTCACGACTTAGAAAGCAGCAGAAGGATGTCTTTAAACAGCCTAATGCTACTTTCGTAGCTGATTACATCGACCTTCGAGAATCTTGTATTATCGTGAAACCACTGGTTACAGAGTCACCTCTGATGGAGATTGAGGGTATTCGGGTACCAACATTGGAGAAGCTCTTGGTAGATACACAGAAGGATGCAGACTTCGACTACTTGCAGGGAGCTGAAAGCCAGTATATGTTCCAGATGGCCTTTGAACTTTATACTATTAACACCCAAAGACTGATGCGCTACGCCAAACGCAGAGGCATCGGTCAAGAAATAAATGAACTTATCAATCAAGCAAAATGATTAGCAAAGTATCTGAAAGCATACAAGGACTTCGGCTTCATCGATTACAAGTCAGTGGAACGCATTCAACGTGGCACCGAGTGAGGCGAATTTTCGATTGTTAGGCAAACCTTATGATGAAGATGTTGAACTCGCATTTGATGAAAACTGGACGGGGCATCTGTGCCTTCAAGTCCTTGCGTTCCAGCAAGGCATACGATGATGGTGCAGATGACGCTGCAAAGTTACGGTTTTTATTTGACAAATGAAAACAAATCGAAATTAATTTTTTCTCAAATATTTGCAAAGTTCAGAAAAAGTTTCTATCTTTGCAGTCGACTCTAGTTTTTCCATAAAGGGCAATGGGGGCAAGATTTAGAACAACAACTATTTAGTATGAATATTAAGAACCTCATTCTATGTGGAGCATTGGGACTGGCGATGGTGTCCTGCTCTACGAAACAAAACGCCATCAACCAGTTGGAGGATTTCTCCTACGAACTGCGTGACCACAGCCGCTACTACGATGCCGACGAGTGGGAAAAAGCCGGTAAGAAGTTTGTCAATATCCGTAAAAAGATCAGTAAACACGAGTTTGATTACACCCCAGAGGAGAAAGCCAAGATAGGCCGCCTGGAAGGTGACTGTGCCAAGTACATGGCCAAAGGCGCCAAAGATGGTGTCTTTGACAAGATTAAGAGCATCAGCAGTGAAATCAAAGGTATCATAGATAGTATTATGGATTCTGTAGTCCCCTTCACCCAAGGCGAAGACATTTGATGTCAAAAAGGTAATCATTACCAACAATATCGCCGATGACCGCGGTGGCGGTATCTGCAATAGAGAGGGTGGTACAAGAAGACAGCACTTTTGTTGAATAGCCAAAACCCCAAACCCGGAGGCGGAAATGCCCCCGAATTCATTGGCGACTTTGACGAAGGATGCTAAATATTGTTATAATTCGCTGAAATGTCAAATTTAATTTGTAACTTTGGGCGGCTAAATTATAAATATGGGGAAAAAAGGTACTAACAATAAGAACTGGTG
>Ga0247611_10005330_pt1 | contig 17118 bp, 15 predicted proteins | sample 177DNAGHGhighgp2_FD_192422 | JGI IMG/M metagenome (GOLD analysis project Ga0247611, IMG submission 192422) | Sheep rumen microbial communities from Palmerston North, Manawatu-Wanganui, New Zealand - 1770 DNA GHGhigh gp2 | ecosystem: Host-associated > Mammals > Digestive system > Stomach > Rumen... | reverse complement strand
TTCCAGGAATGCGACACGAGCGGCATGACGTTCGCGGCCGTCAAGCATTCTTACCTGGTGAAGGATTCCAACGACCTCCCGCGCATCATGAAGGAAGCCTTCCACATTGCGCGCAGCGGCCGTCCGGGTCCCGTGCTCATCGACCTTCCGAAGGACGTGACCGCAGGCCCATGCACCGCCCCGTTCACCGACCAGATGGACTTGCCCGGCTACAAGATTCCGACGTACGCCTCTACCGAGAGCGTCGAGAAGGCCGCCGAATACCTCAAGAATTCCAAGAAGCCATTGCTGCTCGTGGGCCACGGTGCCATGATCAGCGGGGCCAGCCGCCAGGTGAAGGAACTCGCCGAAAAGATTGGCGCTCCGGTTTGCTGCACCATGCTCGGCCTCGGCACCTTCCCCACCGATCACGAGCTTTCGCTCGGCATGCTCGGCATGCACGGCACCGTGTACGCGAACAAGGCCGTGCTCGACTGCGATTTGATTCTCTCTATCGGCAGCCGCTGGGATGACCGCATTACCGGTAAGCTCGAAGTCTTCTGCAAGGACGCCGTCAAGATGCACATCGACATCGACCCCGCCGAAGAAGGCAAGGTGCTGCAGCCGGATGTGTTCATGTGCGGCGACGCAAAGCTCGTGCTTGAACAGCTCCTCCCGATGGTCCACAAGCTCGATACCGCCGAATGGATCAAGACTTGCCAGACCTGGAAGAAGCGCTTCCCGCTCACCTACCCCAAGCAGGGCGGGCTGCGCATGCAGCACGTGATTGCGACTGCAAGCAAGCTCACCAAGGGCAAGGCCATCGTCACGACCGACGTGGGCCAGCACCAGATGTGGGTCGCACAGTTCTTCGACATCAACTACCCGCGCCAGCTGCACTCCAGCGGCGGCGCAGGCACGATGGGCTTTGGCTTCCCCGCAGCTATCGGCGCCGCGTTCGGCAACGAGACCGGTTGGCCGGTCTTGAGCTTCAGCGGTGACGGCGGTTTCCAGATGACGGAAGCGGAACTCGCTACCGCAGCCATCCACAAGCTCCCCATCAAGATCTTCGTGATGGACAACAAGTACCTCGGCATGGTGCGTCAGTGGCAGGAACTCTTCTACGACCACCGCTACTCCAGCGTGGACATGGTGGGCAACCCCGACTTCGTGAAGCTCGCCGAAGCCTACGGCATCCCGGGGCTGCGCATCAAGCGTGCCGCCGACGCCGAACGCGTCATCCAGAAGGCGCTCGAATACAAGGACGGCCCGATCCTCATCCACTGCGAATGCGAGAAGGAAGACAACGTGTTCCCGATGATTCCGGCGGGTGCTCCCATCACGAGCATGATTACCGAGCCGCCCAAGTCCAAACTCGAAAAGCCCACAGGATCGACCTAATAGGAGGACATTACCATGATAGATAAAGGACATTCCATTAGTTTGTTGGTGGCGAACCGCCCGGGCGTGCTCGTGCGTATCGCCCTCGTGTTCTCCCGCCGTGGCTACAACATCGATTCCCTCGTTGTCTCCCCCACGCTCGACCCGAACTTCAGCCGCATGAACATCATCGCCCACGGCAATCCCGAAATCTTGATGCAGATTATCAAGCAACTCGAGAAGCTCGTGGACGTGGTGCAGGCCAAGGACCACACCGGCACGGACGCCGTCGAGAAGGAACTCGCACTCATCAAGGTGCGTTGCACTCCCGACCAGCGCACCGAAATCCTGCAGCTGTGCGACCATTTCCACGCCAATACCGTGGACATGACCGCCACCTCCATGATTATCCAGATTACCGGAAACAGCACGAAGGTCGACACGCTCAAGAGCCTGTTGCAGAAGTTCGAGATTGTCGAATACATCCGCACGGGCAAGGTCATCATGCTCCGCGGCGAAGACAAGACGTAAGCGACCGTTCGCGCTAAACTCGGGGACAACTTCTCCGGTCTGCGCTCACTCTCGCAACCGCCCCTGGTTAATACCAGGGGCTTTGTTGCTCACGGGCGACCGCCAGCACCTTTGAAAACCAAACCTGGAGGTCAAGGAAATCAGTTTGCCGAAGCGACGTCAAAGCCTATAACGGCCTGCCTATAGTTTTCGGAGCGAGAATCTTCCGTGTAGAGTAGTATGCGGAACGTCAGATACTGCGCACTCGAGGAAAACGAAACCTTCTCGAACGCATTACCGCCACTGCGAGATGACGTCTTGTAATTATAGACATCTATGTTATCAACATTCGAAGAATTACTCTCGTACACATACAGATCAAAGTCCTGCGGAATCTTGCCATAATTGGCAATATCGTTACCACTCGTTAACCAGGCAATGGCCGCAGAGAAATTGTACTTGTTGTCCGGGCGCTTAACGCTAAAGCGGATTTCAGTCGAGTTGCCTTCGGAATGCGTATAAAGATTATCCCAGTCGCCAATCCAATAGCGCGATTCGTGGAAGTAGTCATTGTGGAAACGATTAAAGACCGTACTCCTGTAAGTCGGCACCTTTGTCGTCGCCGGGGTTTGCCCATGCGGATACGGCGTATTGATGTTGTTATCACCAGAAGCCAAAAGTACCGCCTTGACCACTTCAGGATGCCAACGGTAGAAGGGGTTGGCCCTCAGGAGCCCTGCAACCATACCTGCCGTATACGATGCGGCAGATTCGGTTCCACTATAGTAGGGGTCATAGACGAAAGCCTCTTGCGTAAACCAGTTGGTATACGTCCTCTTCCTGTCGTTATCCATATAGAAATTGGTGTAACCGTAGATTTCAGGCTTGCTAGAGCCATTATTGGTATAGTAGCCATTCGGGCAATTTCCAATGCCTCTAGTACAGTACTTGGAATTGTTCGACGTATAGTCCGCAATTTTCTGGTCACCGGCATTGACGGCGCCAACCGTAATGGCGTTGGCCGCATGCGCCTGAGCATTAAGCTGGGCATCGTTGTTTCGAATCCAGTAATTACCTGCAGCCACAACTTCTACAGTACGATTGTTGTAGATATAGTTATCCAGGTCCCTGGCCTCGGGACCATAGTACACAGCATCCTCCTGGAGCACCTCGGGGCTATTCGCGCGGTTATGGACGCCCATATACACCTGCGGGGTCTTGGAGCCCGGATTTTGAGGCAAGGCATTAGTGACAAAGACCCTGGTATTTTCGGTAGTCGAAGCCTGAAGTATGCTGTACGTCCTAGCCGAAAGCATTTCGGTTGCCTTACTCGGGAAAATGTGGTCGTTTTCATCGTAAACGAGATACTTTACGACCTTTGATGGATTCAATCTTACAGGGAACGCATCCGCATCCATATAGAGGCCGACATCTCCACATTCCTGACACTGGCTATAGCCAGAGTTATACAGCCACCATTCAACATCCCCCTTTTTGGCAACATTATATTCCAAGGCTGAGAAAGGGGTGGAATTGTTGAAGTTATAATAGTATTGTTCCGTAAAATCGAAACCATACACATTGGATGCGGGCCCATTATTGGGAGAACTGTTATTAACAATCAGGCCATTAGGCGTATAGTTCTGTACAATGTTAACGGGTTTAAAGACGTTATTCAATTCGTTCAAATACGTATTGCTGGAACCATTAAGCAACTCGTAATAGCCATACCCTTCGTACCCGTTTTGATAATACCGTTTCAAATAGAATGAATAAGGATTCCCGTTCTTACTAAATGCGAGTCCCCTAGTGCTAAACGCACCCTCTAGGGCAACGAGGCCATTCAGGCCGGACGAAAGTTTCTTCAAGGACCTGTCACCCCGCAACGAGGCAGCATCCTGCTGGTCACCCTTTTTCATTGCACCATAGTCCACATTCCTGTAGACCATCGGGGAATTCTTCTTGCTCCCGTTACGGCCAAGAAGGTCATAGTTTGTCGCGGCAAAGGCTGCTGTACACCCCATCGCCACACACAAGGCTAATTTTTTATTCATCATCTACTCCTATTTTATGAACAAAATATTGTCCTCAAAATGTAGATTCCGAACAAACTAGCACAACTTACATAAAAACGTTATTTATACTATCCCCTTTCTAGAGGCCTTGTACGAAGCCTTCAGCACATTGCCATACATAAGCCTATCCTTCAACACCGGCACACATAAGGATGACATTATTTGTCTCGTTTATGCAATACACCTTTTTAAGGGCATGCATAAAAAAATTTACCTCGAGACTTTTCGCTCGAGGTAATATCTCCTAGAATCCAAGGACGGCCTCGGATATTTCGTAGGCCTCGTCGGAGGAATCGTCGGCATAGTCCGCAATAAACTCTCCCCAGCCCTCACTTGTACCGCAGCCAATCCCGACCTCCATTGACGACCACTTGAAAACGCCATAGACACGTTCAAATCGTTCCATCAGTTCATCGAAAAAGTCTTCAGGAAACTCGTCGTCGACAAGCAGCGAGCCATCCATGGCCATCAGTTCTTCTTCGGGCAATTCCTCGAAACGGCACTCGTACTCGTCGGTCATCACGTCGTCAACACCGTACCAGTCGCCGGAATCCACTCCCGGCAAGTCGGCCTCCGGGAAGCGTTCCATCAGTTCGTTCCAGATTGCATCCAGGTCGGCACTGTTCCCGACAAAGCGCAGCAGAATCCTATAGTCCATTGCACGACCCCAACTTGACACAACGCACGGACACATAGGTATTGGAAGAGAACGTATTTGACGTCAGGTCCGTATTGTAGTAATTCACGCTCACTCCGGTTTGTGCCGCCGAGCAAACATTTCCCTTGTCCGCCTCCCAGAAATAGGTAGAGATTGTCAAATCCGAGAACGAGCCGTTGTCATATATGCCTGCCGGGAGAGCCGTAAAGCCAATATCATCCGTTCCGTTTCCTCCGTGCCAGTCTTCCGTGGACATCAATCTTGTCGCACTCAAGCCGGCAGCATAGAACAGATTGTTCCATTCGGCATTAGTAGGCAATCTCCAGCCTTCCGGACAAACCTTCGAGGCATCTTCCCTAGAATAGAGACGGCCGTATTTTTCGCAGTTTTCCTCCTTGTCTGCATAGCAGCGGCTATTTTCCGATTCGACATTCAGGTTTTCGGCCATCCAGGTAACGCCACCGAAATCCAAGACCTTGTAGTCTCGGCCTTCGTATTCCAATGTCGAATAATGGAACTGGAATCCCCCTCTGTTCGTTTCACCCTTCCATTCGACAGATTCCGGATTCTCGACAAGGCAACGAATCGACATTCCGTGTTCCTTGTAGTACTTTCCCGAATCGAGCAAGTCATTGTCATCGCGGAGCGTCCAGCCCGAAGCCGTCGCATTGTCTATCTCGTCAGCCGTCCAGAAGAACGCAAACAGTCCGCTCTCCAGGAACCCGCCTTCCATGTTGCGCCTTCCGGCGGGTAGCGCATCGAAACTGTACCAGGTGGAATCATAAATGAGGATGTCGGAACTCCAGCTTTCCCAGCCTTCCGGCGCCTTAAGAATTTCGGCAACAGTCCACTCCCCGGAGAACTTATCCGCAACCATCGCCAAATACACCCAATCGCTATTCGTCGGCAGGCGAAATCCATCAGGACAGATTCCGCGCAAACGGGATATATTATGCCCTAAGGTCTTCTGCGAGTAGTCCGACGAAATATTCCTTGCCGCAGTCCAGGAATAGAGCGGACCAAATTTGGCACATTTCGCGGGATCATCGTCAGGGCACCACATATTGCCCTGGAGGTTCGGCGATTCCGTACTATCCTTATAGCGCAAGTTCTCGGCCATCCATACATCACTGCCGACCTTGATTACGCGATACTTTTCTCCATCTCGCTGGTCAACGAAAACACCGTCATCTACGCGGACAGTCTGCGAAACATCCTTACCCGCATCGAAACCAGAATCGCTACAGCCTACAAGAGACAAGGCGAGTATGGCAAACAAATAGAAAAAACTGTTGCTTTTCATAAGAACCCCTTTCTCTAATGAATATATAACTATTTCTTTTCTTGTGGAGCAAGTCTTTCGACAATGCGGAACAAATCGTTGTAAATATCCAGGAAGTCCTCGACCCATATCGGGTCGCGTTCGCCAACAACCTGGAAGGTTTCCTCGAGCGTATGGCGGGCATTGTACGGGCCCACAAGCGTACCCGCAGGCTGCACGAAGGTGCCGGAACGGTAGTCGCTAGAGGCAAGGCGCGCCCTGTACGAACGGCGCAGGCGGGCAATGAGGGCACTGCGAAGCGCAAGCAGTTCCTGGTGTGCCTCGAGGATATTCGATTCCTCGATCCACTTTTCGACCAAGTCCAGACGGCGCAAAATAGCATCCCGTTCCGTAGAGGGCACCAGCATCTTCTTCCTGGCAAGCGTGCTACGGACCTGCTCGACCATGCCTTTCAGCAAGTCTGCATTCCAGAACACGATGGGGGCAGCCTCGCTTGCCGCATCTGCGGCTGCGGGAGGCATATGGGTTTCTGTCCACCGGGTCAACTTATCCAGGACCATTCCCGCTTCGGGAATCCTGTCAATCGCGATATAGTCTTCGGCTCGTTCCAGAAGCATATCGGCATAGACCATGCGCCAATGCGGAAGACTTCCAGACTTGCGTATGGAATCTATCGTGCGGCGTACGGATTCTATGCGTTCCTGCATTAGCGGGTACTCCCCAGGCGTAGCGGTGTCACACCGATTTCCACGCGACGGTTGAGGCGGCGGTGTTCCTCGGTGTCATTGGGGTACTTGGGCTGGAATTCGCCGAAGCCCGCAGCAAACAGGCGGTCAGAAGGGAACCCTTCCTTGATAAGCGTCTTCACCACGTTCACGGCGCGTTCGGTAGAAAGGTTCCAGTTCGTGTAGGAGGTAGAGCCGCTGAACGGGATGTCGTCGGTAAAGCCGCTCACCATAATCACATCGCCAGTATCGAGCGCATCGAGCAGACCCTTGCTGATACCCTTGATGACGCCGATACCTTCCTGCGTGAGATTCGCGCCATTGGTCGGGAACAGGAACGAAGCCTGAATCTGAATTTTTCCGTCTTCAAGCGCGATAAGGCCCGCCTCGATAGAAGTCTGCAGGCTCTTCGCCAAAAGCGCATTGCGCTCGGCGGCAATCTTGCGCATTTCTTCCTGGCAGCTGAGCACTTCTTCTTCGGTACGCGTAAGGTCTTCGGCCTTCTGCTCCTTAAGTGTTGCCATGGCGACAAACGCCAATATGAACAGCGAGACCAGGGCTATGCCAAGGTCGGTATACGCCATCCAGGGATTGCTGCCTTCTTCGCGACGCAAACGCATAGGCTAGCCCTCTGCCTTCGGGGACGACTGCTGTGCCGCGGCACGCTGTGTCTGTTCGAGAACTTCCAAAAGGATTTCCTGCGTCTTGACCGCATTTTCCATAAGCACTTCGCTTGCGCGTTCGTGGAACGCTTCGAGAGACTGGTTGAGGCGTTCGACAAAATTCTCTTCGTCTTCGTGCTCGGAAGTATCGCCACTGAGTTTTTCGAGAATGGTCTCGAGTGCGCTGCGGAGCATTTCGAGGTTCGCGCTGAGTTCGCTCTGGTTCACGCGCATGAGTTCTGCGGTCTGCACGATGTTGCCACCGAGAGCGTCCGTCGCTTCCTTCTCCTTCACGACACGGTTGTCGATGCTTTCGGTAAGCGCCTTCTGGGCCTCGAGCAGCACGGCAGACGTATCGGAAAGTTTCTGGAATGCAGAGAGGATATCGGAAGAAAGTGTAGAGAGGTTTTCGGCAACGGACTGCGAAAGTTCCGCAGAACCCGCCTGAGCCTTCTCCGCCACCTGGAGTGCCACGGTCTTGAGGGTCTCGAGGCCCTCTTTCTGGGATTCCACGTTTGCACTCGTTTCGGCAGACAGACGGTCCATGAAAGCCTTCCACTGTTCGCCGGACTGTTTCACCTGTTCAGAAACGGCAACGGCGACATCCTTCGACGCACCTTCCATGGACTTTTCTGTCGCAGCGGCGACACCCGAAAGGCCTTCCTTCAACGTAGAAGAAATACCGTTCAGTTTTTCATCAAGCTTGCCAGGAATAGCGCTCACGGAATCGGCCAACGAGGTAATCTCCTTTCGCACCGGGTTGAAGGCATCCGAAATGCCACCACCGATACTATCGCCAAGTTTACCGAGGGAACCGTTCATGTTGTCGAGAGTGCTCGAAAGTTTTGCGTTAAGTTCAGAGACAACCGCATTGAGCGATTCCTGCACGGAACCGGTAACCTTGCGGAGATTTTCCTCGACAGAATCGAACAGGCGAGCAAGATCGTCCCTGCTTTTCTCGTTTTCGCCAGCAGATTCGCCCTGCATGCTCAGGGTAAGCGCATCGAGACGCACAATAAAGGCGTCACGGCGAGCAAGGAAGATCCCACGGGAAGCGTTGAGCACGAGGGCTGCGAACAGGCCGCAAAGGCTCGTACCGAAAATACCCTTCATGTTGCCGAACAGCACCTGGATGGTATCGAGCGTACCCTGCGTCGAGGAATTGTCGATAGCCACACCGGCCGTGGCGACGGAATACATAAGACCGAAGAACGTACCCATAAGGCCAAGGAGGATTACCGTGCCGCCGGAACTGCGAGGGACTGCCACCGTAGAACCGTTCGAAAGGACCTCAAATGCAATCGGGGAATCGAGCCTGAGTCCCTGCGAAAGCATCTCGCGCGCCTGATTCAAGCGCTTCGCCACAATCCCGTCACCAGAGACCGAGAACGTATGGCGACTTTCGCACGATTCGACTAGGCCTTCCTCTTCACCGATACGCTTGAGACTCGCGAGGAGCTTGAACTGGTCAACAATGAAGACGGCGAAAATCGCCACCATGATGACCCAGCCGAAAAGCGGTGCTCCGAAATAGGAGGCGCCAGCCACCAAAACGGCGAGACCGACGACAGAGAGAACGAGAATCAGGTTGTATGCGTTCTTCATTTTCTTCCTTAATGTTAGGCCTCGGCAGAGGCCATTGTTTCAAACAAGTTCAACTGTCCACGGGAGAATCCGCGGAGGAATACAGACCACTTGCTGTGGTACCATTCAATCACATGGAGCGTCAGTTCACGAGCGTAGTCACAGAAATCATCCGTAAAGGCAAGGAAACCGTTCTCATAGGCATAATGCGGATTCCAGAACCGCCCGACATTCCTTGCGCACGAATTTGCCGTACGGTAGTAGCGCGCAGGCCCCTTGGTATTGAAGGCGGCAGCAAAGCGCTTCTTGGCAAGGGTATTCAGCGAACTGCGCAGCGACACCACCATCGAGTTTTCCTTTTCACGGAGCGAGGACTCCAGGCACGGAAGTAGCTTGGAAACGGCATCGACGGCGCTTTCGCTATGCCAGTACTTACACAACTTTTCTTGCAATTGCATCACGCGGCCATGCATGCGCACGAACAGCGGTTCGGCATCGCTCACCAGAAGATGGATTGTCGCCGAGTAGAAAGCATTCACGTCCTGCTTGCTGTTCTTCACAGTAAGCAGCCATCCCTTCTCCTCGTCATGGACAAGGAAGTCACCACCCTCAAGCAGGAGGCGCAGGACTTCGTCTGTAGAGAAACGTTGCATCCACTTGGCGCGGAACTCGTCGTAAAGCTTGTTCGCATCGGCAATAATCTGCGGGAAACTTGCGTCGGCAAGTTTCCATGCCGTCTCGCTGTACGAAATCTGTTCGGAGCTGCCGACCGACGGGTCGAGATTGTTGAGCAGGGCATCGAGATGTTCGAACAGGGCGATGGACCAGGTGACCATCATGGATTGGGATAAATCCGCCACCATGGACGACCTGTTCGGGCAGGCATTCAGGCGAATGCTTGCGCCAGTCATCTTTCTTATGGCTCGACGGAATGACTCTTCCACATCAACCTCTTAGAATCCGGTCTCTATGCGCTGCCAGACACTCCGGCTCACGCGCTTGCCTGCACCCGCCATTTCTTCGGATTCCTTGCGGACATCCGACTCCAGGTTTCCCTTGATGGCAGAGAGATCGCCATTATAGTTGCCGCCCGCTTCAAGATACAGCCCGTAGACATTCTCGGTAATCTTGGAATCGGCAGAAATGACCTTGCCCGCACGTATGGAAAGCGCAAAGCGGTTACGTACGAAATCACAGCGTGCAAGGAATACCTCGGGGACATCGTCGACCCAGAGGCCGTAGTAGTTGTTCACGAACTTCACATTCTCGAAAATTCCGCGAGACCGGAACACCGTATTGCGGAACGCATTCTGGACGACAAAGTTCTTTACCTCGAAGGGACGGTTCGTAGACACGAAATGGATTCCGTTCCAGCTTCCGCTGGAATCGGCGCTGCGGAACACGACAGGCTTGGCTTCCGTACCCAAGATATGGACCGACCCGCGGAGGGTTAGTTTCGCATATTCACCCATGTGCACGACAACGCCCGGTTCAACATAGAGCGTATCGGTAGAGGTAACCACGACCCCCTGTTCAAGGATGTAGGGGCTATCCTTCTCCGTAAGGCGGATGTTTCCATTTTCAGGATGAGGGAACGGCATCTCACTCGCAAGGGAGACAACCGCAAGCAGCAGCGCCGAGCAGAATACTTGTCTAGAACCGCGCGGGAACATCAGAACTCACTCCGAAGCTTGATTTTCTGGAGCACATGCATATCGGGTATCACGGCCCCCGCAACAAGATCATTCACGTCGACATGGCCCGAAAGGTCAAGCGACACCGACGAGATAACGCCATGTGTCATATCGAACAGGATAGAACCCGTACCGACAACAAAGCCCTTGCTTTCCATCTGCACGTTCGCGGTAGTGTCCGCCACCTCGCGATACTTGACGTTCATCCCGATTTTCGCCATCTGGACACCGTCGTGCAGGTAGACCTCCTCGAGGGTGAAGGACTTGTAAACAGTCGTCGTCTTGTTGCTCTCGGGAATCTCGACCGAACGTTCCCAGGTCTCGCCCACCTTCACCGGGTTGCCCGGAAGAATCGGTTGCACCTTCATGAACAATTTGAGCAGGTTGAGTTCCTCGGAGCCCGGCTGCAGGGCGACATCTTCCACAGCAGGTTCGCTCACGGAGCCGTCAGGAGCCATCTTGTACTGGAAGTGCTGCGTCAGGAGATACTTCTCGATATAGAGGTAGTCCTCGACCGTGCGTTTATCGCTCTTGTAGTCGACCGAATCAATCTTCATCTCGAAACGGCCGGAGCCATTGTCGTAGGCCACCAGTTCGGAAAGTGTCGCCTGCACCTTGAGGTGGGTCTCCATCGCCTCGGGGACGGTGACTCCGGAATCGCTCGGGAGCATGGCATCGATGGATGATTCCAGGAAATACTTTTGAACGGGGGCACTCTGGGTGTTGAATGCCAGGGAAACGTCATTGCCATCGCAAGAACACAGGAAAATCAGCGTAGCCGATGCTGCGCAAAACTTGATAAAACTCATACTTGAAATTTAAGTAAAAAGAAAGGAAAAGCGCAGGAAAAAACGGCTTTTTAAGGCAAAAAACTAGGATTTCGCCCCAGAGTCGCCCTTTTCGAGACGCATCCGCTGGAAGAACGCCTTTAGGAGCCCAAGGCACTCGTCGGCGAGCACTCCGCCCACCACCTCGACCTCGCGCTTGAGTGCGTTGTTCGAGATGACATCGATGGTCGTGCCACAGCCGCCAAAGCGGGTGTCCGGGGAACCGTAGACCACGCGCGAGATGCGACTGTTGAGGATGGCGCCAGCGCACATCGGGCACGGTTCTAGTGTTACATACAAAGTAGCATTCTCCAGGCGCCAGTTCTCGAGCTTGCCGGAAGCCGTGCCGATGGAAAGGATTTCGGCATGGGCGGTGGCATCCTTGAGCATCTCTATCTGGTTGTGACCACGGCCGATGACCACGCCATCCTTCACGATAACGCAGCCGATGGGGATTTCCTTCTCCTCGAAGGCCTTCTCCGCCTCGCGGAGCGCCATGCGCATGTATTTTTCGTCTTCGGAGGCTCGAGACACGAGGTCGCTCGTTTCACCCACTTTGAGGTTTGAGGCTTGAAAATCGGTATTGTCTACGTTGTTCATATCCTACCACCTTTCAGGATGTTTCGTATCACCGGTTTCTTCAAAGTTTTTTAATTGCGCTTTATATTTTGTTTCTTGCTTCGAAGTGTCCTTTCCTTCCCTTTTATCTTTGGCAATCTTTAGCGCCATATCGAAAAGTTCACTCGCATTATCATCGGATTCGGTTGGAGAAACTTCCCAAGGAGGCGTATGACGTCCAAAAGAGATTCCCCAAAAGATAACTGCAGCCAAAGGGAGCCACATCAACAGAGTCAGCCCGATCCAATAAAAGAAATCTACAAAACTAAAAGAACCTAAATTTTTCCCACCCGTCAAAAGAACAAAAACAAGCGCCCCAATTATCGGTAAAGTAAGCAGCCAAACTTTTAGTTTGAGATTATCCCTTTCAACGTATTTCTTTAACTTAAGAAAAGAAGGGACCAAAATATAAATCGATACAATCAATAAAATCGACCATTTTTCACTACTCATCACAAATTCCCCTACTTACTACAGCCCTCTCCCGTAGGCACAGTAGGAGTCTTCTTGCATGTAGTCGCCGTCATGATAGTAAGCGGCACGGGCGCGGCAACCGCCGCAGCGGTCGTTGAACTTGCACTTGCCGCAGGCGCCGGAATAGGCCTTGGTGCGAAGCTTCTTGAACACGTCGGCGTTCGCCCAGATTTCGTCGAACGGAGTATCGTGAACATCGCCCGCTTCTTCCATCATGTAGGCGCAGGGGCGCACCTTCCCGATGGGGCTCACGATACAGTAGTCGATACCGGCAAGGCAGCCACGGCTGTAGCGGGTCTTGATATCCAATTGGTCTGCAATGCGCAGGAACTGCGGGGCGCATGTGGGTTTGACGGGGATTCCGAGCGTGCGGCTCTTTTCCATAATCTTGCGGAGCAGGCCCTCGTATTCGGCGACGCGAAGCGCGTGTCCTTCAATTTCCTTGCCGCGACCCACGGGAATCAGGAAGAAAATCTGGTGGTTCACCGCACCGATTTCCTTGACCCAGTCCATGATGTCGAAAATCTCGTTCTGGTTCCAGTCCATGATGGTCGTGTGAATCTGGAACGGGAGGCCCGCCGCCTTGCAGTTCTCGATACCCATCATCGTGAGTTCGAAGGCGTTCGGGAGCCCGCGGAAATCATTATGGCGCTTGGGGTCGATACTGTCGATGCTGATACCCATCGCCATCGCCCCGGCCGCTTTGAGCTTGAACGCCAGGTCGTGCGTAATGAGCGTACCGTTGGTACCGAACACCGGGCGAAGCCCCTTGCTCGAGGCATGCGCGACCAGTTCCACGATGTCCGGGCGGGTCATGGGTTCGCCACCGCTAAAGATCATAATCTTGAACCCCGCCTTCGCGATTTCGTCAATGAGCTTAAGGGCTTCTGCCGTCGTGAGTTCGGCAGCCTTGTTCTCGCCCGCGTCCTGATAGCAGTGCTTGCAGGTCAGGTTACACTTGTTGGTGGTCATCCAAGATACAATCATTCTAAAACCTTTTTTGGGAACAAGTATAGGAAAAAAACTATCTTTGCCGCCAAAAATGAGGCTAAAATGAACACAAGAAGAGTCGTTATCACCGGTATGGGCGCTGTGAGCCCCGTAGGCAAGTCCGCCCCCGAGCTCTGGAGCGCCATCCAGCAGGGCAAGTGCGGAATAGGCCCCATCACGCTATTTGACGCCAGCAACTGCCCCGTGAAGATTGCCGCCGAAGTCAAGGAGTTCAAGCCCGAAGAACACGGACTCGACCCGAAGGAAGCGCGCCGCATGGCCCGCTTCACCCAATTCCTGGTGGCAGCCGCAAACGAAGCCGTGACAGACGCTGGCCTCAGCCGCGAACAGCTCGCCGAAGACACTACCGGCATCGTGGCCGGCAACGGTCTTGCAGGCATGGACGTGATCGACGAAACCTACAACAAGTACATCGAAGGCGGCAAGCGCAGGGTTTCCCCGCTCGCCATGCCGGAACTTATCCCGAACGAAGCCTGCGCGAACGTCTCCATCGCTCTCGGTATTACTGGACTAGCCCATACGGTCTGCACCGCCTGTGCCTCCGGCACCGACGCCATCGGGGTCGCCCTGGATTCAATCCGCTCGGGCAGGCTCGACGTGTGCCTTGCCGGCGGTTCCGAAAGCGGGATTACCGAATACTCCATCAAGAGCTTTGCGGGCATGCACGCCCTCACCGACAAGTTCAACGACACCCCCGAGAAGGCGTCGCGCCCGTTCGACAAAGACCGTAGCGGCTTTGTCATGGGCGAAGGCGGTGCGGTGATGGTTCTCGAGGAACTCGAGCACGCGAAGGCCCGCGGCGCCAAGATATATGCGGAACTGGCCGGTTACGGCGCGTCCGCCGACGCCTACCACATCCCGAGCCCGCGCCCGGGTGGTGAAACCTGCGCCAAGGCCATGGTCCGCGCCATGAAGGACGCCGAAATCGCCCCCACCGACGTAAATTACTACAACGCGCACGGCACTTCCACCCACCTGAACGACCTCACCGAGACCCAGATGCTCAAGATTGCGCTCGGCGAACACGCCTACAAGATCAAGGTATCGAGCACCAAGAGCATGACCGGCCACTGCGTCGGCGCCGCGGGCGTCATCGAGGCCATTATCTCTACGCTCGCCGTCAAGGACTCGTTCTACCCCGCCACCATCAACCTCGACAACCCGGACGAGGAATGCGACCTCGACTACGTGCCGCACAAGGGCATCGAAGGGAATATCGAAGTCGCCGTTTCTGCATCGCTCGGGTTCGGCGGCCACAACGGTGTGGTTGTCATCAAGAAATTCAAGGAATAGAGCAAGTTTTGCGCTTTTCCAGGCCAAATTATGTATTTTTCCCAGGCCAAATTATGTATTTTTCGGTTAGAGTGCGGGCATTGTACCGCACCGAACCAAGGAGTTCCGTATGTCTGATTGGCTGTTCAAATCGTGGGTCAAGGTTTCCGTAATCACGGCAATCCTATTTTTCTTTTATCATCTTTTCATCTCGCAAAAGCTCGAAGAAGAGTACTACACCTCTAACCGCGACAACAAGTAGGCCCTTATGGAACACAACAAGGACATCGCAGACATCCAGGCAGCCGAAGCCACTTCGCAAAAGAAGAAGAAGTTCATTCTGTGCTACCACAGCTTTAGCGTGCTGAACTACAAGAGGGCCAGCGTACAGATACGCAAGATTGCCGATGCGGCAGGCTCGCCCATCAGCATTGCCGTGATTCCCTCCTTCGGTGCGGCCCCCGAATCCGAAGCAGAAGAATTCCGCGAAGAAATCGAAAAGTTCGTGGACGAGGGCTACGAAATCATGCTGCACGGAGCCCGTCACCGCGCAGACCTTTCCCTCAAGCGCAGTATTTCCGGTAAAATCGCCCTCTGGATATCGAACAACGAGGCCGAATTCGCCGGCATCGACGAACGCTTCACACAGGCGCTCCTCAAGAGGAGCCTCGCCCTCTGGAAGGCACACGGGACAGGCGAAGCCTCCGGATTCATCCCTCCCATCTGGTTCGGGAACAAATACCTGAAAAAACTCGCGCTCGATATCTTCGACTACTACGAAGACTTCCACGGCATTTACCAGATGGTGGACGGGAAAATCAAGAAGACCCGTTCCGGCACGCTCAGTTTTTCCATCATCCCTACCCCGCTCCTCGGGCTTACGCAGACATACGCCTGCCTCAAGATGCTCCTGCCGGGAGGAGTCCACCGCCTGGTGTTCCATGACAAGGACTTCAGGACCATCGGTGAAAAGCGCATTCTAAATATGGTACGTTACACCTCGACAATGCGCGAGAAAATCATGTACCGGGATCTTTAAGACCCGAAACCACGGTATCGACACATGTTGCTTAACAAGTTTCTATCCCGCACGGATTACGAATCTTACGAAGACCTCTACAAGAACTTCAAGATAACCATCCCGGATAACTTCAACTTCGCCTACGACGTCGTTGACGAATACGCAAAGACAGAACCCAAGCGCGAAGCCCTCGTGTGGTGTGATGACGACGACGAAAACCATATCTTCACATTCAAGGACCTTTCGCTTGCCTCCCAGCGTACGGCAAACTTCCTCGTAGAACAGGGTATCCAGAAGGGCGACCGCGTGATGCTAATCCTCCGCCGCCGCTACGAATTCTGGTTTTTCTTGCTGGCGCTCCACCGCATTGGCGCCATTGCCATCCCGGCGACCAACATGCTCGCCGCCGAAGACCTGGAATACCGCTTTAACGCCGCCGAAGTAAAGATGGTCGTGACCTACGACGAACCCGCACTGCAAAAAGAAGTCGACAAGGCGAAATCCAAGTGTTCTTCCGTAGAAAAGCTCGTGACCGTCGGCCAGACCGCCCGCCAGAACTGGGTGAGCTTCTACGACGACTACGAAATCTACCCGGCCAAGTTCCCGCGCCCCGAAGGCGATGCCGCCACGCACAATGACGACATCATGATTGTGTACTTCACGAGCGGCACAAGTTCGAACCCGAAGATGGTGGCACATACCTTCACCTACCCGCTAGGGCACATCGTGACCGCCAAGTATTGGCAGCACGTTGTTGACGGAGGCCGCCACCTGACCGTCGCCGAGACCGGTTGGGCCAAGGCGCTCTGGGGCAAGATTTACGGGCAGTGGATTGCCGGTTCTGCCGTGTTTACCTACGACATGAAGGTGTTCATCCCGGGCAAGCTGCTCGAGAAGATGTCCGAATACAAGGTGACCACGTTCTGCGCACCGCCGACAGTCTACCGCTACATTTTGCAGCACGGCATCGGCAGGTACGACCTTTCGAGCCTAAAGTACTGCACTACCGCAGGCGAAGCCCTGAACCTCGACATCTACAACAGGTTCTACGAACAGACGGGCATCCGCATGCAGGAAGGCTACGGCCAGACGGAACTTACTCTTACCACGGGCAACTTCGGTTTCAGCGAACCGCGCCCGGGTTCCATGGGCAAGCCCTCCCCGGGATACCGCATGGAAATCGTGAACGCCGAAGGCAACCCCTGCGCCGACGACGAGGTCGGCGAGCTCATCATCAAGATTGACCAGGGCAAACCCTTCGGCATGTTCGGCGGCTACTACCGCGACCAGGAACGCACCGAACGCGTGTTCGAAGGCGAAGTGTACCACACAGGCGATACCGCTAC
>Ga0247611_10005329_pt1 | contig 17118 bp, 13 predicted proteins | sample 177DNAGHGhighgp2_FD_192422 | JGI IMG/M metagenome (GOLD analysis project Ga0247611, IMG submission 192422) | Sheep rumen microbial communities from Palmerston North, Manawatu-Wanganui, New Zealand - 1770 DNA GHGhigh gp2 | ecosystem: Host-associated > Mammals > Digestive system > Stomach > Rumen... | reverse complement strand
AGGGGTTAAAGCCTGGAATCTACATCATCAATGGGAGAAAGGTTGTCTGCCAGGGCTTCCGGTGATTCAGGGTTTGAAGCCCTTTTGCCAGACAGCTTTTACCCCTTCACAAAAGTCATAGAGGATAACAGCAATGACGAAGAGTCTTTTACTTGTTTTCATTGTCTTGAGTTTTTAGTTATTACTTCGATACTGTTGCAAGGATAATACTTTTTTCGTAACTTTGTGGCCGACAAGTCAGAAAAAACTTATCGGATGAACGAACTGATAACACAAGTGAACGATGCGGTGTGGACCTATGTGCTCATTGTGGCACTGGTCTGTTGTGGTATATGGTTTACATGGCGTACGCGCTTTGTGCAGTTTCGCATGATAGGCGAGATGTTGCGCTTGCTCACAGAGTCGGCTGTTGACACCGTAGAAGAGCAAGTCAAAGAACAACGTAAGGGCGGACGCAGCAAGCATATCTCTTCTTTTCAGGCTTTCGCAGTATCGGTTGCCACCCGTGTGGGCACTGGCAATCTGGCCGGTGTAGCCACAGCCATAGCCATTGGCGGACCGGGAGCGGTGTTCTGGATGTGGGTCATAGCCCTCATAGGTTCTGCCACGGCCTTCGTAGAGTCAACATTAGCCCAGCTTTACAAGTTGAAGCATAAGGATTCCTTCATCGGCGGTCCGGCCTACTATATCCAGCATGGGCTGCACCAACGCTGGATGGCGGTGCTCTTCGCCATCTTGATAACCTGTCAGTTTGGCTTATCCAACAATTCCATTCAGGCCAATACCATCTGTGAGGCCATGTCGGAAGCCTTCGGCTGGTCGCCCGTATGGGTGGGAGGAGCCTTGGCAGCCATGGCCTTGTTCATCGTCTTTGGCGGCATCCAGCGCATAGCCCATGTCAGTTCGGTGCTGGTACCCCTGATGGCTGTGGGCTACATGGTGCTGGCTGTTGTCGTCATCGGCATGAATATCGGACAGATACCCCATGTGCTGAAAGTCATCTTCTATGATGCCTTCGGCATAGAACAGGTAGCAGGTGGCGGACTGGGTGCCACAATCATGCACGGCATACGGCGCGGACTCTTCTCCAACGAGGCAGGCGAGGGCAGTGCACCTAATGTGGCGGCTACGGCTTCTACGACCCATCCTGTGAAGCAAGGACTCATCCAGGCGTTGGGAGTTTTCACCGACACGCTGCTGGTGTGTTCCTGTACAGCATTTATCATCCTTCTCAGCGGACTCTACCAGACACCCAACCTAAACGGTATAGCCCTCACGCAGGCCTCCCTCCAGTCGGAAGTGGGTAGCGTGGGACCTGTGTTTGTGGCCATTGCCATCTTTCTATTTGCTTTCTCCAGCATCATTGGCAATTACTATTACGGTGAGGCCAACATCCGTTTCATCACGTCAAACACCAAGGTGATGACTGTCTATCGACTCTTCTCTGGCGGTGTCATGGTCATCTTCGGTGCAATGGCCAGTTTTGAGCTGGTCTGGAATATCGTTGACTTCTTCATGGCCTTACTGACAGCCTGCAACCTGGTGGCCATCACACTGTTGGGTCGCTATGTCTTTCGGTTGCTTGATGACTACCGCTCGCAGAAGCGGCGCGGCATCAAGGAACCTGTGTTCCACCGCAGTCAGTTGCCAGAGATTGCCGATGAGATAGCGTGTTGGGAAGATTGAGCAAGAGATGTTTGACAGAAAAGACAGAATCATTGAACAAATAAAAAACAAGAAGACATGAACATTGGAGACAAAGCACCCGAGATACTGGGTAAAGACGAGCAAGGACGCGACATCCGTCTGAGTGACTACAAGGGCCGTAAGTTGGTGCTCTACTTCTATCCGAAGGATAACACTAGCGGCTGCACGTCCGAGGCCTGTAGCCTGCGCGACCACTATCAGGAGCTTCAGGGAGCCGGCTATGAGGTGGTAGGTGTAAGTAAAGACTCTGCTGCCACACATCAGAAGTTCAAGGAGAAACATGAACTGCCGTTTCCACTTATAGCCGATGTTGACCACGCTTTGCTGGAGGCTATGGGCGCATGGGGTGAGAAGTCTATGTATGGCAAGAAGGTGACGGGCACCATTCGCACTACCTTTATTATTAATGAGGAGGGGGTTATCGAACAAATTTTTGCGGGAAAGCAGATCAAGACCAAAGAACACGCCCTGCAGATTTTAAAATCATGAAGATGACAGGGCAACCCTCTCATTTTGATCACCTGGAACAGATGTCGGTGTCGGAACAGCTGCTTATTTTATCTCTCGCCTATGATGATGCCAGTGTAGATACGGCCGGAGCTGATGCCCAGTCGGCGGGCAGAGAAGTAGGTGTCATGATGCAGGTAGGTGCAGACCTCACTGCTGCTGACACGCTCAGGCAGAAGACCAGCTGCCAATAGTTGCTGACGATTACATTCTGGCAGGTCGATGTGCCACTTGCTGCCTTCCTCATTGTTGGAAGGTTGCCGCCTGCTGATGACGCCCATTTCGAATCCTGCCTGACGGAAGGCCTCATAGACCTCGTCGCCCACCTCAAAGCTATCCAGGCTGATACCAGGTCCGATCTGTGCCCGCATGTGTTCGGCATGGCAGCCATAGACACGTCTCATCTCATCCACGGCAACCTGTGAGATGCGGGCCACCGTGCCCCGCCATCCGGCATGTATGGCACAGGCCACTCGTTGCACGTCGTCGAAGAGAAGTAGTGGTATGCAGTCGGCCGTAGAAACACCTATGCACACCTTTGGAAGACTTGTCATCACGGCATCCACACCCTCCAGTGCTGTGGCTCGGCCATCACGGTCGAGACTGAAGAAAGCGTCGTTGATATCTGCCACACGAGTTTGATGAACTTGGTGGGGCACCACAAGCTTGTCATCTTCAACGGCCAGCAGCCGGCACAGCGACAGACGGTTACGCTCCACGTCATCGGGATTGTCGCCGCAGTAAGTGTTAATGTTCAGAGACGCATAGTTGCCTCGGCTCCATCCGCCATGCCGGGTGGTGCTGAAGGCCGTCACGTCGGGGTCCATATCATAATAAGTCAAAAGTGGTTGTCGGTCCATGTCGGTTCGGGTATTTCTCGGTTTCATCACAAATATGATTACAAAAATACGAAAAGTCGGAAGCCGAACAAAATAAATCCATCTGTTTTTATGGCCAAGCTCTCTTTTTTTCGTACTTTTGCAACACATAATCACGACAGGTCATCAGCAGCTTCATAGAAGTGATATGTGAACAAAAAATATGAAGATTGGAAATATAGAATTGGGAGAGCGACCGCTCTTTCTGGCCCCCATGGAGGATGTAACCGATATAGGCTTTCGCATGTTGTGTAAGCGGTTTGGTGCCGCCATGGTCTATACGGAGTTTGTGTCTGCTGAAGCACTGGTGCGCTCGGTGAAATCTACCATCAATAAATTGGCCATCAGCGACGACGAACGCCCCGTAGGCATACAAATCTACGGACGTGACGTGGAAGCCATGGTTGAGGCGGCCAAGATAGTGGAGCAAGCACACCCCGATGTCATCGACCTGAACTTCGGATGCCCGGTTAAGAAGGTGGCAGGCAAGGGTGCCGGTGCCGGTATGCTGCGCAACATTCCGCTGATGCTGGACATCACCCGCGAGGTGGTAAAAGCAGTCCACACACCTGTCACCGTGAAGACCCGGCTGGGCTGGGACAAGGAAAACCTCATCATCACCGACCTGGCCGAGCAGCTGCAGGACTGTGGCATTCAGGCACTGACAATACATGGTCGTACACGTTCACAGATGTACACGGGAGAGGCCGACTGGACACTCATAGGTGAAGTTAAACATGATCCGCGCATCCACATCCCTATCATTGGCAATGGCGATATCAAGTCGCTTTCCGATGCCGACCGTGCCTTCAACGACTATGGCGTTGATGCCGTCATGGTGGGACGTGCCACCTTTGGTGCGCCCTGGTTCTTTCAGGCAGAACCCCTCACCATCGATGAAAAGATTGATGTTTTGGAAGAGCAGCTGCGCATCAACATAGAGCGCATAGATGAATATCGCGGCATCCTGCACACACGTCGTCACCTGGCCGCCAGTCCGGTCTTCAAAGGTATTCCCGACTTCCGTCAGACCCGCATCCGCATGTTGCGTGCCGAAACCGAGGCAGAACTCATAGACATTCTGGAGGCTTGTCGTACACGGCTGACAAGAAGTTAAAGAAGCTAAACAGCGCAAAGCTGTAGCGAAAAAACATTATCTTTGCAGACAAAACAATTCAATATTGATGACACAAGAAGAAAAGACACAGATAGAAAGCCGCATCGTAGAGGTCTTGAAGACTGTTTACGACCCGGAGATTCCTGTCGATATCTGGAACCTGGGGATGATCTATAGAATAGAAGTCAAAGAAGACGGGAGCGTGGAAGTTGACATGACCTTTACGGCACCATCTTGTCCTGCCGCCGACTTCATATTAGAAGATGTGCGCACCAAGGTGGAGAGCGTAGAAGGTGTCAATGGCGCCACGGTCAACTTGGTGTTTGAGCCTGCCTGGGACCAGTCAATGATGTCGGAGGAAGCACGCGCAGAACTCGGTTTTGATTGATAGATATGAAACAAGTATATTTTCTTGCCGATGCCCATCTGGGTTCACTCGCCATTGCCCACCCGCGTATGCAGGAGCGCCGTCTGGTGAGATTTCTTGACAGCATCAAGGAAAAGGCTGCTGCTGTCTATCTCCTTGGCGACATGTTTGACTTCTGGAACGAGTATCGATATGTGGTGCCCAAGGGCTACACGCGATTCCTTGGAAAGCTTTCGGAGCTGACCGACATGGGTGTGGAGGTGCACTATTTCACCGGCAACCATGACATCTGGACTTATGGCTATCTGGAGCAGGAATGTGGCGTCATCCTGCACAGACAGGCCCTGACCACGGAAATCTATGGAAAGGTGTTTTTCTTGGCTCATGGTGACGGTCTGGGCGACCCCGATCCGAAGTTCAAGTTCCTGCGACGGATGTTTCATAACTCTACCTGTCAGCGGCTGTTGAACTTTTTCCACCCTTGGTGGGGCATGCAACTCGGACTAAATTGGGCCAAGCACTCGCGTCTGAAACGCGCAGACGGCAAGGAAGCGCCCTATATGGGAGAAGACAAGGAGTTCTTGGTGCGCTTCACCAAGGATTATATGAAAACCCACCCGGAGATAGACTATTATATCTACGGTCATCGCCATATAGAGCTCGACCTGATGGTCGGCAGAAAAAGGGAAAACAGGGGAGAGACCAACAGTCGTGCCCGCATGCTGATTCTCGGTGACTGGATATGGCAGTTCACCTATGCTGTCTTCGACGGAGAACACATGTTTCTGGAGACATATATAGAAGGTGAGTCAAAGCCCTGACCCTGACTACCAGGGTCGAGGACTTTCAAACAGCTGGAGAGCCTGCTGAACGGTATGGTTGGACTCGTTGATGACCGTGAAATATTCGTTCATGCCCCATAGGTCGCGGGCTATCAAGGCTTTCATCTGCAGACTGATGGAGGGCAGCGAACGTTGCAGTTCAGCCTCGTCACGGGGCTTCACCTTTTCTTTCTCAGCTTTGGCAACAATGTCGTCAAGCAGATTCTGAGGCACGACATAGCGAGACAGGAAATCTTCGAAACTCTTATATTGCCGCTGCAGTTCCTTGCGGTGGCTATCCACATATTTCAGGTTGGTATTGATGATGATACCTTTTGCTGCCAGTTGGCGGTGGAACGAGGTGAACTGTGTCGTGTCGAGCGGCACAAAGACATCGGGCATGATGCCGCCACCGCCATAGACGGTGCGATGCAGAAGCAGGGTCTCGTATTTCAAGGAGTCGGCAAAGTGGATGCTGTCTGCCGAATAGAGCTCTCCGTGCTTGAAACGACGTTCTATATCTTCGCTATAGGCTTTGGACTCACCTTTCACATAGGGCTTCTGGATGCAGCGACCAGAAGGCGTGAAATAGTGGGAGACAGTCAGACGTATCATGGAACCGTCGGGAAATTCTATGGGGCGTTGTACCAGTCCTTTACCAAAGGAGCGCCGGCCGACGACTTCTGCACGGTCGTGGTCTTGCAAGGCTCCTGTAACAATCTCTGCTGCTGAGGCTGTATATTCGTTGATGAGCACGGTGACACGGACGCCGTTGCGCAGCCGGCCGTTTCTGCGGACGCGGAATTCCTGACGGGGCAGGCTTCGGCTTTCGGTATAGACTATCAGGTCACCAGGGCTCAAAAACTCGTTGGCCAACTCTACAGCAGCTTGTAGGTAGCCGCCACCGTTGTCTTGCAAGTCGAGGATGAGGTTGCTGAGCTGTTGACCTTCATTCTTCATCTGGAGCGTGTCAAGGGCATTCAGAAACTCCTCGTGGGTTGTGGCACCGAAGGAACCGATTCGAATGTAGCCTATACCGGGGCGTATCATGTAGGATGCTTCAAGCGTGTGGACGGGAATCTTGTCGCGCTTGACCGTGAACAGCAGTTTGTCTTGTATGCCCCGACGTACAATGCCTAAGTTAACCTTGGTTCCCTTCGGCCCCCGAAGGCGTCGCATGATGTCTTCTCTCGACATTTTTACACCGGCGATGGCAGTGTCGTTGACGCTGATGATGCGGTCGCCGGCCAGGATGCCGACCTTCTCTGAAGGACCTCCGAGCACTGGCTGAATGACAAGTAGTGTGTCTTCCACTATGTTGAACTGAACTCCGATGCCTTCAAAAGAACCTTGCAGTGACTCTGTCTGAGCCTTGCTTTCCTTGGCTGTGGCATAGGTGGAGTGGGGGTCCAGTTTGCTGAGCATACCACGAATGGCATCTTCTACCAGTTTGTTGTTATCTACAGAATCTACATACAGACTTGTGATGGCCATCTCTGCCATCGACAGTTTCTGTAATGCGGCTTGGTTGTTCTTGTTGTTTTGTGCGCCTACTGGTGTGGTGGCAAACAGAAGGGTCGTCAGGATAGAGGCGCTTGTCCAGTGCTTAAGTATATTCATGTTGTATAATGTTTTATTGAGGGTTCTCTTCCGGCAGGTCTTCTTCGACCACAAGGTTACGGATGATGAAGTCCTGTCGTTCGGCCGTATTCTTTCCCATATAGTATTCCAGCAGTTTCTGAACCTGGTCTGTCTTGTGAAGGGTAACCTGTTCCAGACGGATGTCAGGACCTATGAAATAGGCAAACTCGTCAGGCGAAATCTCTCCAAGACCCTTAAAGCGGGTAATCTCAGGGTCGGGACCCAGGGCTTTGATAGCCTGAAGGCGTTCCTCTTCACTGTAACAGTAACGGGTAATAAACTCACTTTTCTTCTGTGGAGTCTTCATGGATGCCTGCCGAATGTCTTCTTCCTGTAGCACCTGCTTGTTCTTGATCTTCGTACGGCGGTTGCGTACGCGGAAGAGGGGAGTCTGTAAGACATAGACGTGTCCTTTCTTGATGAGTTCTGGGAAGAACTGCAAGAAGAAGGTGATAATAAGCAGTCGGATATGCATGCCATCGACATCGGCATCGGTAGCGACAATGACCTTATTATAGCGCAGCGTGTCAAGTCCATCCTCAATGTCGAGAGCAGCCTGCAGGAGGTTGAATTCTTCGTTCTCATAGACCACCTTCTTGGTGAGTCCGAAGGAGTTGAGGGGTTTTCCGCGGAGAGAGAAGACGGCCTGTGTGTTTACATCACGACTCTTCGTGATGGAGCCGCTGGCGGAGTCGCCCTCGGTGATGAAGATGCACGACTCTTCCTTGCGCTCGTTCTTCACGTCGCTGTAGTGAATGCGGCAGTCGCGCAACTTACGGTTGTGGAGGTTTGCCTTCTTGGCTCTTTCACGGGCCAGCTTGGTGACGCCGGCCATGGCTTTACGCTCGCGTTCGTTTTCCTTGACTTTTGTCTCAATGGCCTCGGCTACATCCTGATGGATGTGCAGGTAGTTATCGACCTGCTGCTTGATGAAGTCGCCGACATACTTGTTGATGCTGTCACCGCCTGGAGCCATCTGTGTGGAGCCCAACTTGATCTTGGTCTGACTTTCAAAGACTGGTTCCTCTACGTTGATGGCGATGGCGGCAACCAGTCCGTTGCGAATGTCGCCATACTCGTATTTGCCAAAAAACTCTTTGATGGTCCGGGCGATATGTTCCTTGAAGGCACTCTGGTGAGTTCCGCCCTGAGTGGTATGCTGACCGTTGACAAAGGAGTGGTACTCCTCGCCATACTGGTTGGCATGGGTAAAGGCTATCTCAATGTCTTCACCCTTCATGTGGATGATGGGGTAGAGGCCGTCGTTGGTCATGGTGTCGGTGAGCAGGTCTTTCAGTCCGTTTCGGCTGATGATTCGGCGACCGTTATACATGATGGTAAGGCCTTGGTTCAGGTAAGTGTAGTTGCGGAGCATCGTCTCGACATAGTCATCGTGGAACTGATAGTTCTTGAACAGTGACTCCGTGTTGTCGGGCTCAAAGAAGATAAAGGTTCCGTTTTCGTCTTGAGTGGGTTGTGTCTCGTCAGAAACAAGTTCACCCCGTTCAAAGTTCAGTATGCGCACCTTACCATCGCGATAGGACTTGACAGTGAAGTGTTGGCTCAAGGCATTGACGGCTTTCACACCCACACCGTTCAGACCCACAGACTTCTTGAAAGCTTTGGAGTCATACTTACCGCCAGTGTTGAGCACGCTGACGGCTTCTACAAGCTTGCCTTGTGGAATGCCACGGCCATAGTCTCTGACAGATACCCGCAGGTTGTCTTCGATATCCACCTCTATGCGCTTTCCGGCATTCATCTTAAACTCGTCGATAGAGTTGTCGATGACCTCTTTCAGCAGGACATAGATGCCGTCTTCGGGCAAAGAGCCGTCGCCCAGTCGTCCGATATACATGCCTGGACGCAGGCGGATGTGCTGGATGCCTGTCAGGGTTTGAATATTTTCGTCGGTGTAAGCCACGGTAGCTTGCTCCTCCGCCGGCTGGTAGTCTGATAGTATTTCGTTTTCATTCATAGTCTTCAAATCTCCTTGATAAAGCAGCGTAGCCGCTTGTTGATGTGGGCATCAAAATATTCCCAGTTGCTCAGCACGTTGTGGTTGGTTTCCATCTGAGGCATGGCCTGTGCCCACTTGAATCCATAGCGAATATATTGTTGAATTAAATCGTTAAAGATAACAGCGTTGGCACCCTTGGCGCGATATTCCGGCAGGACACCCAGAAGTAGCATATCCACCGTGTCGGCATGGTGCCAGTAGATGGCATCCAGCAGATGCCACCACCCCATGGGCAGCAGTCGGCCATCCGTCGTCTTTCGCATGGCCTCAGAGAGTGAGGGGAAGGTGATACCGAAGCCCACCATCTTGTTGTCATGCTCTGTGTCAACCACAATGGAAACCAAGTTGAGGTCGGCAATGCGGATGTATTGTTGCACCAGTTGGTCAACTTTCCGCTTGCCTAACTCGGCAAACCCATAGAGATCTTTGTAGGTGATGTTCAGCATGTCGAAGACTTCCCGGCCATAGCCGTCGCGAAGCAGTTCCTTGCGCGTCAGCTTGTGTACCTTCAGATGGTAGCGCTCCTCGGCCAGTCGGGCCACATGGGCTATTTTCTCCGGAACTGTCTCGGGCACCTTCACCAAGCATTCTACATAGTCGTTATCCTTCCGGAAGCCCAACCGGTTGATATGGTCCACATAGTAGGGATAGTTGTGGTTGGCATACATGGTGGACATGGTGTCGAAACCTTCTACAAGCATGCCTTCACGGTCGGTATCGGCAAAGCCCATCGGACCGGCTATCTGTGTCATGCCACGCTTGCGACCCCACTCTTCTACGGTCTGCAGAAGAACCTTGGACACTTCAGGGTCATCTATGAAGTCGAACCATCCGAAGCGCACGACCTTGTTTTGCCAGCGTTCATTTGCCTGACGGTTGATGATGGCCGCTATGCGTCCCACTACCTTCCCGTCGCGCCAAGCCAAAAAATAATCGGCCTCGCAGGACTCGAAACTTCCGTTCTTGCGTGGGTTCAGAGTCCGCTCCTCGTCCATATACAGATAGGGAACGGCAGTCGGACAGTCTTTGTATAGCTCGGTGCGGAAATCAATAAACTGTCTAAGTTGTCGTTGGTTACTGACTTTTCTGACTTCTACCATGGACTATGCTTTTAACTCATGAAGGTCGGTCTCTATCAGCTTCTTGTAAACGCGGCGACGCTTGTGTAGCTCCCGTTCTATATATTGCCACTGACCTTGTACCTTCTCATTGCTTTCCATCTCTACATGAGTCTCACCCCAGATGAATCCGTACTTCTGATAACGGGGAATGAGATCGTAGAACATGAAAGCATTGGCACCTTTTCGACGATATTCCGGATCAACACCAATGAGCAGACAGTCAACAATGTTGGTCTTATAAAATTTCAGCACGCGTAGCAGATGCCACCATCCAAAGGGCAGCAGTCTTCCTCTGCGACACTTCTGCAAGGCCCGGGTCAGTGAGGGAATGGTAATACCGACACCCACCATTCTGTGATCGGGGGTGTTCCAGTCTTCCACAACGGTGATCAGGTCCATGTTGATGTAGGGAACAAAACGCCATAGGTAGTGCATAATCTGCTTGTCACTCAACTCCGAATACTGGTAGAGCTGGCTGAATGAATGGTTGATGATATGGAAGACTTTCAGGCCAAGACCCTTGAAAAGAACTTCACGACGGGTAAGTTTGCGGACATGAAGGTTGTAGCGCTTCTCCACCAACTGGGCTACAGACGAGAACTTCTCGGGCATTTCATCGGGCACAAACAGCTTGTACTCTACATAGTCAATATCCTTCTCCCATTGAAGCTTTTCCATCAGTTGGGGATAGTAGGGGTAGTTGTAGATGGTGGCCATCGTCCCTAACTGGTCAAAGCCATGGGTCAGCATGCCTTCGGGGTCCATGTCGGTGAAGCCCATCGGGCCAATCACCTCTTTCATTCCTCGCTGCCTACCGTAATCCTCAACGGCTTGAAGCAGGGCTTTCATCACTTCTACATCGTCAATCAGGTCTATCCAGCCAAAACGCACACATTTGCGTTGCCACTGCTCGTTGGCCTTGTGGTTGATGATAGCTGCTATCCGACCTGCCAGCCTGCCGTCTTTGTAGGCCAGATAGCATTCGGCCTCACAAAATTCGTAAGCAGGATTCTTCTTTTCATCGAAGTTTTCTAATTCGTCGCGAAACAGGCCGGGAGCATCATACTCGTTTCCTTCATATAGCTCATAGTGAAATTCAACGAATGCCTTGCGCTCCTGACGAGTCTTGACTTTTCTTATCTCTATGGATGACATTTCCTTTTGTTTACTGCTTAATTTGTGCAAAGATACATATTTTCAATTAAAAAACGACAGAAAAATTTGTTATTTTAGATAAGATGACTTAAATATGCAGCCAATAAGATCCCTATTATTGGGGAGCATTTATCTTACTGGATGGAGTGTTTTAACTTTTTTTATATTTCATCTTTTTTATCCTTTATCTTTTTTTTGTTTCTTTGCATACTAAATATGAACTTAAATTAAATCAACAAACATGAAATTCAAAAGACTACTGACTACTACGGTGCTTTCGCTGCTCGTAGTATTTGCTGTAACGGCACAGGAAGAAAATCGTGGAAAACTGAAGTCCTATTCTTTTATTGAGGTTCAAGGGGGTGGGCAAATGACTTATACCAACTTTGATAAAAAGGACCTTGTAACACCCACGGCGGCTATCTCTATTGGCCACTATTTTACCCCGGTAGTAGGTTTGCGCCTGCATGCCAATGGAGGTAAGGCTAAGAGCGGTTATCGCAGTTACGATGTCGATTATAAATGGAAATATGTCACAGGAGATCTGGATCTCTTGCTTAATGTGACAAACCTGTTTTCCAGCAAACCCAATCATCTGCTGAACTTCGTTCTGCTGGGTGGTTTCGGTGTCAACCGTGCCTGGGACAACAATGAGCTGAAAGACGTATTGGCTACTTATCCCTCCATTCAAACTCCGTTGGCATGGAATAAGAATCGTTTGAGCCATAACTTGCGTGCTGGTGCACGATTGGAAACCAATGTCACCAAACCTGTCGGCCTGTCTCTTGAAGTGAATGCCAACAGTGTTGATGACCGCTTCAACTCTAAGATGCACAACGATGATGACTGGCAGTGGACAGCCATGCTCGGTCTGAGTGTTCGTTTCGGCAAGAAATATGTGAAACCTGCACCTGTTGCAATTCCCGTTGTTGAAGAGGTTGTCGAAACAGCCTCTGCTGAAGTTGCACCAGCTCCGGTTGTCGTTGAGGAGAAGCCTAAGCTCGTAACGGTCACTGTTCCCGAGAAGATGCATGAGGAAATCTTCTATGTTATTGCTAAGAGCGACGCTGCTGCCTCCGCAGAGTTGGAGCGTGTCCAGAGCTTCATGAAGCGTAATCCTAACGCTAAAGTTACTGTTGTCGGTTATGCTGATAAGGGTACTGGTAATAAGACTATTAACATGAAATATTCTGAACAACGCGCCAACAAGGTTGCTCAGCGTCTCGTTGATGAGTATGGCATCAGCCGCGACCGCATCTCTGTCGATGCTAAGGGCGACACTGTACAGCCGTTTGCAGAGAACGACAAGAACCGTTGCGTTATCATCGAAGGTGAAGGTTCTCATACTGAGACCCACGAGCAGAAGTAATTCTCTTTTCTAAATAATAGGATTGGCGGGGAGACAAGTTCAAGCACTTGCCTACCCGCCAATTTCATTAGGTGAAAATCATTATAGCAGTACTTTTTTCTTTAGCAATCATGAACAAAAGATTCCTTTTCCTGTTTATTCTTTGTCAACTCATAGTTTTTCCTGCAACAGCAACCCACCGGCTGTTGTTGGACCGAGACTGGCGCTTCACCCTTGGCGACCCTGAGGGTGCAGGACTTCCTGGTTATGACGATTCCATGTGGCGAAAGCTCTCGTTGCCTCACGATTGGAGCATTGAAGCTGCCCCCTCGGCTAACGAACCTTCAGGCAACGATGGTGGATATCTGCCTACGGGCATTGGCTGGTATCGCAAGCATATAACGCTGTCTAAACGGCAGCTCAGCGAAAATCTGCACTATCTGTATTTTGAAGGAGTCTATGAGCGCAGTACCGTCTATGTCAATGGAAACCCTTATCAGGGACACCCTTACGGCTATTCCTCTTTCTACATATTTCTGGGTGAAGACTTGGTCGTCGGCGACAATGTGATAGCTGTTCGTGCGGATAACTCCCACCAAAAGAATTCACGCTGGTTTACGGGTTCTGGTATTTACCGCCATGTGTGGTTGGTGAAAAAGCCCATAGAGGGCATAGCCGTCAATGGCATCCATGTTACAACTCCCGACCTCCATACTGCCGTTGTCGCTACCACCCTGAGAAACGATGGATGTCAGGACAGTGGTTTGCGGCATCTTCAAGTCACCGTTGACGGGAAAACCGTCGTGAAGGAGGTGGTCATGGAGGGCCATGGAGAATTGCAGGAAATTGTCAGCCTGACGCTTCCCGAAGTTCGTCCGTGGAGTCCTGACAGTCCGCAACTCTATCAGGCTGAAGTCCGGTTGACAACAACAGACGGCCAGGTTCTCGACAGTGAAACCGTGACTTTTGGCTTTCGTACGGTTGCCTATGATGCCCATCAGGGACTATTGCTCAATGGCCAGCCTCTGAAGCTTTGTGGAGGATGTCTCCACCATGACAATGGTATTCTTGGCGCAGCAGCCTTCGACCGTGCCGAGGAACGGAAGGCCGAGTTGATGAAACAGGCTGGCTTCAATGCCGTCCGCACCTCTCACAATCCGCCTTCTCCCGCCTTTCTTGATGCTTGCGACCGCGTCGGCCTCATGGTCATTGATGAGGCTTTCGACGGTTGGCGCGCAGAGAAAAACAAACATGACTATCATGAGTTTTTTGACGAGTGGTATGCCCGGGACATCGAGGCTATGGTGTGTCGTGACCGCAACCATCCCAGCATTTTCTGTTGGAGCATTGGCAACGAAATCATCGAGCGAAAAAGTCCTGAGGCAGTGAAGATTGCACATAACCTGGTTTCGGAGATTCACCGGTGGGATCTGACACGCCCTGTCACCTCTGCTTTGGCTGCCTGGGACAGCGACTGGGAAATCTACGACCCCCTGGCTGCGGAACATGATATTGTGGGTTATAACTACATGATACATAAGCATGCAACAGACCATCAGCGGGTGGCAGAACGCGTGATGATGCAGACGGAGAGCTATCCGCGAGACGCCTTCCAAAATTGGGCGACGGTGCATGACAATCCTTATGTCATTGGCGACTTTGTATGGACGGCCATCGACTATATCGGAGAGTCGGGCATCGGTCGCTACTGGTATGAGGGTGAGCCAGAGGGTGAGCACTATCAGCGCCCTATGTGGCCAGCCCATGGCGCATACTGTGGCGACATTGACCTCACAGGGTGGCGTAAACCTGTCAGCCACTATCGTCAGCTGTTGTGGAACGAACAGGCAGGCCTCTACCTTGCCGTGCGCGAGCCCGACGGCTATTTCGGACAGCATATCAAGGCTGGGCTGTGGGGCGTCCATCCTACATGGGATAGCTGGACGTGGCCCGGATGGGAGGGAAAGGAAATCCAGGTGGAAGTCTATAGTCGTTTCCCGAGTGTGCGCCTTTACTTAAACGACCGTTTCATCGGCGAAAAACCTACTACCCGCCAGGAGCAGTTCAAGGCTCTCTTCACCCTGCCATATACCCCGGGTACTTTGCGCGCTGAGGCCGGCTTGTCAACTGCTGTAACGCTGCAAACGGCTTCGGAACCTCAACAAGTACGTCTCACGGCCGACCGGGTCGAACTCAGGGCCGACGGACAGGACTTGTGCTTCGTAACGGTGGAATTGGTTGACGGCAACGGAACACTATGTCCCAATGCCGACAACCTGCTGCAGTTCACCGTTTCCGGACCAGCCTCTCTTCTGGCTGTTGGCAATGCTAATATAAAGGATACCGATCGCTATAATGACCATAGTCACCGCGTGTGGCGAGGAAGGGCACTGGCCGTGCTCCGCATGGCTGACATAGCTGGCAACGTCAACCTTTCTGTCACGGGAGAAGGACTGAAACCGGTAACCCTCAAGTTAACTTCTTTACCATCAAGACAATGAACACGCCCTTTTGTCCGCCAGACGGACCCATCCTCAACGAGGCTACCTGGACTTTCGTTCGCCAGCATGCCAATGATGACGTGCGGCATCTCGCCTTGTCGGGTACCAAGAATCCTGAAGTCGATGTCACCATGGCTCTTCAACAAATCCAGGGTCGCCAGACGGCACGCCAGAAACTACCGACATGGGCTTCCTGCAAGGATGTAGTGTTTCCTCCCCACCTCTCCATGGAACAGTGTTCCAGCGAACAGACGGCCCTCTACAAAGCGCTTCTTGTGGCAGGTTTTGAGCAGGATAGCACGTCGGAAGTGCAGGGTGGGCGACCTTTTTTGGTGGATTTGACGGGTGGCTTGGGCGTAGATTTCTTCTTCATGGCTCGACAGCTGGCACAACCTTGTATCTATGTGGAACAGCAGGAGCATCTGTGCCGTCTGGCTTATCATAACTTCCAAGTATTGGGACTGAGTCAGGCCACGGTCGTTCATGCGGACTGTGAGGAGTTCCTCCAACAGCTCGACAGGGCTGAGGTCATCTTCCTGGACCCTGCCCGACGCGACAGTCATGGGGCTCGAACCTACGCTATCAGCGACTGTACGCCCGACGTGCTTCAGCTTCTCGACACTCTTTTGGACAAGTGTCGAGTGCTGGTCATCAAACTTTCGCCCATGCTCGATTGGCACAAGGCTGTAGATGACCTGAATCATTGCGGACAGAATGCGCTGCAGGTGGTGCGCGAAGTTCACATAGTCTCTGTTGCCAACGAGTGCAAGGAGCTGCTGCTGGTGCTAAGCCGACAGCCGCGATATGCAAGCGAACCTCTCCTTTGCTGCGTTAACGACAACCAGCGTTTTACAACCTCCCTCTATGCTCCTCCTTTCCCTCTCAACACGTTACCCTTCACACTCAATGTGTCTCCTTCTACATATCTCTATGAGCCTAACGCCTCCGTCATGAAGGCTGGTTGTTTTACAGCCCTTGCCCAAGCTTATCAGCTGAAGGCACTGGCTCCCAATAGCCACCTTTTTGTTTCTTCAGTACCTGTTGATAGCTTTCCTGGTCGCCGGTTTCTGATTCGTCAGGTTTCTACGCTCAACCACAAAGAGATATCTCATGCTCTGAAGGGGGTCACACAGGCGAATGTCGCCGTGAGAAACTTCCCACTGAAAGCCGAAGAACTTCGAAGAAGACTCAAACTTCGCGATGGTGGAACAACCTATGTTTTTGGAACTACCCTGAACGACGGACGCCGCGTCGTCATTCTTTGCACCCGCATCTAAGTGATGATGAGTGATGATTAAAGAATAACTTGGTACGATTGATGAATATTATTTTTGGTCCATTGCCCTCTCATCTTTTTGACTCCTTTTTTGACTCCTTTTTTGACTCCTTTTAAAAAAGGTGATGAAACCCTCGCGCGCGCGTGCGCGCACCAGGAATTTTTATTTTTAGTTTTTTCCTCATTTCCTCATTTTGTGAGCTGAAAAGCCGATAAACACAGGCTTTGTGGGGTGTGAGGAAATTATGAGGAAATGAGTTAATATTTCTTAAAACGCAGTTTTTCCTTCAAAAAAGGATGCAAAATGGGAAAAAAATGAGAAGAAGAAGGAAGTAAAAACTCTCAAGCCAAAATCATTAGGCATTAAGCATTATGAATGATGAATGAACACTATGAATTAAGCATTAAACTATAGTTTGCCTGTCCGAAGGGGGTCCGGACACTTTGTCCCGATGGCCCGGACACTCTGTCCGGACGCCCCGGACAACTTGTCCGGGTGACCCGTTCAACCTGTCCGGATGACCCGTTCAAAGTGTCCGGGTGTAGTTTAACGATTTTAGTTGACTACTTAGAGTCTTACTCATGGTAAGGGTTGACCCTGGTTAAACTTAATTTTACTTCACGTTGACTCGACTTTACGTTAGTCATAATTAGGTTTT
>Ga0247611_10005328_pt1 | contig 17120 bp, 17 predicted proteins | sample 177DNAGHGhighgp2_FD_192422 | JGI IMG/M metagenome (GOLD analysis project Ga0247611, IMG submission 192422) | Sheep rumen microbial communities from Palmerston North, Manawatu-Wanganui, New Zealand - 1770 DNA GHGhigh gp2 | ecosystem: Host-associated > Mammals > Digestive system > Stomach > Rumen... | reverse complement strand
AAAATGGTAAATACATTTTGAATCCGTCCGCCAAAGAAGTCGAAGATTCTGAAATGGATTTGGTTGTTGCGGCGACCAAGGACGGCGTGTTGATGGTTGAATCTGAAATCGGCGAATTGGACGAGGCAACAACCCTTGGCGCCGTAAAATTCGGGTTTGACGCACAACAGGCGGTTATCAAGGCAATCAATGATTTAACCGCCAAGGCCGGCAAAGAACGTTGGGCAATTCCGGAAAAAACACCGGAATATGTCGAAATGGAAAAACGTTTCGAACAATTCGCGCCGGAAATCGAAAAGGCATTGGGGATTAAGGAAAAATTGGTTCGTCTTGAAACATTGGGCGATATTCATGCGGCGGCGAAAGCACTGATTCCGGAAATGTTCCCTGATACGGTGGTTGCAACATCGACATTGGAATCGTTCGCGGACGAAATTGTTGAAAACATCACCGCGCGCATTATGCGTTCGAATATCTTGGCGGGTCGGCCGCGTATCGATGGCCGCGACACGAAAACCGTTCGTCCGATTGAAATCGAATTGGGTGTGTTGCCACGCGCACATGGTTCGGCGTTGTTCACGCGCGGTGAAACCCAGGCATTGGTGTCATTGACACTTGGCGGTGGCAAGGACGCATTACCACTTGAAACATTGGACGGTGATGCGGAACGCGAATTTATATTGAATTACAACTTTCCGGGATTTTCGGTTGGCGAAGCCAAGGGGTTGCGTGCGCCGGGTCGTCGTGAAATTGGTCATGGAAACCTTGCGTGGCGCGCGGTTCATCCAATGGTGCCGTCACGCAAAGAATTCGATTATGTAATTCGTATTTGTTCCGATATTTTGGAATCGAACGGTTCGTCATCTATGGCGACGACGTGTGGTGCGACACTTGCCATGATGGACGGCGGTGTTCCAATGAAACGCCCGGTTGCTGGTATTGCGATGGGCCTTATTAAAGAAGGCGACGATTACGCGATTTTGACCGATATTTTGGGCGACGAAGACCACCTTGGGGATATGGATTTCAAGGTGACCGGAACCGACCGTGGTGTTACCGCGTTGCAAATGGATATTAAAATCACATCCATTACATTTGAAATTATGGAACGCGCCCTGGCCCAGGCAAAGGACGGCCGTATGCACATACTTGGCAAAATCAAATCGGCAATTGAAAAACCGCGCGACCATGTGTCACAGTATGCACCGCAACTTTACACGATGACAATCAATCCGGAAAAGATTCGCGATGTTATCGGCAAGGGCGGCGTTGTGATTCAGGCGATTACGCGTGATACAAACACGACGATTGACTTGGAAGATGATGGCACGGTCAAGATTCTTGCGGTGACCAAGGAAGATGCCGATGCCGCAATTTCCAAGATAAAAGAAATTGTCGCAGAACCCGAGGTTGGCGAAATCTATCACGGTGTCGTGACCGGGGTCAAGGATTTTGGTATCTTTGTCCGTATCCTTAGCGGGTTCGAAGCGATGGTTCACATTTCTGAAATCACCGGCAAGCATTTGAAGAAAATCGAAGATGCAAATCTGAAAGAAGGTGACGAGGTTTATGTGAAATACAGCGGTATCGATAAACGCGGTAAAACACGGTTTACTATGGTTGGCATCGACCAAAAAACCGGGAAAGAGGTTGAAGAACCCAAAGAAGAACCAAAAGAAGAAAAATAAAAATTCCGGTCACACGACCGGAATTTTATCCCAATAAGTAAGGAAATAAAATGAATGTAATTCCAGGCGATAGACTTAAGTGGACGGATACCATGTGGGCGTATTATTTGGGGTGTTCAATTAATGAAATACCATTATATCGACAAATTTTATCTAAAAATTTTGTTGCGCGGGTTCGTCAGTGTCCGGCAAACAGACGGTATATTTTTGAATTGTTTCAAAATGTTGTGGGCCCAAAAGGACGGGGACGGATGCGTTATGTGTACTCTGATTGGTGTTATCAGTACAGTGACCCGGCAAAAGAAGTTCAATTTGCAAATGAATATATTTCTAATATGGTATTCCGCGACGAAGTTGCTGCCCGGTTAAAAATACCAAAAAAATCGTTTCAAATGATGTTGATACGTGAAAAATAAAAAGGAAATAAAATGGATATGGAATCTTTGATGGCCCAGGCGGGCGAATTACAGGCCAAAGTTGCCGCCGCCCAGGAAAAGTTGGGTGGTATGCATGTCAAGGGTCTTGCCGCCGGTGGCGCGTGCATTGTTGATATGTCGGGAAAATATGATATAAATTCCGTGACGATAAATCCGGCCCTGTTGGCCCAAGGCGCACCGGCGGTGGAAAACGCCGTTTTGTCGGCAATGCGCGACGCGAAACAAAAAGCGGACACATTGATTGACGATGTTATGTCGGACGCCACGGCGGGCATGCCGATGCCATAATAATCCCCTTCGCCGGCGAAGGGGAGGGCCACCAGCGGTGGCGGGGTAGTGGTGCGAAGCACGGTGTGCACACATGGCATTCCGTGTAAAACGGTTTATCGCTATAACATATCGCAGAAAAATCTGGACAATCATAAAAATATAAAATATGATTGCAAAAGTTCGGATGTTTAGCTCAGTTGGCTAGAGCATCTGCTTTACACGCAGAGGGTCAGGGGTTCGAGTCCCTTAACATCCACCACAACAATTTGTTAACCTGCGCCATAAAAGCGCAGGTTTAAAAATTGTTAGTGCCGCGGCGGAGTGCGCAAAGCGCACGAAGACGGGCCGGAAAGGCGAAATTAAGACAATTCGCAGCCTACTTACACCAAGCCAGGGCAAAGCCCTGGCGCAGTCTCGGCACCGCACCCAGCGGTGACGGATAATCACTAACACTAACACTTGAATTTTTATAAACATTTGCTATCCTTGGCGCAAAGGAAAGACGTTATGGATACCAGTTATACAGTTCTTGCGCGAAAATACCGCAGTCAAGATTTTGAATCTCTTATCGGCCAAGATGTTTTGGTTAAAACACTAACGACCGCGATTAAAACGGGGCGCATCGCGCATGCGTATATTTTTACCGGGATTCGCGGAACGGGCAAAACCAGTACCGCGCGTATTTTGGCCAAGGCGTTAAATTGCCTGTCGTCCGACGGGCCAACGGCAACGCCGTGTGGAAAATGTGAAAATTGTCGCGCAATCGCCGCGGGCCAACATATCGATGTTTTGGAAATCGACGCGGCATCGCATACGGGTGTTGATAATATGCGCGAAATTTTGGATGCCGCACAGTATCGTCCAACAAATGGCCGGTACAAGGTTTATATCATCGACGAAGTTCACATGTTGTCGTCCAGTGCGTTTAACGCGTTGCTTAAAACACTAGAAGAACCGCCGGCACATGTTATTTTCATCCTTGCCACCACCGAAATTCGCAAGGTTCCCGTCACGATTCTTTCACGGTGCCAACGGTTTGATTTGGTGCGTGTTCCGGTTGATACACTTAAAAAACATTTCGCGTGGATTGCGGAACAAGAACATGTCGAACTTAGTGACGCGGCAAATGAATTGCTTGCGCGCGCGGCGGATGGTTCGGTGCGCGACGGGCTTTCGTTGCTTGACCAGGCGATTGCCCAAACCGGCGGACATGTTGATGAAAAATCAGTAATGGATATGTTAAAGCGCGCGGACCGCGGCGTTGTTGTTGACTTTATGCAGACGATTTTATCCGGGAATGTCGCGGCGGCACTTGCCAAAACGGACGAAATTTATACCAACGGCGCGGATTTAACAATGTTGCTTACCGATATGATGGAATGGGTTCATTGGGCAACGCGTATGCACCCCGTTTTGCGCGCCGGCGACAGCAATCATGTCCCATACACCGCCGACCAACGCGAACGTATAAATGAAATAAACAAACATGTATCGTTGAACACGCTTTCCCGTATTTGGCAGGTTTTGGTTGCATCCGTTCCGGAAATGGCGGCGGCAACGAATCAAAAACAGTGTTTTGATATGTTGGTAATTCGTTTAATGCATATTGCGGATATGCCATCGTTGCCGGATATTTTGAAAAACGAAAGGGTGGAAACCCCGCGCCCCGCGCCGGTCGTTTCAACGCCAAAGAAATTGGAAATTCGTTCGGCGTCTGAATTGGCGGACGCACTGGAAAATGCGCGTGAAATGTTGCTTTATTCATACTTTACGAAAAATATAGAGGTTTCTGATTTTTCCGGCACACACATATCGTATTTTGACCGTGCGAACGACGCGGATTTTCAACCGAAATTGGTGCGATGGCTAAATGACAAGACGGGCGAAAATTGGGTTATTGAACGGATTGAAAAATCGGAACAAAATCAAACTGTTGGTGAACAAGAATTGGCGGCGGCGGAATCTGACCCAATGGTTGCGGATGCGATGTCGCTGTTTGATGGGGCGGAAATTGTCGGTATATCAAAACAGTAAACAAGAAAGCAAAAAGGGGGGAAAAATGAAAAACGAATCGGGGCGTTCACTTATTGAAATAATCGGAGTTTTGGCGGTGACCGCGGTTATGACGGCGGGTGCGGTTGCGATTTATAATTCTGTGCGCCGGAATCAGCAAAATACTATCGCCGCCGCAACATTACGCGAAGTGGCCAAAGATATAAATATGCTTATGGGTATGCGCAGTGATTATACCGGAATATCGGTTGACTATTTGGTAAAGGCCGGTGCGCTACAAAAACCGGATGCACCGATTGGAAAATCGTGGGATATTGGTGTTGGAATCGACCGAACAACATTTGTAATAAACCTTTATGGCCTATCGCGCAGCGAATGCGAATTCTTTGGCGCGGCGATACCGACATGGGCAACGGAATTTTACATAAACGGATATCGCGCCGAAGAAATTGTAAATTGTTTTTCGGGAAATGAAAATAATTTATCGTTCACAGGAATGTAATATGCAAAAGTTTTGCACCGCAATTTTGTCGTTCGTTTTGATTGCGGGATGCGCCGCGTATAAAAGCCCCGACCGCGCATCTTGGGGCAATTATTTGCGTGGTGCAAGTTTTACCGATATGACGGAAAACGCGCGCACCGCCAAGAAACCTATTTACCAAGGTGCGGGCGGAAAAACGGTGGCGGAAGTTGTCGCGCAATCGGCGGAAATGGAATATGGCGATAAAACACAAAACGAATCGGCGATGTGTATTGGTTATATGTCGGAATTGGAAACCGCGCTTTATGACGCGTTGCGCCGCCCGGGATTATCGGTTCAACGCGCCGGTACGGATGTCCTTGTTATCTTGGTGCGCGATGCAATTATGGAATTAAATGCGCCGGAAATATCGACAGACGGTGATGATAATTTATCAACGATTGCGCGGATTTTGCGGAAATACGATGCGACATTTATTGAAATTGCGGGCTATACCGATTCGATGCGCGACACAAATGCGGCGCGTGCGTTTTCATTGGATATGGCGGAACGCGTCGGTGTTTTCTTAGGTCAACACGGAATAAAAACATCGCGTATGTTTATTGTCGGACGCGGTGCGGCGCGCCCAATTGCGGCCCAAGATGAATGGGGGCGGCTTGCCAATCGTCGCGTGGAATTAAGAATCTCTCCCGTTCGATAAAAAACAAAAAAATTGTCTTTTATTTTTTATTTTTTGTTGTTATAGTCACATCGTCAACAAAACAAAAAGGAAGGAAAAATGGTAAAAACAAATACCCAGGCCGGGGCATCGGCAACGAAAAAATATGTTAAATTCGGTATCGTGGCGGTCATTGTAATCGCGGTTGCGGTTATTGGATTGTTCGCGGTAAAATCTTTTTCGGGTAAAACGGTTAGCGCAGAATCCGCGATTGATGGTATATCGAGTGAGGCCGTATCCGGTGGCGACCTGCGTATGGCGGTGATTCGTATGGATGCAATTCAATCGGATGCCAAGGCATTACAAGACCTGCGTAAACAACGCGAATCGTATGAAGAAAAATTGCGTAGTGAACTTGAAAAAGAACAGAAAGAATTAGAAAAAGAAAAAGAAGAAATCGAAAAATCCCAAGATGTCCTTTCCCAGGAAGCATTACAACGTCGCGTTGTTGAATACCAGGGCAAGGTCACAAAATTGCAACGTGATTTGACCGAACGCGCACAATCGGTTGATGCCGCGTTCCAAAAGGCGTTGGTTGAAATCCAAGAAAAACACCTTGACCCGATTATCGAAGCGATAATTGCGAAAAAGAATTTGTCTTTGGTGATTGATGGTCGTTTTGCGCGGACGGGTGCAAATGTTGAAAACCTTGATATCACGGCGGATGTTATCAACGCGTTGGATAAAAAGGTTTCGACCGTTAAAATGGACACACCGAAAGGGTTTTAATGGTTAGTCCGTCCCGTCACCGCTCTGCGGTGCCGCGGCCGCGACGGGTGTAAGTAGTTAGTGTTAGTGAACCGGCGATATCATCGCCGGTTTATATTTTTCATTGCAAGTTGGTTTTTGTTTTACTATAATCACACTTGCAATGGCGGGTTGCCGTTGCTGGGTCCTAGAAAACCCACCGAAGTAAAAAAACTCCACCAGGTTGGAGGGTTGTGAATATATTGAATAAGCAACACTGTTTACTTCGCAGTTTTCTAGCCTCCAACCGTTTGTATTTTTGCAAATGGTTTTTTATTTTTTACCAAAAGGAAAAAGCAATGTTTGAAACAGTTATCACGGATAACCCATTACCACAAACGGTTATCAAGGCACTTTATCGGTATTATGAGCAACCACAAAATTCAATGACGGTTGGTGAAATGTATTTGTTGTTAAAACTTATTTTATCGAAAATGGAAGACGAATTTGAAAAAATGGGATTCGATATTGAAAAAGAATTATCAGAAACCGTCGCAACGGCTCACTAACACCAAGCCAGGGCAAGGCCCTGGCGCAGTCTCGGCGTAGTCACGGCATCGCTTTGCGATGACGGACGAAGACGGATAATCACTAACACTTACACTAACACCAAGCCAGGGCAAGGCCCTGGCGTAGTCTCGGCGTAGTCACGGCATCGCTTTGCGATGACGGACGAAGACGGATAACCACTTATCACTAATTTCCCTTTTCTTTTTTAATTTTTTTATTATAATGCGGGCATGTTGAAAAAAATTAAATCTTTGATTGGGCCACGCGCGACCAAGATAACGGCCGGCGAATTGGCGAAAATGTTTGACTTGGAATTGCGTGGGAATCCTGATGTTGTCGTATCGGGTGTTGCGCCGATTGCGGATGCACGTGCGGGTCAGATTGCGTTTTATTCGACCGAACAAAACAGCAATGCTTTCAAAATTTTGCCCATATCCGTGTTGGAAAATACGCGTGCAAGTGTAATTTTATTACAACCGGAAATGGCATCGCATGCGCCACATGGCACGACACTTTTGGTATGCGCCCGTCCGCGTGGCGAAATCGTAAAGATTCTTGGGGTGGTGTATCGCGAACCGCCGCGGCGCGGTGTGTCGTCTGATGCGGTTATTGAACGCGGTGTATTTTTTCGCAATCGGCGCAGTGTTTATGTCGGACAATTTGCGACAATTGAACGCGGCACGGTGATTGAACCGGATGTGAAAATTTATCCAAATGTTTATATCGGGCGCAATGTGACAATCGGGCGCGGCACGGTTGTCCATTCGGGCGCGCACATTGAAAACGCGACAATTGGTGCGGATTGCGTAATCCATAACGGCGCATCAATTGGCAAGGACGGGTTCGGATATACCCGCCAAGACGGCCACAATGTCTTTATTCCGCATGTTGGCCGCGTGGTTATCGGCGACCGTGTGTCAATCGGTGCGAATTCTTGTGTCGACCGTGGCGCACTTACCGATACAATGATTGGCGACGGAACAAAAATCGATAACCTTTGCCAAATTGCGCACGGCGTTGTAATTGGGCGCGAATGCTTTTTGGCGGGCGGTGTTGGAATCGCCGGCGGCGTGAAAGTTGGCGACCGTGTGTTGCTTGCGGGGCATGTTGGAATCGCAAACGGGGTCAAAATTGGTAATGATGCCGAAGTTGGCGCGAACAGTGGCGTTTTCCGCGATATTCCCGACGGTGGGCGTCATATGGGATATCCGGCGATGCCGGGAACGGAATTCTTGCGCCACTATGCGTGGGTAAAAAAACATTTAAACGATTGAAATCAAAAGGAAACAAAATGGTTGATGCAACGGGTATAGAACGCGTAATTCCGCACCGCGGACACATGCGCCTTGTGGACGAAATTTGCGAATTCACGGATAAAACCGCGACGGGTATAAAGTATGTCCGTGACGACGAATTTTGGTGCGCGGGACATTTCCCGGCAAAATCAATCATGCCTGGCGTTTTGATAGTAGAGGCATTGGCGCAAACCGCATGCTTTACAATTTTGAACGCAATCGGCAATAACGGCGGGCGGGCACTTGGGTATTTCGTCACAATTGAAAATGCAAAGTTCACACATATGGTTGTGCCGGGCGATACTTTGGAATTAAAGATAGAAGAAATCGGCGCGAAAATGAAACTGCATAAATTCGTTGGAAATGCGTTTGTAAATGGCAAACGTGTTGCAACCGCAACCTTTTCCGCCATGCTGGACAACGATCCACAAATTTAGTGGTCAGTGTTAGTGTTAGTGGTTAGTGCCCCGCCCGCATTTTGCGGGGTTGCATAATCTAAATCTCCACGCCAAAGAAAACTTTTGCGCCTTCGCCAATCAAAAATGCGGCGAACGTGACCAGAAAACAAACCGCCAGCATTTCTATGAACGCCGGCCAAAAATTTTGCGCGTTTAATTTTGATTTCAAAAAATTAAAAAAGAAAATTATCGCAACCGCCACGACATAGGTCATTATTGTTGCGATTATCGTGTTTGGTGTGAATACAAACGGAATCAATAACATTCCCGCTGTTGCAACATACGCCGCACCGGTCATAAGACCACGTACCGTCGCCCCGCGCGCATTGCCACCCGCCTTTTGCGAAAGATATTCCGACGCCATCATCGAAAGACCCGCCGTCACCGCCGCAATTGTCCCGGTCAGCACGATTACATACTGTGTCGCGTCCGCAAACGCAAGTCCCACAACCAGCCCCAGCGTCGAAACCAGCGCGTCATGCATCCCAAGAACCAATGACGACCAAAAAGAATCTTTCGTTTGCATGTGAAAAATAATACCCCGGCCAACCGGGGTAAATACACAAGATTAAATTCCGATTTTACCATGTTGGCGCATGGTCGCCTTCTTTGACAATTGGGCGTTCGTCTTCCCACACGGAAAGTCCGGTTTTGATATCGGTAAGTGTCATTTGCAAATAGTATTCTACACGCGAATCAACCGACGAAAACCACCCCGATTGCAATTTCATATTGCGTTGAATCATTTTCCCCGAAAGTGACATATTCGGCGCAACCAATGTTCCCTTGGACACAATTGTTGATTGGTCGTATTCGTCATCGCCGCGTGCCGCACGCACCGCATATGTCGATGTGTCTTCGGCATAATCGTTGTTTTCAAATGCGGTTGAAACCGCCGCCCGCCCAGAATTGATAAGTGTCATACGAATCTTTTTAACCAAAATATCTGTATCGAAACGTTGCATGGTGTCGTTTGTAATTTCGCCGATTCCAATCACCGGATTTTTCACGCGCGCGAACACATTACTTGCCAACATAGATTTCGTCATCGCTTCGGCCGTTTCGGTCCAATCGCGATATTCCAATTCCATCACGTGTTGCATATCGGCAACTTCGCGTTCGTCATTCAAATCAACAACACGCACTTCGCCACACCCAACCAGCGCGGCACAGAGCGCAATCGGTAAAAGTTTTTTCATATTTTCCCCCTTTGGTTTTTATTTTGTTTTCATTATTTTTATATCTTGCCGACCGTCCGCCAAACGGACATAGACCAAATAATTTCCATCACGCGGCAAATCAACCCTTGCCACAACATTACCATGCGACCGCAATTCAATCAAGCCATTATTCGTCGCACGCAACACCGATATAGTTTTCGGCAGTGTCGCCCATGTTCGCACTTCGGCATTGGTGGTTGCTTCGGAATAAATCAAGGATAAAAGTCCAAGTAACGGTGCCGCATCAGAATTCGAATTATACATCGTTGTTTGCAACGCCGTTCGTCCCGCCGCGGATGTGAACGCACGCAAAACTTCGTTCGTGTGATACTCGTTGTATTCCGTCATGAACATCGCATCAACATTTGCGATTTGTTTCGCGCCATCAATCTTGGTTGTGTTGTCCAATAAAATCGGTTGCGATGTTGCAATCGTCACCCACGACAGCCCGTTTGACATCAACAGTGGCAAACTAAGGCGGTGTTCGGTCAGTTTCGGCGCAAACCCATCTTCGATAAAAACCCAAACCGTGTTTTTTGGTTTTTGCTTTGCGCGTGCAAGGTTCAAATCATCAACAACAAAATCATTTTCCGGCGCCATGCCATGCGCGCGTTCCAAATATGTTTTTGCATCATTAAAATCGCCTGCCGTTAAAAAGTAAATGCCAGATAAATACATCAGCGCCGGATTCATAATATCACGATATGCGGTCCACTGTTCAATTTTATCGGCGATTTCCGTGTGCTTTGCAATTTCGTCCCGTGTTGATTCAATCAGTTTTTTATACGCGACCGACATATCTTGTTGTCGCGCATACGATTGGTTGATAATTACGCGTGCGTCGTTCCATCGACCGTCCGCAATCGCCGCCCACAATTGATAGTATGACACGAACAATGTGTCCATCATAAACGGCCGATAATCATTTGCGTTCGCACCAAATGCAAAGTTCGCCGCTTCGCGCCAAAAATCGCCAGATGTGACATCTTTGTTTTTTTGGTTAAATTTTTCATACATCGCATCCGCGCCGGCAATATCGCCATCGTGAAACTTTTTATCGGCACCAATCAGTAAATCAAGATTTCCGTCGCCGTCGTCGTGCGCGGCGGCGGTGGTCATATAGTTCCCGCGTACCGAATCAAGCCGTGATTCCACCGCCATACTGCACGCGGCAAGCAAAACACCGACCAATAAAAAGCGTAAAATTTTCAACATGTGACGTTATTTTACCACAGGCGACAATTCTTTCAATTCATTTGTTTGCGGATTGTAATAGCGCGGATTTCCATTATATTCCAAGATCGCATGATGCATCGGTATAAGGAACTCTGGCAACGGCGACGACCGCCCCATTTTTTGATAAGTAGACATAACAGGGTCGCTAAATGACATACGTAATTCGGCTTTGATTGGGCGATGATACCAACCTTCATAAATAACTAATGCTTCGCCGGGTTTACCATTCACGGTTGTCTTTAATTTCATAATATCCATTTCACTAAACAACGGTTCGGTTTTTGGAACTTCCACCTCTTTGCCGTCGGGACCTTTTTCTTTTTTCATTGTTATTTTTGTTCCCATCATTTTTGAAAAACGTTCTGCGGTTTCCGGGTCGTTTTGTCGTAAAACAACTTTTGCCGCGGTGGTTGAAATAATTGTTGCGGCGGCATCCGCACCATATTTTTCCTGAATCTGGTGTAAATCCTGGCCGATAAACATATACGAAATCTGTTGTCCACGACCGACATCGGGTCCTTGGATAACCGCCTGCATCTTTTGCATTTTCGGCATTTCATCAAGCAAGAATAACACCGGATATGGTCCCATTTTTTCGCCACTGCGCCCCACATGTTCCGGCGGATTGGCAAGCAAGAAATTCGACATCGTTTCAATAAACATCGCCGTAATCGGATTTAACGCCTTGGCATCAACCATATTGATGGACAGGTAAACCGTCACCGGCTTCATCTTGCCATCGCGTGGGTCAATCATTCCGCGCATATCGGCAAAATGAAAGTCGGAATGTGATGTCCGATTACGCACGGCGGCATTACGGAAAATCGCAAGTCCAGTCAGAATTGTTGAAAGAATTGACCCGCGTTCGGTTGCCGGTGTGTTGGCCAATTTTGTAAGTTCCGCAACCGCACGATTTGAATATGCAAACGCGCGACATTCGGCAACCGCGGATTCCAACCAATCTTTCATCGGGTCTGCCATCATAACGGTTTGATCGCCTTGCTTTTGGCGTTCCGCCAAATTCGCGGCGACGGCAATTTGTGCCTCGGTAATCCAATCCAGCATCATGGAAAACGATGCCTCTTTGCCAAGCCACATTTGCGGTATGTTTGCCCACGAACCAATATGAACATAATTCATCGCGTTTAATTCGCCGTTTTTTATAAGTCCCTGTGCGGCAAAGGCATTTGGATCATTTACCATTGAAAAGTAATAATCGGACAAAACGGCGGCATCTTCGGCATCAAATGTTCCGGATTGCAACCGGCCATAGAAATAATCGTCCGCCTTGGCACGTTCAATTTTTGAAACTATAAATTGAATAAACCCGGCAAGCCCCGCGCGCCCCGATTGTGTCCAGTGTGGGTCGGCACTGCTGCCCGTGGCATCGGGAACCAACACGTCGCAAATATAATCAACATACAATTCGCGTTGTTCGATGCTAAACGGTATGTGCCCCGGCGAAAGCGGATTCCAAGACGGATAATAAATACCCTTTTCCGGTTCATCTTGACCGCCCCAATCCATAATGAACACCGGTCCAACCTTTTCAGAACGATAACCACTAGATATGCCGTCCAATTCCGGTTTGGGGTCATTTATAATCATCGACACATTTGTACATTCAAAAATAGTCGGCAACACAATGCCGTATGTCTTACCGGTTCCCGGGGGCGCAAGACACAAAACCGACAATGTTTTTGGTAATTTTAACGGTTTCTTTTTGAAATACCCAAGTACCATCATAAATCCGTCGAACAGCCCCATCGCCTTTACATCCGCCTCGTTCGCTTCGCGTGAAGATTTTTTATCAAACTTATCCTTGCCGTGCGGGTTAAATTCGCCCTTTAATGTGTCATCCACCAACAGGTAATACGCCAACACCGGAATCAGTGGCACAATACACATAAAATCCGGGTGCATCAAACAGCGCAAAACCCAATACGGAATTTCCGCAATAACCGACAGGCCCGCACTTTGAACCATATTGATTAAATAGATTTTCATCCAATTTGCGGTTGCCGGCGACCAACCATATCGCCACAAATGTTCGAACAAAAACGAAAAGCAAAACACCAACGCGCATATCAACCACACGCCAACCGACCAACGCAGCGCCCAAAAAACCTGGGCCATGGGGGTTTGTTCGTGTTCTTTATACGCAGATGATTTGAATATATTCAAACCCTTGCTGTCTTTGCCCGCAGATAAAATCTTGAACTTTTGAACCATCGTGCTATGATTATATCAGAAAAAACCAAAACAATAAAGCATGGAAACAAAAATTATATGAAAAACATTCCGCGCATTTTTATCGACCATAAAATCAAAACCGGCGACACTTTTCCGGCGGACAAATCGGTGGCGCACTATTTGTCGCATGTTATGCGCACAAGCAAATGTATTGTTTTTGGATTTGGTCACGAATTTAATGCGGAACTGAACGCGGACGGCAAAAGTATCACCGTTGGTGCGAATACGGGACGCGGGGATGTCGTGTCAGACATTACGCTTTATTTTGCACCGATAAAGCGCACCGATGATTTGATTGCGATGGCAACGCAAATGGGAATAAAACGCTTTGTGCCGGTTATAACTGAACGCACGGTGAATCATCATGTGAATTGGGCGCGTATGCAAAAAATCGCGATTGAATCCGCCGAACAATCAAATTGCAACAGTGTCCCCGAAATCGCCATGCCGATAAAATTTGCCGAACTTGATTTATCATCGCTTTGCTTTGCGGACGAAAGGTTTGCATACAATGATAAAACCGCACAAAAAATTCCGGCAAACGCAAATGCGATTCTTGTTGGACCCGAAGGCGGATTTTCCGATGCGGAATTTGCGGCACTGGACAGTGCGGGCGCGGTGCCGGTGTCACTTGGGAAAACAATTTTGCGCGCTGAAGTCGCCGCGGTCATAGCCATAGAGAAAATAAGAAAATGAAAATACGAATTGCAAAATTTATTGCCGACACCGGCATAACATCGCGCCGCGGTGCGGAACAAATGATTGCGGACGGTCGTGTCACCGTGAACGGCACGGTTGCAACAACGCCGGTTATGTTTGTTGATGACACGGACGAAATTATCGTAAACGGTAAAAAAATTGAACCACGCACAGACACCGAACTTTACGCATTTCATAAACCGTTTGGCACAATGACAACAACACATGACCCGCGCGGGCGCAATACTATTTACGATATATTGCCACGCGAATACCGCAATTTGCGCTATGTTGGGCGACTTGATTTCAAAACGACGGGTTTGTTGCTTATGACAAATGACGGATTGCTTGCGCGGAAATTGACTGCGCCAAGTGCAAACATTCCGCGTGTCTATATCGCCGATGTTGCGGGCAACAATATGTCGCGGTTGGACAAGGCGCGCAATGGTGTGACGATTGATGGTATTCACTATCGCCCGATGAAAATTGAATTTACGCGCGACAAAAAATTGCGTGTGACCGTGACCGAAGGTAAAAAGAATGAAATCCGCATCGTGTTAAAGCATTGTGGGTTGCCGGTGCGGACTTTGCACCGTGTTGAATACGGCCCGATAAGTTTGAAAAATATCCCGACCGGAAAAATTGTTAAATTGGATAAAAAAACCGTTGACGACTTTATTAAAACTTATCTATAATCACAACATAAGGAAGGGAGAATTCACATGAAAAAGAAAACCACAAAACCCACGAAAGCCAAATCAGCCGCAACGCGCAGCGTGAATGTGAAGACACCACATCGCACGAATGGCGCGTCGTCTTGGTCAATGTCGATTTACGTTTATTGGTTTATAATTTTGTTTTTTATCGCGGCAACTTTCTTTATCCTTGGACGCAGCCAGTTTACATCTGAACCGCGTGGCGGGTTGAAAAACGGTATCGCCGAAGAGGTTTTAATGCGCGCGAACGATTACTATAACAACGGCAAGAACGAAATCTTGGCGGGCAACTTGGACGGTGCGATTGCGGATTTAACGTCGGCGATAACAACCGATGGCAATATGGTTTCGGCATACATCTTGCGTGGCGAGGCATATATGCAATCGGGAAATTACAGTGCGGCATTAAATGATTTTAACGCGGCGATTGAAATGGACCCGCAAAATTCGGTTGCGTATTATGACCGTTCTTTGTTGAACACACGGTTGGAAGATTTTGAATCTGCGATGACGGATATAAACAACGCACTTGCGACATATGCGGCAAATCCGAACGAATTTTTGCAATTGCGTGATTTGTATGCAAAACGCGGACAATTAAACCTTTGGCAGAAAAATTGGGAAGGTGCAATTGCGGATTACACAAATTCGCTTGCGCGACCCGAAGGAATCGTTAGTCCGTCCGTGTATGCGGAACGCGCCGAAGCATACACCGCGATGGGAAATTATGCGGATGCGGTCAATGATTACACATCGGCGATACGTGTGATTTCTGAACAAATCCAAGGTGCAACAACAATTGAACAGAAAGAAGACCTGTCGATGCACGCGATGAATTATTTTGAAAAATCCGCGGCGTTGAATTTAAGCATGGGTAATGCGGCGGCGGCAAAGTCCGATTTGGAATCCGCATATCAAATTGCAACTTCATTAAATGACCCAGAAACGGTCGAAAGATTCCAAGGGTTATTGGAAGAATTGCAATAATCAAAATAGTTTTCGTCCAAAACAAAAAGGCCACCAATCTTTGGTGGCCATTTTATTACCGGTTTATGTTAAGCCAAGATTGATTAATATTAAATGTAATATTTGCATTAAAGAAATTGACCAATTGTTCGGGAACCTGACCTGTTGCTTCGGGATACAATTGCCCGCCCGTGCTTTTTTTAATAACAATACGGTTTTTGTTTAACAAACGAATTGCGGCGGGTGTAGTATAATCAACGACCGCTGGCAATTTGTCTTTTCTGACATCCATATCAAAAAGGCATTTTTCATGTTTGCATTTGTCGCAACCATGTTTGTTGACACAAAATACCGCCGATTTTTTAAGTTCACCAAATGTTGGAATTTTTTCGTTCACCACCCAAAAATTAATGATATGAAGTTTCTTTTGTTCTTTATCCAATGTATCCTTTAAATCAATCTGGTAAAACGGATTGTTGTTATCTTTTTCATTTAATCCAGAAAGCCACAAATACCGTTCCGCATGCACGTGCATCGGCATATTCTGGTCACAATCATCACGCAGATTTAAGTTTTTTATAAAATCCAACATATCATCCCAAGAATAAACTCTAAGCCCGCCAACATAGTGAATAGAATCACCGTTGGTACCAACAGTTGTTATATTGACATAGAAACCTTCCCTGAAATTATAAGAAAAATCTGCTGGTTGCATACCGATACTCCTTTTTTGTTTGCAGGGGCGAAAGTATCATAAAAAACGAAAAAGTCAAGGTTTTTAGCAAAAAAGCGACCTTTGCCGATTAAAACGTTGCACGCAATCCGGCGGCCAAGAACGGGTTTTCGCGCGACATACCAACGGACGACCACACATCGACATACCGATTGTATTTATAACGAAAAGACCCAACAACCGTGTGGTCGGCATAATCCGGTGCCCATTTGTGCCATATTCCCGTTTCCGAAAATAAATACGACAGCGATAGCGTATAATTCAATACATCATAACTAAGGCCACCCCCGATGACGATTCCGTCCGATACCACGCCAATCGGTTTTTCGTCATACACCGCGCGCCCGGTCAATGCGAAAACCCAACTGTTGTATTGAACATTCGCGCCGATTCCGATTTGCCCACGCCAATCGGCGGTGACAAGTGGACTGAAACTATCGGTTTCGTATCCGTCGGGCGAATCGATAAACGATGCGCCCAATGACAAAGCATATTTTGTTTTTGACGACGAATTCTTTATCTTTATCCCCGCATCCAAGTTCATTTTATAGTCGCCGGTTATGCCCGCCACCGAAACACCATATTGCAAATTCGGGTCGTGTGCCGCAACAAGGTTTAAACGCAGCGACCCCGAACCCGATGAAATTTCCGGGTTTGCGATGACCGGACCATCGGCCCCC
>Ga0247611_10005327_pt1 | contig 17125 bp, 27 predicted proteins | sample 177DNAGHGhighgp2_FD_192422 | JGI IMG/M metagenome (GOLD analysis project Ga0247611, IMG submission 192422) | Sheep rumen microbial communities from Palmerston North, Manawatu-Wanganui, New Zealand - 1770 DNA GHGhigh gp2 | ecosystem: Host-associated > Mammals > Digestive system > Stomach > Rumen... | reverse complement strand
TAAACTAGAACGTAAGGACATTGGACAATACAAATCTTTACCTGATTTATATGATGCCATAAAACCATATGCCGACAATACGCAGGCTGCATCACATAAAGAAGAATTACGCAAAATAAAAGAAGGTGCAGAAAAAGTTTATGAAGATGGAACTTGGCTTGTCGTTGTACCTCACACAAAAGAAGCGTCAATAGAATACGGTAAAGGCACACAGTGGTGTACGGCTGCAACAGGAAGTAGAAACTATTTTGATGATTATAACAGCGAAGGACCTTTATATATCAATATCAATAAAAAAACGGGTGAAAAATATCAATTTCACTTTGAAACCGATTCCTTTATGGACGAAAGAGATATGCCTGTTTCACATTCAAAAATCGGGACAAAGGGATTAAAACAATTTTATTTTCAAAGATATGGCATAAAGGCATTATATGATTATGTTCAACAAATAAACAAAGAAGGTGACCCACCGATTTACATGGTAAAGATAGGGTCTAAATATAACATTGCCGATGAAAACTATAAGTTAAAATATGAAAAAGGGTTTAAATTCATAGATAATTTTTATAATGGTTTTGACATCACCACCGTTTACGAAAAAGATAAACGTAACTTTATGAATCGAAAAGGTGAACTGTTATTTGATGAATGGTTCACTTGGAATGAACGTCTTTATGGTGACGGTCCATTTATGGTACAAGCTGGCCCAACAAAAACAGAGAATGGTAATTACAATTTTGTAACAAAAGAAGGAAAAATCCTTTCACCCGATTTGTGGTTTGATGATGTAATAGAGTTTCAGAACGGATATGGCCGCATTGAGGTTAATTCCAAGTGGAACGCAATAAATAAGAATGGTGAATTCATATCAAACGAGTGGTTTGATTATATTGGTGCTTTTGATGTATGGTTTAATGGGGCAATAGTGAAAAAGGATGGCCTTTATAATTACATTACGCCAAATGGCACTTATCTTTCTGAAGAGTGGTTTAAAAAAATAGGAATTAGAATGTATATCTTACAGATGTCTAAAATGGTAAGTGTTACGCAGACAAACAATAAAGAAAACATTCTTATGGAAGATGGAGAACTATTTTTTGATGAGGGGTATGATTCAATATTTCAGTTTACCAATTCTTTTTTTATTATAAAAGATAATGGCAAAAAGAATATATATGACCCATATTGGAAGGAATTTATATTACCAATGAATGTTGATGAAATATACCCAGAAATAAATTATGCAAAATTGGTGTTAAACAATAAGTACAACATTTTTTCAACATATCATGCTGAAGATAAAATTATTTCTGATGTATGGTTTGATAGACTCAATTTAATTATTGATGGGGTGAATCATTTAGACAGTTATTTGTCACAAAAATTTAAAGCATTAGCGTCTGTATGGTTAAATGGAAAAACTAATATATTATGTAGGGGAGGACATTTTTTGCTTAAAGAATTTGTTGACAGGATTATAGTAACACGATACTATGAGGATACAATGGTTGTAGAAAAAGACGGTAAATATAACAAAGTTGATTTAAATAACGGTGAATTTATGAGTGACAAATGGCTTGATGATTATGATTCACTTTTAAGATACTAAAAACAATTAGATTATGAGAGAATTTTATACTATATATTCAGAGCCTTCAATAGAAGCAGCAAAGAAACTGGTAACAACGTTTCTTCAATTATGTGGAATATGTGATTTAACACCTGATGATATGTTTTATTTCGGTGTTTTCTGTGACGTTACGGTTTATGCTAACTGTACGGATTGGCATAATGCTTTGGCAGAAGGGATAGAGGTTCCTGATATACTATTATCAGATTGCACAAGTTCACAAGAACGTATTGATTATGTCAATCAAGTAATACAGGATGTTGTAAGCGGAAAAATAGAAAAACCTGAATGGATGAAATATGTTGAAGAAAACGCTGTATGTGATTGGTGCGACATGATGCCATCCACTTATTTAATAATAGTAGCCAAAGAAGAAAGATTCGAAGAATTGGCTTGCAGATTAGTTACATTCCTTTATTCCCCAAATGCGCTTAGTTCAATAGTAAAATGTTAAACAAATGAAAAAATTAGATAAAATATATAATTTATTAGAACGTATAGATGCACAATACCATGACTATACGCTACTTACTGAATCTCAGGAGTCCAAATCAATTTCTGCTGCCAAGAAATTGGTTATGCAGAAATTCGGTTGGGATGAACAACGAGCAGATGAATTTATACGAAGAGAATTACGCGGTGATTTACCTGCATTACGTACAAGGAACGGTGGTAAATTCATTTTGGGTGTTGCTAGAATGTTCTGTGATGGGCAATTAAACGATGGCAGAACCATTCTAAGGCTGAACGGAACCCTTGAATTGGTTGCAAGTGATGCGCATATCAATGAATATGACAGAAATCTTAACGGTATGTCAGCACAAGAATTGATTGACAGATTTTCTGGAGCGATGAAAGAAATGGGTGACAAAGACCGTGAAGAAGTGTCTACATTGGAACTGCAAGAGAACAATGACTATGATATAGTCAGAATTGATAGTTTTGAACAAGCAAGACAGTACGGTAAATATACCAGTTGGTGTGTTACACATGACGAAAATATGATTAATCATTATACATCAAATGGTATTGGTCAATTCTACTTCTGTCTTAAAAATGGTTTCGAAAATGTACCAGAAAAACGGGGTGAGGGTTGCCCGTTGGATGAATATGGTCTATCTATGGTCGCTGTAAGTGTGGATGAAGATGGTAATCTTAATACCTGTACATGCCGATGGAACCACGATAACGGTGGTAACGACAACATTATGGATACCAAACAAGTTAGTCAACTTATTGGCAGGAATTTCTATGATGTGTTTAAGCCAAATGGCAAATGGAAAGAAGCCGTTGAAAAAATAAGAATCAATCTTGCAAATGGTAATATAAGGGGATTTGATGACATAAGGGATTTTAAAGATGGTGAATATGCTGCCGTATCCTTATTAGATAAGTGGAACATTCTTTCTTATAGGGATAAAAAACTTATCAGTGACATGTGGTTTAGTCACATACTTAATAATGGCATTTATGATTTCTATGATGGTTTCACTGTCGTTATTAAAGACTATCGTTGCAACTATATAGACAAAAACGGTAATATTTTATCACCTAAATGGTTTGAAGGCGCAGAACAATTTAGTAACGGTTTTGGCTCAATTTATATTGACCCTGATGGCCACAATTATATTGATACCAAAGGCAATATTTTAAGTGATATCTACTTTGAACAAGGTTGGGATTTTGATGAAAATGGTTTAGCAATTGTTCGTTATTATTATCAAGGTGATAGTAATGACGAAGCTATTATTAATACACAAGGAAAAGAAATAACAAAAGAAAGATTTAATGATATATATCCATTTTTTAATGGTTTTGCAAGGGTTAAAAAATTTATGGGTTTAACTAACTTTGGTGATGCTAAAATCGGCTTTAATTTTATTAACACAAACGGAGATTTACTTTCAGATATTTGGTTTAAAAATTGCTTTAATTTTGAAGATGACGGTTTAGCACGTGTTAGTTATAACGGTGATAATTTTTTGGATACTAAGGGCAATTTAATTTTACCTCAATACTGTTATTTTGATTCGGACTTTAAGGAAGGTGGTTATGCCATTATAGAACAATACACAACAGACCGAACAAGTTTTAATATATTCTGTAAGCCTACAAGAAAAATAGTATCGCCAAATAAAAGTTTCGAATACATCCATTGCAAGTGGGATAGAATTTTTTATGAAGATGGGTTTGCCCGTGTAAAATATAAAGGCCAAAATTTGTTATTGGATGAAAGGGGAGATTTATATATGGAACAAGATGGTGAGGTGGTTAGATACCACGGATAACCATTTTTAATAAAATTTAACATTTCATTTTTTGCGGTTAATTCAAAAAGTAGTATCTTTGTGGCATAATAAAGATACTATTTTTATATTATGAGACAAGAAGAAAAGGATTACATTATTGAACAACTTGGTAAAATAGATGATATTGGTGAATTAAGTGATGGTTATCATACCTTTAATTCTCTGTATCGCCAAAGGTTATATCTATTTGCAGCATTAGTTAACACATATCATCTAAAGTCTTGGAAAACAAAAAGGCATGATGATGGTGAACTATGTTTTGGCGGTGATTGGTTTTTAGTTGGAATTGAAACACCAGAAGGTCAATATACTTATCATTATCAAAATGAGTATTGGGACTTATTCAAGTGCAAAGAAATAGAAAAGGCACCAAAGTTTGACGGACATACAGATAAAGATGTAACACGTTTATTGTCATTGTTTCATCAAACATACGGTTTATCAATAGATTGATGGGGAATTTGATTAATTTTTAAAAAATAAAATATTATGTTATTATCTATTAATTTTAGTTCTGAAGCCACATGCGCTATAGTACTTACTTTAGGTTTTTTTGCATTTTTACTCATTTTATTTTTGTATTTCGAAAGAAATAAAAGCAAAAAAGCAACTTGTGAACATAAATGGATAGTAAAGGGACCAATGCCGATATATCAGAAAGATGAGCCAATGTCCTATAGGATAGGAGAACCACCAATAATTGGTTATTCTTATCTTATAGTCTGTGAAAAATGTGGAGAAATTAAAACAGAAACCATAACAATAAAACAGTGATATGGAATTTGGATTTAAAGAAATAGCAGCACTTGTTGTCGTATTCGTTCTTTTTTTATTCGTTATTATAGATAAAATAAGAAGGGAACAAAAAGAGATTAAAATAAGAAAAGAATGTCAGCACAAAGAATGGATTTACTTACGTAAATGTAAAAAATGTGGAAAGATTGAAGTAATTGACAACGGAAAAAATATTGACCCAAAAGACATTGATATTGATGCTGACGGTTTATTAATGAATTTTTAAAAATAAAATATTATGTCAAAAAGTTATAAAAAAAAGGTTAGATTGCATGTTGCATATGGCAACAACACAGAGTTTTACCGTTCAAGAAGACGCAGGGAACGTAGGGTAAATAAAAATGTACTTAAATCGGTTGTTAATGTCTTTGATGTTGATACTGAGGACCTTGACAGAGTACAGTTTGAACAAATTCCCAAGCGTGATACATGGCGTGAGCCAACTGATGGTAGCTACGTTGTCGACCATGAAATCATTAATCGTAGATTGATTGACGGAGATTACAGCAATTCTGATTTAAGTTGGATTAAAAAGAGTTGTCGTGGTCTGAAGTGGTTTAAGAAAATTATAGGAATGAAATGATATGAAAGCAAAAGGAAAAAAATTTAAGAACGTTAAACAAATGTCAGAATACATCCTTGATGTAATGGAGAAAGGGGACGAGAAATTAGGTGTAATCGATGCCTTTTCATTTAATGACTGGTTACATGATTATTTAAGCGATATTGTATATGGCGATTGAAACAAGATTTTCTGTTGAGGATATAACCATCTTATTAAGAAATAGTGGTAGGTGGAATAAACGCACAGACACAATGTTACCAAATCTATCTTGGGGCCTTTTAAATCACGAAGCAGATTTGTGTATAATAAGCAAAACAGGCTATCTAACAGAAATCGAGATTAAAAGGTCTTTGGAAGATTTAAGGGCCGATTTCAAGAAAAAAATTTTTCACGATGATGAACGTGTCTATAACTTTTATTATTGTCTCCCAATTTCTATAAAGGATAAAGCATTAGAGTTATTCGAGGAACATAAATATAAGATACTTGAATTTTATCGTTGTAATTCAACAAGTAATATTGCCGATGAATATCCTGCCATTATTTGGTATGATGAAAACGGTTCACTCTCTTTCCAGGGATGGCCGATGAGAAGCGGTTGTAGAAAACTTTTCCTAGAAGAAAGAGATAAAATTGGCAGACTGATGTCTTTAAGATATTGGGATGTGGTAGAAAAACATAATAGGTTATTATTAGAACAAAAAGAAACAGATGGAGAAATACAATGTGATTCAAATGCAAAATAATACAATTTTCAATGAGGATTGTTTTATTACAATGGAAAGGTTTAAAAACAATGAGGTTAAACCTGATGTAATATTAACATCGCCACCTTATAATATGACAAAGCGTAAAGGTGGTTATGCCGATACAGGCCGTTATGATGTCTATAAGGATTGGAAAACAGAGGAAGAATATCTCAGTTGGACTGTGAAACTTTTCAATGAGTTTTACCGAATTTTGGATGATTATGGTGTAGTTCTTTATAATTTTTCTTATTCTGTTGAGAACCCTGCTTTGCCTTATAGATTAGTTGCAGAAATTACTAAGGAAACTGATTTCAAATTGATGGATACCATCATTTGGAAGAAGAAATCGGGTTTACCATTCCCTGCTAACGGTCAAAGACTGTGTAGAAATTGGGAATACGTATTTGTGTTTGCAAAACGTGATGATTATCTCAATAACCGTAAGGTTAAATCAGTAAGTGAAAAGACTGGCCAGAAATACTATGAGGCTATTTATAACTTCATTGAGGCATCTAATAATGACGGGAAATGTAATCTTAATCAAGCAACCTTTTCAAGTGAACTGTGTTTAAAGTTACTTGACATTTATGCTAAAAAGCATTGGCTGGTTTATGACCCATTCATTGGCACTGGAACAACCGCAGTGGCTTGCCTTGAATATGGTTGCAATTATGTAGGGAGTGAAATAAGTGAGGCACAATGTAAGTATGCCGAAGAAAGAATTAAAACAAAAAAAGATGAAATTATGAAGCATAAAGATTACAAATGGTCAGTACCCAAAGTAGGACAATTCTGCCATTTCTGGGATGACGGTAAATCTTCCGCATCAAGGCATTATATCGCAAAGGTTGAAAGGCTTCTTACAGAAGAAGACGCAAGAAAACTTATGTTCAAATCTATATATGATGACAATAAGGAACAAAGTCTTTATGATATATGGCGGCATGAAGTTGCTGAACATGAATTTATTAAATTATATGATAACGAGACGGACTTTTTCATCGAGGCAAGCATACCCAAGTATGATGAAAATCTGATTTATTTTGTAAGAAGCAAATATGGGTGGTTCTCAATGGATATTCAATCTTGGTGGCAAGGTGGGGAACTTGATGTTGATGGTAGCCGTTATCAAAGCATATTAAATGAATACGAACAATATGGATGGAATACAGACGGATATACAGAAGCCACATACGAATGAGATTATTTTAGGCGATGCTGAAACTGTTCTGAAAAGAATAGAAGACAATTCGGTTGACTTAACCGTAACTTCTCCACCTTATGATGACCTGAGAATATATAAAGGTTTTGGTAGTTCATGGAATCAAAGTAAATTTCAGGCAATTGCCCGTGAGTTAATGCGTGTAACAAAACCAGGTGGGGTAATAGTGTGGGTTGTTGGTGACAAAACAGAAAAGGGCAGTGAAAGCGGTACATCGTTTACACAGGCACTTTACTTTAAAGAAATAGGTATGAACATTAACGATACAATGGTATGGCAGAAAAAAAATCCGATACCTCAGGTTCGCCAACCAAGATATAACCAATGCTTTGAATATATGTTTGTATTCTCAAAGGGCAAACCCAAAACGTTCAACCCAATAATGATACCAACAAAATGTGGTGGACAACACTATAAATCAACGGCTAAGAAAATAACGAAGGATAATGAGCGTAGGATGCTTGATTATCACGTCAACACAGAAATGGTCGATTATAATATATGGAAGATTGCGGTTGCGAGAAACCAAAAAGACGGTGAATTAAAACATCCTGCAGTATTCCCATATGAAATTCCATACAGACATATCAAGACATGGACAAATGAAGGTGATGTCGTTCTTGACCCGTTTGCAGGTAGTGGGACAACTCTATTAGCAGCCAAAGACCTTAACAGACAATATATTGGTATTGAGATTGTTCCTGAATATGTCGAACTTATTAAATTGAAACTTTAATTTTTTTTAACATTATTGATTTTGTATTTAAGTTAAACAATAGTATATTTGTAATAAACATTTTAAATTTAAAAAGATGGGAGAAATTTATAATTATTTAACTACGCCTTGGATGTATCTTCTTGGTAGTGCTATAGTGCTTCTTGTCTGTGTGTTTGACCTTATTGTAGAAAAGTTAAGGCCAAATGAAGGTAAAAAAAAGGTGACAATCGGGGATATTGTTATCTATGTAATGCTTTCATGTTTATCATGGGTCGGACTATTTATAACGTGTATTGTATGTATAATCACAACGACACCGTTCTTTAATAAAACTTTATTCAAACTATAAGTAATGAAACCACTAAAAACATTAGATTTAGTACTTAAGAGAGAATGGTATGACCTGATTGAACAAGGTATAAAAAAGGAAGAATACCGCGAAATAAAACCTTACTGGTGTAAACGTTTAAAAGGTTTTGCACGGGTATGCCCATATAGTCTACCATCAAGCACAGAAAAAAGAATGTGCCAAATGAGTGGCACATATTGCCCAAGTGACTTTGAACCAGTTTATGACAAAATAAGATTCAGACGTGGATATACAAAAAAAAGTATGACTTATGAAATCCTTAACATGAGAATTGGTAATGGAAACCCTGAATGGGGCGCACCAAAAGATAAAATGGTATTCATCTTGACACTTGGTGAGAAAGTTGATTAATAATAACATACTATTAGATGATAAACAAAAAAATAATGGTAACTGTCTTAATAGACGGTTACCAATTTCTTTTTCTAATAAATATTTTTCATAAAAGAAAAATGTGGCCATTAAAGCCACATTTCTATTAATTCTTGATATATAGACTTTCATAAACAATACTGTCATTTGATTTGCCTATCACCCGTTTAAAAGAGGAATTTCCGCTTCTTATATAGATATGTTCATCATATAAGTCATTTGGAACCTCAAATGTATTGTTTTCAGTACCCGATATGCCATCATAGGACATAACCCATTTACATACTTGTTTCCTAAGCCAATCAAACAATTCACGATTATCGAAACCGCCATAATACATTCCCTTTGTTGCTGCATAAGGTGGGTCAAGATACATAAAATCATCTTTTGCGGGACAAACATTCTTATAGTCACTATGGAAAAATTTCACATCATTGTCAATAAGAATTTTCGACCACTCTAACAGAATTGATTCAACCTTTTCGGGCATCATTCCGTTCCTAGTAACATGAAACGAATTGTTGAACTCACCATTACGATTATATCTCGGCATTCCGTTAGTCGTTGTTTTCATGATGAAAAAGAAATCATAAGGGTTATGTTCCTTGTTATACAGTTCCCTCACGTATTCAAAATAACGTTTTTTTCTTTCTTTGTCATCGTCTTTGTCGTTCAGTTCATGCCAACGCATCTTATAAACCTCACTAATACCGATTGGGTTAAGTTTGATTTCGTTCCAAAGGTTTATAAGGTCTTCGTTGATGTCCGAACACACATAGGTATTAACCTTAATATCGCTTTCCACCAATGTCCTTAATACCGAAGCACCACCACAGAATGGTTCATAATATATGTCTATTTCCTTAGGAAAATACTTGATTATCTCATTGGCCTGGCTTCTTTTAGAACCAGACCATTTAATTGCAGGTTGAAACATTCTACTCATTCTCCTTCTGTTCAACTACCGCGTTCACGGCATCACCAACTGTTTTTATTTTATCAGAAATTTCATCTGAAATTTTAACATCAAATGTCTTCTCAAATTCCATAATAAGTTCTATGGTGTCAAGACTGTCAGCACCTAAATCATCAATAAATTCAGCATCATCGGTAACATCCTCTTTATGTACACCTAATTTCTCGCATATTATGTTTTTTATTCTTTCTTCAATATCAATTTTCATAATCTTTAATTTTCTTTAATTCTCTTAACCACTCACCAATCTGTTCAAAAAAACGAGAGCCATAGGGGTCATCCTCTGTTTCCACCTTTTCCTCAATTAATGTAATTGCTTCATCAAGTTCAAGGTCCTGAACTGGTTGTGTCACCCATTCTTTTATTTCAGTATCACTTGCGGACAACAACTCAATAGGAAATTCAAATTCGCCATCCTCAAGTGTGTTTCCCTCACTTACTGATTTTGAGAAGTCCACTACAACCATTTTCTTATCGTCACTTAGAGAAGTGTTAAACCATATATCAGAGAATTTATCGTTATATTCTCCAAGTTTATGAACAACCCTTACACTTTCTTCTTCAAACTTTTTACTTAAGTTGATAAAGCTGTCGATTTCAAAACTGTACATCATAATTTAACCTATTTTTTTAAAATAATTGCATTTCCCAAAATATCATTTTCCGCAAAAATCTTAGTAATCTTTTTTATCATAGAAGTAGGGAAAAAGGTTCTATAAGTCTTAATCGCTTCTTCTATATCATTACCAACAGTTAAATGGCCATCAATATCATAGACCTCAACCAATTTTGTTTTATTTTCTTCCATTTCTTGTAACAAATTTTCAACTGTATTCTCTGTTTCATTCGCACACCCGACTGAGGCACTTGTCATTGTATATTCAACCCATTGCCCATATGGGCATCCTTCGTGGCAAATCATTGGCCAAATGCCTTTTCTGCATCCAACCTGTAATCCGCTTATACTGAAATAGTGCGGACAATACCATTGTTTTCCCTTTCCTTCTAAAATAGGCGTAATCTTATTCTCTGTTTTTTCATTCATATATTAAAATAAATACCAAATCCAATCGAAGATAATATAATAAACAACAATTTCCAAAATATATCATAGTTAGGGTTAATATCATGATTAGCAATACTGTTTCCCAATGTTGTTATCGTAATATTAAAATAAAGCAACATAAAAAAAATAGAACAGGTTAAGACACAGGCCTTAAAACTGATAAGAAAATATATCAATGCAAGACCTACAACAAAACCCGTTAATAACAATCTGTAAAATATGATAGAACTATTTTGTATTTTCGTTTCCTCAGTCATCTAAAAATATCATTATCAATATCAAAATTATGATTAAAATTGCTATAACAATTGTTAAGGCGAATGGTCCCCATAATGGGAGAAGCACCAACCACCACGACCAATCAATAACATTACATAATTTAAGAACAATAAATGCAATTGTTAATAAACCTAAAAAACTAATGCCACCTTTCGTTTTATTCATTTATGATTTATAACATTATATTTTATTAAAAAAAGCAAGTTGTGTGTAACCAGTTGTAACCAAAACCGATATCAATATCTAGAACAAGACCCACCAAAAACATCGAGAACAAAATCAGTTTTGCCGAAAAAACCAATCAAGGTTTTTAAAAGAACTTTTTCTATAATGGCAATCTATACGTTTTTGGTGACATTGGATGCAACGGAAACATAAAGTCTCCAATTTCACGATTAATATTAGTTATACAAGGCCCTGACGCAGGGCATACAACCAGTCACACACATTCACACAAGTTTCAACCAATGTCTCAGTCTTGTGTTACAAGCCTGTTTTCCTTACTTGTTGGCTTCCTCTTTCTTTTTGCCAAGAGCATTGACAAGTTTATAGGTTTCCTTCAAGTCATTAGGAATAATGATACGTAATTTCTCAATCCTAGCAAGTTCTTCCTTGATATAAGTATCGAACTTAGCAAAAAGTGCAGAACGTTTTTCCTCATATTCCTCACATTGAGCAGCATAAATTCGGCTCTTTTCGATTTCATCCTGTTTAATCTTGGTTTCAATCATATGTTTGTAGCCGTTAAGTTCTGCCTGAGCCTCACGTTGTCTTTGCTGCATTTCAAAGAACAGAATATCGATGTCATCCTTCTCAACAGAACGGGTGAACGTTGTGATAATCGTATCACGGCCAACGCCACTGGTCACACAAGGGTTATTCATCTTACTGTTGAAATCAGCCCTTGCCCTTGAATATTGGCCTGTTTTATGAATATACTGACCATAGGTTGCAGCAATAGCCTCAAGTTTAAGCATCCTTTGTCTGTCTTTGATGCTCATATTAGATAGAATTTCATCTTCCGTAATGGCAGCGACAAGGCGAGGCCTTTCAGGAAGTTCATAACCGTTCTTTTCCAAAAACTCTGAAAACTCCATTCTACGTACACAGTTCATTAATTGTGTACGAGCCTTAATAGCTTCCCTGAGCCATGCAATCAGAGATTTCATCTTGATTACATCTTCTTGTTTTGCAATAACGGTTTTCAACTTCTCGCTATTCCAACCCGTATGGGTTCTGTTCTTATTTGCCTCACCAATAAGACAAATGTCAGTGTTATAGAAAGATGCCGAAGAAAGTTCCTCGATAATGCCTTCATAGCACTCCTTAGCAAGGTTTGCAGTAAAATTAGCGGATGTTGAGGTTAAACCATCTTCACCGAAATACGCATCATACTTTGTTTTCTCGTTTTCCATATTTTTCTTTTTAAGTTAGTAAATTTGTTTTTCATTGCAAATATACTACCTTTTCAACGAAAAACAAAATCTTTTTAAAAGAAATTTTTAATTTTTACATTTTTTAATAAAAAAAGTGATTGGCCACACTATTATGTAGCCAATCCCAATGAAAATATATATTATAACACTACAATGTTTAGAATCAGAACGGAAGGTCATCGTCAGGGACATCTTCAACTGCCTTTGGTGCTGCCTTAGGTTTTGATGCTTCTTTGGTTTTAGACGTGATTTTCTTTTCCTCTACCGGTTTACTTTCAGATGGTGTATTGTTGGTTTCATTACCCTTTCCATCCTGTTGACCCTCGTTTTGCCTTGAACCATCCCTCAAAAAACCAATGTCAAACAACACTACGCTACGGTCAATTCCAGGTTCTCCATCCTTAGTTTTGTAGGTTTTTTCTCTCAGATTACCATTAACGTGGATACGGCTACCTTTCTTAACATAACTATTAATGAAATTAACATGTTGTTGAAATCCGATACAAGTAAACCAAAAGTCCTCGTTATTGTCGTGGTTAACGGCCCTAAATTCAATGTATTCCCTACCTTTGGTACTAACTTTCTTCTGTGGTTCGTTTACCACAATTGCATCTGTCATTAAAGTTCTCATACGTTATTTTTTTAAAATGTTACTAATTTTTTTCATTACAAATATACCTCTTTTTTTGCTTTTTTCAAAACATTTATTGTTTAAAAAATATTAAAATGCTTCCTTAAACCACGTTTCTTTTGATAAATCCCTGAGTTTAATAAGTTCATAGGTCTTATCTTCTTTCAGCCAAATCAATCTGTTTCCAATTACATTCAAGCCGATATTTCTAAGACACAGGGCATACATGGATAATTGTATTGTATAGATTGACAGGTTTTCATCGTAGAAATCTTGGAATGGTTCTAATAACATTTTATTATTCATTCTGCTATAATCATCTTCCAAAGCCTTGTTTGTTTTCCAATCCAATATAATAAGCCCGCTTTTTCTATCATCTGTTGGATGCTGATAATATCCCAACAGGTCAAACGTTCCCGCATAGGGATTTGTTACTTCATAGTCTTTACAATCACCCCTATTTGAATACACCTTTGTTTCAGCAAGAACAAAGTGTAAACCCTTAGGGAACTCATCATAGAATTTAAGGATGGCCTCTTCTTTTGGCCTCGTGGGTATAAGCCAACCATTTTCTGGAATATACTTCACCTTATTTTCTTCCGTAATAAACTCAGGGTGCCCATTACGCAGCCAACCAAGGCTTTCACCATATTCATGAACACAGGTTCCTGTCGTTGTGGCCTTCAAGTTATTGAATTTCCATTTATCTAACCAATACTGTGCATCATAACCATTGGTTTTCGCATAATTTTCAGCAACAATATTGAAATCTGTTTCTCTTTTAAAATGATGTGCCACCGTAGTTACACTTGGAAGTTCCTCACCGTGAAGAAAATATTTGTGCGGACCAGGTTCAAATATCAAATCCCTGTAATTAAACAGAATTTTTTGTCTAATATCTGTTACAATTTCAGGTTCACCTTTTACAACAATTAAATCTTCATCTTGCATTTTACCTTTCTTTTTGATACAAATATACTACTTTAAAGCCAAAATACAAAAAGAATGTTTGAAAAATTTTGTTATCTGGGAAAATAATAGTATATTTGAAAAGTGGCATAAAAAGTCTTATTTGATATTTATAACTAAAATAAATTAACTTCAATGAGAAACTTTTTTAATAAATTATGGTCTTCTTTTGATAAAGGTAAAATTGTTAATAACGAAGTAAATGAAGTTATTAACCATGAACATTGTGAAATTAAAGAAGACCATATAATTTCTTTATCTTATGAAGAAATAAAAGAAATAAAAAACAACAACAAACTCAACACTTCAAAACTATATCTTTTAAATGATTTTGTCACAACAACGTCACAAAAACATACTAAAAGTGCCGGTCATCGTTTTGATATACTCTTGACACCGATTTCAGACCATGAGTTTTCAAAAAATGTAAAGGTAATGTTACACGAAAATGATGAATATTTTAAAAAATGTGACCTTTCAACATGGATAGTGAGATATGATTTTGAAAACAACAAAAAGAAATATAAATGGGCCGATACCGAAAAAGGTAAAGGTGTTATTTTTTATATGAAGGATGAGTTCGGAAATGAGTGTCCTTATGATTTTAAAAATATAATGTTTAAAAGATGGGGTGCTATAGAAAAAAAGGATGAAAAGGTATATTACTGCAATGTTGATTTCACAACAGAGGAATCGTTGACTGAACAGGTTGATTTCGGTAAAACAGAATTTTATTACACATTTTCCACACTAAGGTATGGTTGTCAGGTTATTGAGCCTAATTCCAATATACCCGAAAACTATACGCATCTATGGGTGTGCGATATTACGGTTGAGCCATTTAAGTTACCAAAAGATTACTCCCACAAAGATGAGACGGATTATGATTTCTGTATAGGTAATACAATTAAACCATTATATGCCAAAAACAACATCCTTATGTTGAACAACAATGTTTTTATTGGTTATCCTTCTTTCTGGAAAAAAGACGAAGATAATTATGTTACATATAATTCAACATACTTTACTAACAACACAATACTTAATGATTGCTACGGAAACACATTCTGTGGAAAAATTGCATCAAATACACTTGAAAATAATTGCTGTTATAACATTTTTACAGAAAACAGTTTCAAGAATAGATTAGGTTCAGGTTGCAAAGTTAATACATTCATGAAGGGTTCAAACGAAAATCAATTGGGTGATGATTGCAAGGAAAATGTTATGCTTTCATCATCTGACAACATTTTGGAAAATCTAAACATCGCGAATGTATTAAATGACTCAAACTGTAATCACTTAAGGTTTGCGTGTATTTCTAACCACTTTTCCAATTCCTCAAATAATTTTCTCAATGTCGGGTGTAGGGACAATGAATTAACAGACGCTTCGGAAAACACTTTTGGACAATATTGCATAGGTAACAAAAACATTTCAAAGTTTGATGCTAATCATTTAGATAATGAGTGTTGTAATAACACATTTGGTGAAAACTGTCACAATAACATATTATGTGCAAAATCATCAATGAATAAATTCGGTGATGATACATCATTTAATTATTTTAGGGGCAATAACTATTATATTTTAATAGAAAATGGTGTTTCAAATGCAGAAATACAAAGTAATATCTGTGGAGAAAGCCAAGATAATATGTTGAACAAAAACCTTGAACCAGGAGTTTTCTATAAACAAATTGTCTATATCAATAAAGAAAACGAAATTAAAGTAAAAACTGAGGAAAAAGAAGACATTTAAGACACTCTTTTTTCTTCTTTATAATCTATTTATAAGTAAAATAATCAAACAACTACTACAGAAAAAATGAAGAAATTATCATTCATTGTAGATAAATTAAATTTGTTTATTTACAAATACAACAAACAAGCAGAATCCTATAATCTGCTTGTCTATGATTTAACCCTGTTATTATGTTGTTTAGGGTTATTTGTTTAACATCGGTTTAGCGGGGATTAACGTTTTGTTTTTTCCCCGTTTTTTTACTTGAATCATATAAAGTAATATCACATATTTTTTCTCCCCACTCCCCAAGTTTAACAAGTATCCACATACCAAGGCACCACAGATACAAAAACACAACGCCTATGTTTCCAATAAGGGCACCACAGATAAGAAGTATAATGTTTCTTATATCAACAACCGTATTACCATCTTTGTCTTTGAATATTTTGCAGTAAAAAAGCAAAATAGCAGCTGCCGGTAAAATACCCGACAACCATATATAAAGAATTATAATATCTGTGTTGTGACCACTCATTTTTCCAATGCCACTTTAAAAAGTTCATGAATACCATCTAAAAGTTCATCAATCTTTTTATCACTCTCTTTCCAGAAATCCCTTCTCAATTCTTCCTCCTTACGATTATACTCTTTTTGAAGACTTAGACATAAACTTCTATCAGCCTCAGGATGTATTTTTACAAAATTTGTAATTAGATTATCAACGTTATAAACTTGTTCTAATGTTTTACAAGAATTTAAAACCTTAACAACAAATAATGCATCACGGTAAATTGTTTGTTCCATTTGTCAAATTATTAACCATTGTTTCAATATCCTTGATATTACATCCCATGTTTAACAACACGGTTTTCAAACCATCCAAGTTAAAGTTCAAACGTTGTTCGGTATCATTACTACCATTAAGGAGATATTTCACACCAACGTAAACACCATACGCTACAAGCAATTTTTTAAAGAAATCATTAAAATTCATAATTCTTCTAGTTTTTTTTCTATCGTTTGTTTATATCCGTTAATTTTTTCTATTGTTTCTGATATGAATTGATTTATAACAGCATCATCTTCTAAATCATACACCACATTAATGTTACTTAATGCGTCTGCATAATCTTCACATCTTTCTATTACATAAAGTAAATTTGCTGCTTCTATTGCGGTTTCTTTAGTCATTGTGTTAAAATTCTTATAATCTTACACAGTCATAATCAAACTCCCTCATCTGTATCACCAACAACCAAATCTTCTAAACCGACATTTGTTTTAAAACC
>Ga0247611_10005326_pt1 | contig 17125 bp, 17 predicted proteins | sample 177DNAGHGhighgp2_FD_192422 | JGI IMG/M metagenome (GOLD analysis project Ga0247611, IMG submission 192422) | Sheep rumen microbial communities from Palmerston North, Manawatu-Wanganui, New Zealand - 1770 DNA GHGhigh gp2 | ecosystem: Host-associated > Mammals > Digestive system > Stomach > Rumen... | reverse complement strand
CATTGATCTTTAAGTTTGGCCTCAGATAGAGCCTTTCCTCATTGATCAGCCTGAGAAGTTTGTTGCTAAGTTCATTGGAATACTCTTCAGGGTAATCCTCTACAGGATCCAAATCCATATCCATATTATAAGCATAGAACTGCTGATTCAGGCCCACATGTCCGATGAACAGCAACAACAGGGAGAACACAACAACAGGGATTGCAGCCAGCCACTCGTATTCAGAGAACTGATAACGCCCAATCACATTACAAACAAATGACACGACAGAAGTGATGGCAAGAAGAAGGAGCAAAGACTTAACTGGCGAAACATTTTTGTCGTCCGTATCAGAATAGTAGTTTTCTATAATCTGGTTATACCTTGTAATATATTGCCACCCATAGTAAAGGACTAGGGGTATCTCGAGGGCAAACACCAGTTTTACAACCCAATGGGCCACTCCCTGCCACCATGCAAGGCCTTGCAACGAGGAGAACTCATTATGATACAAGTATTGTTCTATGAACTGAGCCGTTTCTTGCTGATCCATCATCAGATAGAGCTCTCCCACCACAACAGAGCATACGATTGCAGGGAGCAGATATAGCAACTGGCGGAGCCTGTTAGGACGCTTCAGCGTCAGCTCTTCCACATAAATAAAGAAAAGCGGATAGACGGCAGGGTTGCAGAAACTATAAATGGTGTCTGAGAACGGTATAGCATCACGAAGGTTGTTGAAGAAGATGAAATGGGCAATATAAAGCAACATTGATACGACCATAAAAACCAAAAGTTTTAAATGCGTTCTGTTCCTTTTGGATATAAAACTCAATGTCAGTAGCAAAGCTATGACAGTACATACCATGGCTGGAAAGGCTAAAATCAATGTCTTTATCATGAATGCAAAGGTAAACAAAATCCATTAAACAGCAAAATTAAAAAGTCTCTAAACTATAGTAAATACGAAAGATTTGTGAATTTGCACGATACAAAAAGAAAAATGACGTGCGATTTCTGTGAATTTGCACGATAAATTCTTGCAATATGAATTGTTTGTCTGCGGATAAATGCCTATCTTTGCCAAAACAAAACCAATATACTGATAAAAAAATGAAGAAATCATTCATCTATTTAGCTTGTTCTATATGCCTCGGATTCTTTCTGGCATGTGGTGGAAACGACAATTCAGACCAACTTAAGAAACAAGTTGATTCGCTTTTGGCCCTTAATGCCCAATATCAGGGCGACCTTACTAATATGACAGAATATGTGGACGTTCTTGCTGAAGGTCTCGACACCATTGCCAAGCAAGAAGGTGCACTATTCTTTAGTAATAAAGGTAAGGAGGGAACGATGGTCGACAAGGCTCAGCTGAAGAAAAACCTCGCAGCCTTTGCTGATAACCTCAACGAACTTCGTGGAAAGGTAAAGACTCTGGAAGGCGAACTCGCCAAGAAAGGCACCAACATGGCCAAACTTCAGAAGCTGATAGCTGTATTGAACCAGCAGATCGAGGAGAAGGATGCCATGATTAAGAAACTCCAGACAGAAATTGAGCAAAAGAATGTCAGTATCGCCCAGTTAAGAGGTGAGGTAAGCTCTCTGAGTCAGGGTAACACAGAACTCAACCAGAAGGTGGAGGCTCAGGAGAAACAGTTAGCAGCTCAATCAGAGAAGATGAACGCAGGTTATATAGTAATGGGCTCCAGCAAGATTCTCAAGGAAAACAATATTATCGTCAAAGGAAAGGTGAATTATGGCAATCTGCCTCAGGAACTTTTCACCAAGGTAGACATGCGCACTTTTGGCGGACTCGAGATTCCTACGCCAAAACCCAAGATGCTCTCCAATGTTCCTAAGAATGCCTACGAGTTTGTCAAGACTAGCAAGACATCCTCAGAGTTGCATGTGCTGAATCCTGACGCTTTCTGGAGCACTGGCAAGTATATCGTAATACAAACCAAATAACGACAACACCTAATTATAATTATTAATCAAAAAACTATTAAGATTATGAAACAATTTAGATTTTTGACGATGGCCGCACTCATCGCATTCGGTACTTCATTATGTGCACAGAACGTTATCACGCTCGACGAGATGCAGGCAAGGAAAAAGCAGGAGCAAGAGCAGCAACAGCAGCAACAGCCCCTGCAGCAACAACAGCAGCAAGTTGTCAAAGAGAAGTCCAGCAAAAGTTCCTCCGACGTTGAAGGCTTCGGAACCCTCTATGTTCAATTCAGTCCTAGCAAGATCAAGCAAAAGAGCCACGGGGAGAGCGAATCATCAAGTGTCAACGCATTATCTCTGGGCTACAGCTATGCAATGCCATTAGGAGGCATACCTCTCTATCTGGAGTTTGGAGCCGCTGCTCAGTACTTCTTCAAGAGCGAAGACTACACAGACTATGATGTGGATTACGAAACAGGATCTTATAAGACAACTTCAGAAAAGGCAAAGTTTAGCATGCTGTCTGTGAAGATTCCTATCAATATCATGTACTCAATTGATGTCAGCGATGTTTTTAACATCCAGCCCTACGCTGGAGTTTATGGTCGCGTAAACATCTTGGCACAGACCAAGGTCGGCGATGAAAAGACTGATCATTTCTCAAAGAAAGACATGGGTGACGACTTTGTATGGAAGCGTTTCCAGGTAGGTTGGAATGCAGGTGTCAAGTTCCGCATTGCCAAGAAAGTCAGCATTGGTGCAGGCTACTACATGGACATCATGAAGATCATGAGCTACAAGGAGCACAAGACCAACTTCCAGGGCATTGACCTCACTCTTGGCTTGACATTCTAATCACTTTAAACAGATTCAAAGACGAAGAAGACATTTCGATTATACGGCATGATGCTGGTGGTCATATTTATGGCCATCGGCATGGCTGCCTGTGGTGACGATGATAAAGAAGACGGCCCTAGTAATGGCGAAATCACTATTACTAATGTAGGAATCGAATTTGATTACAAGTTTTCCTACAATGGAGTGCCTACCTACAGTTATTTCAACGGAGGCCTTACAGAAGATTATATCAAAGTAACCAAGAAAGGCGAAACCTATAAGGTGGAAGGCAAAAGTACGAGATACGGCGACGAATGGTTTGAATTCACTTTCACCAGGTCTGGCAACAAGTTTGGCCCCATTAGGAACTTCAAAGCTGGACGAACTTATGGTAAAAGCCATATTAGCTGGGAGGCAGATAATATCGCCTTTAGCAACGACAATGGTTACGTTGCTATCTGGAAGGGATATGACGACCAAGGCATGACTGTTAGCAATCTGATAGAATCCGATGAATACGGTGCTGGCAATGGATACATCGCCGACCCAGAAAACAGGCTCATGATTGACTTCAATTACGAGATAGAAGAATAATAATGTAAAACCTAACAATAAACTAGAACAATTATGAAGAAATTATTCTATTACGCCATGATGGCGATGATGATGATGGGTAGCGCTGTAGTTATCAGCGCTTGTGAAAGCAGCAGCGATAGCGACGATCCGGATTCTGGCGAGGTTGACACCCGTTTAGATAATGTGGTTCCAAAAGACATTCGCGACAAGATGGGCAGATACATCACTTTCTATAATGGTGTTAATCCCCCAAACGTAGAAGGTGTATATTTAATGTCCCCTGATATACTTGTTTATAGTTCTGATAACACCTTTAGTATCGGCGATGTGTTTAGTGATCTCTATTTCAGGTTATCAAACCAGAATTCAAAGAACAACACCATTGACTACCAAGAAAATCAAGGTAAACAAACCCAAGTAGGCAGTGGTGCATTTATTAGCGGAGAAGGAAACAATTTCACCATCTTCTTTAACAATACGGGAAAAATCTATGATATCAAAGTAAAAACCGCTATGGTTATATCTGGCACAAAAACCTCAAGCGGCATCGCTAACTTACGTTATGCACTAGCCTTAATTGATAAAGATCCTGACCCAGACAATATTGCAATGGAGATTGGTGAATTCCGCATTTTTGAAGACAAAGATGGCCTGACAGAGTTCTCAGAATGGCCAACAGGAACCAGAGCCGGTGGCTTCAGTATAGAACTTCCGTCATTCGTTAGCGGTTCGAATCTTGAGTATTAATTTTTATCCCATCAATAGTTAAGGGGCATCCGCTTGGATGTCCCTTTTTCATGGGGTAGATAGTCTAAACTGGGAGTTAGTGACGTTTAAGCAGGGAGTTTATGACGTTTAAACTATCGTATGCCTAAGGCCAAAAGGTTGTATGCCTAAAGGCAAACGATTGTACGCCTCTGGCCAAAAGGTTGCACGCCTAAGGCCAAAATCAAACTCAAAAAATTTGAGTGGCACTTGAAGTATAGCTTGGGCATTTGGCGGAAACGTATAATTATGCAACAATCTCGATAGAAGGGTAAGAAAAACCACTTTTCTTTTGGTTTTTCACATAATTTGCAGTAACTTTGCAGCCGATTATTAATAAGGTAAAGAGAAAGGATTCGCAATGAAGTTATTCGACGTTTATCCGCTCTTTGACGTGAACATCGTAAAGGGCAAGGGCTGTAAAGTATGGGACGAGAATGGTCAGGAGTATCTTGACCTCTATGGTGGCCATGCCGTCATCAGCATAGGGCATTCGCATCCCCATTATATTGAGAAGGTGACGGAACAACTGAACAAGATTGGCTTTTACTCCAACTCAGTGATTAACAAGTTGCAGGTGGAGCTGGCTGAGCGACTGGGTAAGATCTGCGGTTATGACGACTACCAGCTGTTTCTTATCAACTCTGGTGCCGAGGCAAACGAGAATGCCCTGAAGCTGGCTTCGTTTAAGACGGGCAATACCAGAGTGCTTTCTTGCGAGAAGGCCTTCCATGGTCGTACGAGTCTGGCAGTGGAGGTGACGAATAACCCGAAGATCATCGCCCCCATCAACGACAACGGTCATGTGACTTATCTCCCCCTGAACGATTTGCCAGTCTGGGAGGCAGAGTTGCAGAAGGGTGGTGTGGCAGCTGTCATCTTAGAGTGCATCCAAGGTGTGGGTGGCATCAAGATGGCAACCCCAGAGTTTGCACAGGGTCTGGCCGCCGCTTGTAAGCAATACGGAGCCGTGCTGATCTGCGATGAGATTCAGTGTGGCTACGGCCGTAGTGGCAAGTTCTTCGCTCATCAGTGGCTGGGCATCAAGCCTGATATCATCACTGTGGCCAAGGGTATTGCCAACGGATTCCCGATGGGTGGCGTGCTGATCAGTCCGGAGTTCAAGCCCGTCTATGGACAACTGGGCACCACCTTTGGAGGCAATCATCTGGCTTGTGCAGCTGCACTTGCCGTGCTTGATGTCTTCGAAGAGGAGAATCTGGTGGAGAACGCACATGAGGTGGGTGAATACCTGATTGCCCAACTGAAGGAGCTACAGAAAACACAACCCCACATCGTGGATGTGAGAGGTCGTGGACTGATGATCGGTATCGACCTCGATGTTCCCCATAAGGATGTGCGCCAACCGCTCATCTACCATGAGCATTGCTTTACAGGCTGTGCAGGACAGAATATTCTGCGTTTGTTGCCACCTCTTTGCCTCACGAAGGCAGAGGCTGACGACTTTATCGAGAGACTGATAAGAGTCCTGAGGAAGATTGAAGAGTAAAAGGGTAAAAGGTGAAAAAATGAAAATTTCGGTAATAGGAGCAGGAGCGATGGGAGGCTCCACAGTCGAAGGACTGATCAAAGGAAATACATTCAGAAACGAAGACATCACCGTTAGCGATCCTTCACAGGCTGTTGTGGAGAAATTCTCGAAATTGGGTGTCTCAGTGACAACGGACAACAAGCTGGCAGCAGACGTAGCAGATATCGTCTGCGTGGTGGTAAAGCCCTGGCTCGTAGAGCGTGTGCTAAAAGACATCAAGCCCGAACTCGACCCCAAGAAGCAAATCCTGATAGTGATAGCAGCAGGTGTCTCATCGGATAGTATCAAGAACTGGTTAGGCGACCATTGCCCCCCACTCTTCCTTGCGATACCCAACATTGCCATTGCAGAGATGGCCTCGATGACCTTCATCGTTCCTGTAAACGCCTCGGAGAAGGACACCCAGACCGTGGTGAGCATCTTTGATGAGATGGGACATACCCTTATTACAGACGAGCAGCATCTGGCAGCCGGCACCACGCTGGCCTCTTGTGGCATCGCCTATGCCATGCGCTATATTCGTGCAGCCTCAGAGGGCGGTGTGGAATTAGGCTTTAAGGCTGATGATGCCAAGAAGATCGTGATGCAGACCATGAAGGGAGCTGTAGAGCTGCTCGAAGCCAGTGGTATGCACCCTGAGGCAGCCATCGACCTGGTAACCACACCAGGAGGTGTCACCATCAAAGGCCTCAACGAGATGGAGCACGCAGGCTTTACCTCTGCCGTGATTCGTGGATTGAAAGCAGGAGCCAAATGAGATACACGCTGCTGACAATAGCACTGATAAGCTGCATGGTGCTCTTGGCTCAAGAAACACCAAATAGCAGACAGGCCAAACGTGTGTTCAACACGGCATGGAACCATATCTATGGCAACGAAGGGGTGACGTTTCACTACAAGATCAACATTCTGCATCTCTATAAAGAAGAAGGTACGTCGTGGAACAAAGGCGACAAGGCCAGAAGTGAGCATAAGAACACTATCACCTATAGCGACGGCAACCTGAAGCACATCGTGCGCACCAACAAGAAGATTGTCGAATTACATGACCCCAAAGTGAACAAGGCAGACGAAAAACTGCAGATGTTCAAATTTGAGCCCGACAGCTACAACTACTCCATTGCGAAGGAAGGCGACGATCTGCTGGTAACACTGGTAGCCAAGCCCAAGACAAATGTAAAGATGAAGAAGATCCAAGCCCTGCTTACCCAAGGCAACTACTATCCCAAGCGCTTGCGTATCAAGGTCAGTATCTTCTGGGCCACCATTACTTTCTCCAACTTCCAGGCGGGTGATATCGACGATGCCGTTTTCGTATACCCCAAGGAGAAATACAAAGATTATAAGGTCGTTGACCTGAGGTGATTGAAGATTGAAAATTGAAAATTGAAATAATAGCTTATATGGACGAACAGTTAAAACAAATTGGCGAACGTCTGCGCGGACTGCGCGACGTGCTCGACATTCCCGTTAGCGAGATGGCTGAAACGATTGGCATCTCGTCGGAGAAGTATGAGAAAATTGAAGCGGGCGAACTCGACATCACCATCTCAAACCTGATGAAGATTGCCCACAAGTATGGTGTTTCTGCTGAGGAACTGATGTTTGCAGAGGCTCCTCACATGAAGTCGTATTTCGTGGTTCGCAAGGGCCAGGGCATGAGCGTAGAACGTACTAAGGCCTATAAGTACCAGAGTCTTGTGAGTGGTTTCGTAAACCACAAGGCCGATGTGTTCATCGTTACCGTAGAGCCCAAGCCCGAGGCGCACACCATTTATAAGAACACCCACAAAGGGCAGGAGTTCAATCTCGTGCTCGAAGGTAAGATGGAACTCTACATCGGAGGTAAGACCATCATTCTGGAGGAGGGCGACTCCATCTATTTCGATTCCACAAAGCCCCATGGCATGCTTGCCGTTGGCGACAAGCCCGTCAGATTCTTAGCATTCACAGTAGAATAAACTAAACTATGGTAGAAAGATTTTTAAAGCAGACAAAGTTTACGTCTGTAGAGGATTACAACAAAAACCTGGAGTTCATCATCCCTGAGAACTTCAACTTTGCCTACGACGTGATGGATGCGTGGGCTGAGGAGGCACCTGAGAAGCTGGCCATCCTCTGGACTAACGATCAGGGTGAAGAGATTCGCACCACTTACGGAGAGCTGAAGGAGCAGACCGATCAGGCTGCCTCATATCTGTTGACACTGGGCATTGGTAAGAATGACCCTGTGATGCTGATCTTGAAGCGTCGATACGAGTGGTGGGTCGTCATGCTCGCCCTCTGCAAGATTGGCGCCATCGTGATTCCTGCCACTCACATGCTTACCAAGCACGATATCGTTTATCGTAATACCCGCGCCTCGGTAAAGGCCATTATCTGTGTAGATGATGCTTATGTGGTAAGCCAGATTCAGGCTGCTATGGCTGAGAGTCCGACAGTAAAGCAGTATATTACCATTACCGATCATGGCAAGCCCATTCCTGAGGGTTTCCACGACTGGCAGACAGAGTGGAAGCTGGCTCCCAAGTTCCAGCGTCCCGCTTTTGTCAACACCAATGATGATACCATGCTGATGTACTTCACCAGTGGTACCAGCGGAGAACCAAAGATGGTTGCCCACGACTATCTCTATGCTATGGGACACCTGTCAACGGGTGTATTCTGGCATAACCTCCATGAGGGTTCTCTGCATCTGACGGTAGCAGATACCGGTTGGGGCAAGGCTGTATGGGGTAAGTTCTATGGCCAGTGGTTTGCTGGAGCAACAGTCTTTGTGTTCGACCATGAGAAATTTAATGCTGACACGCTGTTACGCCAGATAGAGAAATATAAGGTGACAAGTTTCTGCGCACCTCCAACCATCTACCGTTTCATGATTCGCGAAGATCTGTCCAAGTACGACCTCTCGAGTCTCGAATACTGTTGTACGGCTGGCGAGGCCCTGAACCCTGCAGTGTTCGACAAATTCTATGAAAAGACAGGCATCAAGATGATGGAAGGCTTCGGACAGACGGAGACCACCATGACCCTTGGCACCTTCCCTTGGATGGAACCAAAGCCAGGAAGCATGGGTATTCCCAATGCCCAATACGACATCGATCTGATTCGTCCAGACGGTAGTTCTTGCGAGGATGGTGAGAAAGGTGAGATTGTGGTTCGTGTGGGTGACAAGAAGCCCATCGGTCTCTTTAAGGAGTATTATCGTGACCCAGAGCTGACCCGTGAAGCCTGGCACGACGGTCTCTATCACACTGGTGACATGGCCTGGCGCGATGAAGATGGCTACTACTGGTTTGAGGGTCGTATCGACGATGTCATTAAATCATCAGGCTATCGTATCGGCCCATTCGAGGTAGAGAGCGCCCTGATGACCCACCCCGCAGTGGTAGAGTGCGCCATAACAGGTGTACCTGATGATATCCGTGGTATGGTGGTAAAGGCTACCGTTGTCCTGGGCAAGGAGTGGAAAGACAAAGCTGGCGACGACCTTATCAAGGAGCTCCAACAGCATGTCAAGAAAGAAACGGCACCCTATAAGTACCCCCGTATCATCGAGTTCGTCGATGAGTTGCCAAAGACTATCTCTGGTAAGATTCGCCGCGTAGAGATTCGTAAGAAAGACGCAGAGAAGTAATGGCCGCACACAACGAGCTGGGGAAGTGGGGCGAAGATATGGCTGCAGCATATCTTCAGGAGAAGGGTTATTCGATTCTCGAACGTGACTGGAAATCAGGACACCACGACCTTGACATTATTGCCCAAGAAGGCAATACCCTTGTAGTGGTGGAAGTGAAGACACGTCGGAACCGCCTCTTTGGCGACCCGGAAGAAGCTATCGACTACAAGAAACGTCGTAGCTTATTGTCTGCCATCAACCACTATGTCAAGACCCACCACACCTGCCGTTCTGTGCGCTTCGATGTCATCAGTGTTGTCGGGATGATTGGCACCACACCAGAAATAGATCATATCAAGGATGTAACATTAATATGAAAAGAAGGATTGTTATTAAAATAGGCTCTAACGTACTGACCCGTAAGGATGGTAAATTGGATGTTACCCGCATGTCGGCTCTGGTAGACCAGGTAGCCTGGCTACGCAAACATGACATGGAGGTCATCCTTGTTTCATCGGGTGCCGTAGCCTGTGGTCGACGTGAACTCACCGTAGACCACTCACTTGATTCTGTGGAGCAACGCCAGCTGTTCTCTGCCGTTGGTCAGGTGAAACTCGTTGGTCTATATTATGATCTGTTCCGCGAGTTTGGTATCCATGTGGGACAGGTCCTTACAATGAAGGAGAATTTCCGCCCCGGTGAGCAGTACCGCAACCAACAGGCTTGTATGACAGTCATGCTTGAGAACGATGTATTACCTATCGTTAATGAGAACGACACAGTATCTGTTACTGAGTTGATGTTCACCGATAACGACGAACTATCTGGCCTCATCGCTCAGATGATGAAAGCCGATTCGCTTATCCTATTATCTAACATTGACGGCATCTATTCAGGCCACCCCGATGATCCTTCTTCCGAACTGATTCGCACGGTTGCCCCATGCACCGACCTCTCTAAGTATATCCAAACTGAGAAGAGTGCTTTTGGGCGCGGTGGCATGCATTCTAAATACCACACAGCCAGCAACGTCCAGTCTGCTGGCATCCACGTCATCATTGCCAACGGCACCCGAGATGACATTCTTATCGATCTCATCGAGAACCCCGAATCAACGCCTCACACAGAATTCTTAACATAGAAGATACATGCAACTAAAAGAGACATTTGAAAAAGTGAAGCGCGCCAGCAAGAGCCTGGCCCTGCTGAGCGACGAGCAGCGCAATGTGATTTTGAATGCCGTTGCCGATGCTATTATATCTAATAAGGTAAGAATCCTGAAAGCCAACGCCGAGGATCTGGCCAAGATGTCGAAGGAGAATCCTCTTTACGACCGTCTGCAACTAACGGATACCCGTTTGGAGGGCATTGCCAGTGACATGCGCAACGTGGCAACATTGCCTACCCCACTGGGACATATCACCAAACAGAAGACACTTCCCAATGGTTTACGCCTCTGCCGTGTCAGTGTGCCTTTCGGCGTCATCGGGATGATCTACGAGGCTCGTCCCAACGTGACATTTGACGTCTTCTCCCTTTGCTTCAAGAGTGGTAACGCCTGTATCCTGAAGGGAGGCAAAGATGCTGACGAGTCTAATCGTGAAGAGGTGGCACTCATCCATGAGATTCTAGAGAAGTATGGAGTATCGAAGGATGTGGTAGCCCTACTGCCTGCAACCCATGAGGCCACAGGTGAAATGCTGAATGCCGTGGGCTATGTAGACCTTTGCATCCCCCGTGGTGGAAGAAAGCTTATCGACTTTGTCCGTGATACCGCCCGCATCCCTGTCATTGAGACTGGTGCAGGAGTGGTAAACACCTATTTCGACAAGGAAGGTGACCTGGAGATGGGCAAAGCCATCGTTAACAATGCCAAGACGCGTCGTGTCTCTGTATGCAACGCCCTTGACTGTCTGCTGATTCATGAGGACCGCCTCAACGATCTGCCTGCACTTTGCGAGAAAATGGCAGAGAAACATGTCATCATCTATGCCGATACCCATGCCTATGCTGCACTCGATGGTAAATATTCTTACTTGGAGCATGCCACAGAGGACAGTTTTGGTACAGAGTTCATGGACTACAAGCTCGCTATCAAGACCGTTGCCTCGCTCGAAGAGGCACTCGAGCACATCGATGAGAATGGCTCTGGGCATAGCGAGGCTATTATAACCATGAACGAGCAGACCGCCCGAAAGTTCCAGGCTCATGTTGATGCAGCTTGCGTCTATTGGAATGCCCCCACCTCTTTTACTGATGGTGCCCAGTTCGGTCTTGGCGCCGAAATCGGCATCTCTACCCAGAAACTTGGTCCACGCGGTCCAATGGCATTGGAGGAAATCTGCACATACAAATGGCTCATAGAGGGAGAAGGACAAACCCGCCCATAGAAACGTAAACGTGTGAAGAAGTTCAAGCCTATACAACTCACACTGTTCTTCCTGCTTTGCATGCCAATACAAATGCTGGCACAGGAGAACGCCACAACTGCCACTATCGAGCAGTTGGAAAAAGAGATGTATCGGCTTTACCCTACACGTAACACAGACGAGTTCATGGACGTTACCGAGCGTCTGAAAGAGACTGCGCTGAAAGCTGGTGAAGAGGCTCTCTTCTATCGCGCTTGGGCTAACCAGGCTTTTTTTGTCTTTTCAAAGGTTAGTCGTCAAAAGGGCATGGAGATAGCCAAGGCCATGAACGAGCACTCCAAGCGGCACGACAGCAAACTCGGTATCTATTACTCTTCAGTAACCAATGCCAACCAGTCCAGCTCGCTTAAGATGGAAGAAGAGGCGCTGAAACTTTATCTTAATGCCATCCAGTATAAGCAGAAGTATCTGCCCAATGTCAATGCTGCTGCAGCGTATATTGGAGCAGCAAAAATATACTGTAACAGGCGACAGAAAGAGAAGGTTCTTGAGATGGCTGACAAGGCTATGGCAGAGCCTAACGTCTTAGGATCTCACATCGTTGATGCATGGAGCTATCGATGCTTAGCCGCAATGATACCAGAAGGAGCAAATCAAAAAGATGAGTATAACAAGGCTTACGAGGAATGGAAGAAAGCAAAAGAAAAATACAAATATAACACATCTCATAGTTATCTTATTGAGATATACCATGCCCAGGTAAACGGCGACTACAAGGAAATGCTGGAATGGGCAAAACAGGTAAAGAATCCTCAAGAGAGATACCAGTTAATGTCACACGCTTATGAATGGTTGGGCGACTGGAATAATGCACTTGATTATTTCAAGAAATACAAGCTATTGAGCGACTCTCTTAACTCTGCAGAGATACGCAAACAAACAGCAGAGCATACTCTGCAACTCGATGTCATCCGTGCCGAGAATCAGGCAAAAGAATTACTGCTGCACAACCAATCGCTGGAACTGGCTCATGCCCAGGACGAGCTGGAGCAGCGCCGATTGGAGGAAGAGGCACTCAACCTAACACTGAAGAACCGCGACATAGAACTGAGTAATGCCTCCATAAAACTGAAGAACGACAGTCTGGACCGCCATGCTCAGCAGTTGAAATTAAGCGAGTATCAGTCGAAGTTGGAATTGGAGGAAAGCAAGGAGAGAATCGACTTCATCATACTCTGGACAGCCATCAGCGCGGGTCTGCTTATCATCACCTTCCTCAGCATTTACCTCTATCGTCGCAACCGTCACATGAAAGAACTGACGACGGCCTACGACAAGTTGGAAACAGCCTACGAGCAGTTAGAGCAGACCACTGCTGCCAAGGAGCGTATAGAGAGTGAACTGCGTATTGCCCGTGAGATTCAGATGTCGATGGTACCACATGAGTTCCCCAAGCGGCCTGACTTGGATATCTACGCCTCAATGACGCCTGCCAAAGAAGTAGGTGGCGACCTCTACGATTATCTGCTTGAAGACGACATCCTATATTTCTGCTTAGGCGATGTATCAGGAAAGGGAGTGCCAGCTTCGTTATTTATGGCTCAGACCATTCGTCTATTCCGTGCCCTGGCCAAGCAGCACCTAATGCCGGCTTCCATAGCCATACGCCTGAATGATGAACTGACAGAGAAAAACGACAATGGCATGTTTGTCACCATGTTCATTGGCCAATTGAATCTCATCACAGGACTGTTCCACTTCTGCAATGCTGGTCACAATCCCCCTATAATTGGTGGCAATGAGCAACATGGCTCGTTTCTGGAGATGGAGCCAAATGCTCCTATTGGTCTATGGCCAGGCCTGGAATATATCGGCGAGGAGATAGAATCCATCAAGGGACGTCCTCTCTTCATTTATTCCGACGGATTGAATGAGGCAGAGAACATGAAGCAAGAACAGTTTGGCGATGACCACATGCTCGAAATACTACGACATACGAAGTTCAAAGATGCCCGCCATGTAGTAGAACTGATGGAAGCAGAAGTAAAGAACCATCGTCATGGTGCGGAACCCAACGACGACATGACAATCATGTGCCTCAAAGCATCACATAGTAATTAATAATTGTTTTAAGATATGAAGAGTTTTATTAACGTTGAAGACCTCGGTCCGCTGGATAAAGCGATGGCCGAAGCATTTGAGATTAAGAACGATCGTTTCAAGTATCAGCATTTGGGCAAGAACAAGACGCTCATGATGATATTCTTTAATAATTCGCTGCGAACCCGCCTCTCTACCCAGAAGGCCGCCATGAACCTTGGCATGAATGTCATCGTGCTCGATGTTAATGCCGGTGCCTGGAAACTGGAGACCGAACGTGGTGTCATCATGGATGGTGACAAGAGCGAGCACCTGCTTGAGGCTATCCCCGTAATGGGTTGCTACTGCGATCTGATTGGCGTTCGAAGCTTTGCAGGACTCACCGACCGCGAGTACGACTATGCCGAGACGGTGCTCCAGCAGTTCATCAAGTACTCTGGTCGACCTGTCTTCGCTATGGAAACAGCTACCGTGCATCCCCTGCAGGCCTTTGCCGACCTCATCACCATCGAGGAGCATAAGACCGTAGGGCGCCCGAAGGTGGTCTTGACCTGGGCACCTCACTGCCGCGCATTGCCACAGGCTGTACCCAATTCGTTTGCCCAGTGGATGAACGCAGCTGAGGATGTGGATCTTGTAATCACCCACCCCGAGGGCTACGAACTTGATCCGAAGTTCGTTGGTAATGCCCGTGTGGAGTATGACCAGAAGAAAGCCTTCGAGGGTGCCGACTTCATCTATGCCAAGAACTGGAGCAACCCTGGTGTTACTAATCTGGCCAACTATGGTAAGATTACCTCTAAGGATATGTCATGGACAGTAGATACGGAACACATGTCATGGACCAACAATGGAAAGTTCATGCACTGCTTGCCCGTTCGCCGTAATCTTATCGTGACGGATGATGTCATCGAGTCACCCAATAGCCTCGTCATCCCAGAGGCTGCCAATCGAGAAATCAGCTGTTCGGTAGTCATCAAACGAATGCTCGAAGCTTTATAAATAGTAATCCCCAGCCTCCAAGCTGGGGATTATTCTTTTCTAAAATAGGCCGCTACACGATCGGCCATATTCTGGCGGATATAGGGATAGTAGAATTTCAACTCCAAATGGTGATAGTTGCCAGGAACACCGATAACCGGCATGGGTTTATCATTGGAATAACCATCCACCAAAAGCAGACGGCTCTCAGGGTCAAGACTGACGGAGAGCGTATCGTTTTTCTTCTTACCATAAAATACAAAAGGTGTACTAACGGTATCCGTCCGCCAGTTGACAGGATTGATGCAGAAAATATTCCCACCACTAACGATCTTTATTTCACTCTCAGGTGTCTTCACGGAGTTAAAACAGATAGTGACGCCTGTATCCGTTGCACCATTGGCAGAACGCAGATGATAACAACTTGCTGTATCTTCAGCTGTTACTTTATAACCAATGGCATAGGCAGCTACCATTCTACTGGCTATACTATCAGGCATGACTTTCATTATCTGCATCAAGGCATATGCCCCCTGACTGAAACCTGCCAGGATAAAAGGACGACCATGATTGAAATGAGTCATATAGTAATCAAAACTACGCACACAATCAGACATCGCCAAGGGAATACGCGAAATAGCCATTTCCTCTGTGGCCCAAGACTGCATAGAGACCTGACGGTAATACGGAGAGTAATAGTTTAGATGACCTGAATAGAATGAGTCGACAGCATGCATCTCATGAGCCATTCTGCCACGCAGATAGTCATCGTGAGTGTCAGCATAATGACAGGTATCATCACCAATCATGTGGTCGCCAGTCTCTGTAGAGATGACATAAAACAAATCTGCTTCGCCCTGACGGTCGACAATAAACCATTGTGTGGAATCAGCATAATCGGGAGCTGGTGGAACTGGACCAATCGCCATATGTTTATCATCATCCCATGAGGATAACAATAACAAAACACTTATGCTAACAAGCACGACAAAAGCTGTATTTAACCTAGTCATACCTCGCTATTAAGCAAATTTGCGCGCAAATATACAAATTTCATCGCAAATATGCAAGTAAATCACGAAACTTTATGTAATTTTGCAGGCAAAAAGGAACAGCAATATATGATATCATTTGAATGCGACTACAATAACGGGGCATGTCAGCAGGTGCTCGACAACCTCATCAAGTACAATAATGCCAAACCCACTCCTTATGGCTTTGACGAGTTCAGTGAGCGCGCCAAGGATCGTATCCGCGAGGCCTGCGGATTGCCTGATGCACAGATATTTTTCCTAACGGGTGGTACCCAGACAAATGCCACCACCATCGACTCGATGCTCTATCAGTATGAGGGTGTTATCTGTGTTGGGTCTGGCCACATCAATGTCCACGAGGCTGGTGCAGTAGAGTTCACTGAGCATAAGATTATCACCATCGGTGACACGAACGGCAAGATGGAAGCCAAGACGCTCGACAAGTATCTCGACGACTATATGCACGACGGGAACAAGGACCATGCCGTACACCCAGGTTTGGTGTATATCACCTTTCCTACGGAGTTCGGCACCCTTTACTCCGCCAAAGAACTCGATGACCTCTATCAGGTATGTCAGCGCTATGAGATACCACTTTATATTGACGGGGCCCGTCTTGGCTATGGACTGATGGCAGAAAGCAATGACATTACGCTGCCCTATCTGGCTCGCCATTGTGATGTCTTCTATATCGGCGGCACGAAAATCGGCGCCCTCTGCGGCGAGGCAGTCGTCTTCACCAACCGCAAGGCCCACAAGCATTTCTTCTCCATCCAGAAACAGCATGGGGCAGTGATTGCCAAAGGGGCACTGATCGGATTGCAGTTCGATGCACTGTTTACTGACAATCTCTACTTCAAGCTCTCAGAGCATGCCATTAAGATGGCTATGAGGATGAAGAGCCTCTTTATCCGCAAAGGATTTGAGTTCTATGTCGACTCCCCCACCAACCAGCAGTTTATCGTTATCGATAACGAACAAGTTGAGAAGCTGAGCCAGAAAGTGGAGTTTTCACACTTTGGACAGACTGACAGGCGCCACACTATCTGCCGTTTCGTAACCAGTTGGGCTACAACGGAAGAAGAGATTGACGAACTGGAGAAAATCCTTGAATAGAATTGTCACTTACTTATCAAACACCTTACTGAATTCCTCGACGCTGATCCTGACGGGTTCTACCATGAACTCCGGACGGTTATAGCTCTTTAGCAAGAAAGTGTTCAGCTCAGGATCCTCCTGTGGCATCAGAAACGCCTTTTCTGCCTTCCCGTCGTGGAAGTAGGAGAAATAGACGCGGCAGTAGGTACCGTCCTCGCGGCGGCTAGCAACCATCATCCAGTGTCCGTTGCTCGACCATGAG
>Ga0247611_10005325_pt1 | contig 17130 bp, 14 predicted proteins | sample 177DNAGHGhighgp2_FD_192422 | JGI IMG/M metagenome (GOLD analysis project Ga0247611, IMG submission 192422) | Sheep rumen microbial communities from Palmerston North, Manawatu-Wanganui, New Zealand - 1770 DNA GHGhigh gp2 | ecosystem: Host-associated > Mammals > Digestive system > Stomach > Rumen... | reverse complement strand
AAGGAGACTACTACATCGCACGCACCGAGTTCGACAGCCCCGAGGTCGACGACGAAGTACTTATCCCTGTCTCCCGCCGTCTGGCAATAGGCTCGTTCCAGCGTGTACGCATCACCCAAGCCATGGAGCATGACCTGATGGCCGAGCTCCTTCCCGCGAGATAGACAAAGCCATTTACCCGGCGTCAATACTATCTATGCCGTTGCCCCACAGGGCGACGGCATTTCTGTGTAGTAGTGACCTTCAAACGCCGTTCGTTCCATGTTGTTAATCCATTCCAATGACCGATTTGGGTTGAAGGGAGTTAGGGTGGGGATTGGGACAGGAATGTTAAAATCTGGTCTAGCGGAATATTTTTTGAAATCAGTGTTCGTGTATATTATACAGTGTATTAGTTTGTTGTGATTGTACTAGGTAGGTTGTTCGTGAATTTAAATGTTAAATTTTCATTTTAGTTCTTGTTTATTCAAAAAAGTGTTGTACTTTTGCAGTGTATTAGTAATGTAATACACTATGACAATATAACGGATAAATTGTTGAAATACAATAAAGAAAATAAAAATAGAAACAATAAAAAAATAATGCAGTTATGATAGAGATTAGAAATTTGGACTTTTCCTACAAGAAAACGGCGGTGTTCCACAACATCAGCCTGACATTTGCCCCGGGTAGCATTTACGGCCTGCTGGGTGAGAACGGTGTGGGTAAAACCACATTGCTTAAATTAATCTGTGGTCTGCAAAATCCGCAGCAGGGTAGCTGCACCATTGATGGTCATGTCTGCTTTGAGCGTGAGCCGGAGATGTTGCAGAACGTAGTTTTTCTGCCCGACGAGGTGACCATACCCGACAACGCCACTCCGGCGGATTATGTGAAAGAGTTGGCTCCTTTCTATCCCAAGTATGCCTATGGCACATTCCTTCATCTAATGCAGGAGATGGAGGTGGAACCCGAAAGGAAGTTCAAGGAGATGTCGTTCGGACAGCAGAAAAAGTCGTTGATAGCCTGCGCGCTGTCGTTAGGTACGGACTATGTGCTGCTGGACGAGCCGACCAATGGGTTGGACATCCCTTCGAAGGCCGACTTCCGTACACTGCTGTCCAAGCGCGCCACCGAAGGCACCACGATCATCATCTCAACCCATCAGGTAAAGGATGTGGAGAATCTGATTGACCCCATCATCATCCTGACGCACGACGATGTGCTGCTGAATGCCAGCATCGACCAGGTGACCCGCAAGCTGACCTTCTCGTACGACGCGGCACCCGTCGACGGCGCCCTGTATACCGAGCAGATGCCTGGCGGCTGCATGAACGTGTGTGTGAACAACGACGGCAGCGAAAGCAAGGTGAACATCGAGGCTCTGTTCAACGCCGTGCTTCGCAACAAGCACTTGATTAAAGAACTCTTTAAATAAAGAATCGGATTACTCAGAATATTCAGATTATTCAGAAAAAACCTTTTAATAATAAACCGTTATGAATAAGACATTTGATTGGTCCCGTTTTGGGAAATTGGTCCGTAAGGATTTCAGCAATATATGGCAGAACGCGGGTACATCGCTTCTGATTATTACCTTGTTGCCATTGGGTGCATGGCTGTTTTGGTGGGCACTCAGTGGAGTGCAGGACTTGCCGGCAATAGTGCCGGAGGTGCGCTGGGGTTTCATCGCCTGCGTGGTATCACTGGCTGTCATTGTGACCCCGTCGCGCATGTACCGCACCTGCAACCTTCAGAAAGAGGGCATCTATTTTGCCATGTTACCCGCTTCGAAGTTGGAGAAGTATTTGAGCATGTTGCTCTTCACGATCGTGATATGCCCGTTGCTATGCTTCGTCGGGAGCATGGTGCTTGACTATTTCCTGACGTTGCTGCCTTTTGGCCCTTACAGGAGATGGCTGTGGCAGACCGACTATCTGGCCAGCGGATTGGATTACTACAGATTGCTGGTGTCGGGAGATGTCCCCAATGTGGATTCAGAGGAAATAAGGGTGCTTACCGAGGTGGTTACTCCGGGCAAGGTTGTGCTGTATGGTCTGGTGGCTTATCTGAACTACGTGGCACTGTTCCTGTTCACCAACACAATCTTCAAGAAGCATAAGGTGTTGCAAACCCTGTTGTGGACATGGCTTATCAGTTTCGCAATTAATCTTGTCTGCACCCCCATCATGGGTGCCATGGTGCTCAACGGCAACTGGGTGGAGGCAATCCTTCAATCCGTCGACCCGGTGAGAGGTTTCAATATTGCATATTGGGCCGCAACAGCATGGGGCATTGTACTGACCGTGGTGTTTTTCTGGTGGGCAGCATATAGGCTGAAACGCATGAAATATTAAAAGGTTGAAAAATGAAAGTTGAAAATTGAAAAAATTAAGTTATGAAACGCATAGGAATTTCAGTAGCATTGGGTCTGGTCCTGATGGGCGCAATGACCATGAGCGGTTGCAAACTCAGCACCGGAAAGACTGTCGATGAGTTGATGGAGGAATTCGGTCAAGTGCATCTGGGTAATAAAGACAATGAGAACAATTATGTCATAGGCTCGGGACAGACCAGTGTATGGCCTGTGGAGAAGTTGACCATAGATTGGATGTACGATTCAGTGACCATTGTTGCCCACGACCAGAATGGAGTTGAGTTTAGCGAGACTGCTGACAAACCCCTTAACGACAGCACCATGATGTATTACTCTTTTGGTGACGACGGTGAACTGAATATCACGTTTGGCAAGCCTGGCATAAAGCTGGATAAAAAGGATCTGCCTCACAAGCGCCTCATTGTCCGTGTGCCGCATACGTACAAACTGGATGAGATTGTCATAAATGGTGTTGGCCATACCTTCAGGATGGACAGCGTGCCATGCGAGCATCTTGAACTGAACAATGTGGCGAACCAGATCGTCTTGAACGAGTGTGAGGTGAAGGAGATTGAGGTGAATTCGGTGAGTTCCGATGTGGAAGCCACTTTCAGCCGTATGCCGGAGGATATTGAGCTCAACAATGTCAGTGGCAAAACGGTGCTATATGTGCCAAAAGATGCCGGCATGACTGTGGAAATGGCTGGTGTAAACGACGACTTCTACAGCGAACTGCCCGTCGGGAAAAAAGGCGGCAAGAAAGTGATAGGCAACGGCACCTGCAATATAGAGTGCAACTCGCTTAGCGGCGACCTGAAAATAAAAAACAAAAAGAGTAACTAATAAAAAGTTGTTGAAAGATGAAAAGCAAGTCTTTAATATTGGCAATGGTTTTTACAGCGACAGGGCTGCTGACGCTGAGCGGCTGTAAGCTTAGTATGGGCAACCCTATGGAAGATTCGGATGAAGTCAAGGCTCGTTACGAGAATGAGGACGGTGATTTCCAGATGCCCGACAATGGAGACGGCGCACGTTTGGCGATGGGCGGACTTACCATAGGAAGCAATAAGGTGAAGGCTTTGAGCATTGATTGGATTACCGACACGGTTACTATCGAAGGATACGATGGCACGGATGTGGTAGTCAGCGAGGTCTCGGATGAGGAACTCAATGATTCGAACTCGATGTACTACAGTCTGTCGCCTGAAGGGAAACTGAGTCTTTTATTTTGTAAGCCAGGGATTGTGATTAAAAAAGGTACGGTACTATCCAAACATCTATTTGTTCGGGTACCACGCACGTTGAAGATGGATGAATTGGTGGTTGACGGAGGAAGCCATACTGTACAGCTGGATGGTGTGTCGAGCAAAGAAATGGATGTGAAAGGCCTCGTGAACTCGGTGCAAATCAATGAGTGCGAGTTGGGAAATATGAAAGTTGACATTGCCTGTAGTCCGGCAGTGGAAGCCCGGTTCACACAGATGCCCGACAAGATAGAGTTGAATAGCAGCGGATGCACTGCAGTGTTGTATGTGCCAAAGGATGCTGGCATTTCGTTCGACGTTGACGGTATGGTGAAGAAGTTCGACTGCGATTTGCCAGTTACCCGAAAGGGCAAGGCAAGGGTTGCAGGCGACGGCCATTGCAAGTTGGTCATGAACCAGCATTGTACTTTCCTTAAGGTCAGAACAGAAGAACCGAAAGAGTGGGGCGCTGAGTTGTGGAATTGGTAGATGTTGAGTATGACTGGACAAATGATTGATTCATATTGAAATAATAGATAATAAAACATGATAATATGGACTTCAAAAAACAAAAACCAATATACCTCCAGATAGCCGACACGCTGTGCGAGCGTATCGTGGCTGGAGAGTGGCAGGTGGACGAGCGCATCCCTTCGGTGCGCGACGTGGCAGCCGAGCTGGGTGTGAACCCCAACACGGTGATGCGCACCTACGACCACCTGCAGAATGCAGAGATAATCTACAACCGCCGCGGAGTGGGCTACTTTGTGGAGGCCAAGGCGGGAGAACGCATCCGCAAGATGCACAGGCAGGAATTCCTCGACGAAGAGCTGCCCTACTTCGTGCAGCGTATGAACATGCTGGGGTTTACCTGGGACGAACTGATGAATGAAAGTAAAACCATTAAGAGATGAAAAGATTAGTTCTATTAGTATTGGCATTGACCGCTGTGACGGTCTCTGCAATGGCACAGAACTTGAGTGTAAAAGGCACGGTGCGCGACGCCAAAACGGGCGAGGTGCTGCCTATGGTGAATGTGGGACTGATGCGCGTGGCAGACACGGTGTTTGTGCGCGGTGCCGCCACCGAGTTCGACGGCACCTTCCACATCAAGGACGTGAAACCCGGGAAATACCTGCTGCAGGCCAGTTTCGTTGGCTACGAGAAATATCTAGTTAATCTAGAAGTACTAGGTAACCTAGACAAACTAGAGATTGCGCTAAAAGGCGGCACCACCCTCGGTGAGGTGAAGATTGTGGCTGAGAAGCCCCTCTATGTGATGGACGGCGAGAAGAACATGTACAACACCAAGGAGGATGCCTCCATCCAGACGGGTACCGCCAGCGACGCCCTGCAGAATGCGCCGGGCGTGGAGGTGGACGCTGAAGGCAACATCACCCTGCGTGGTGTGAGCAGCGTGGAGATTTGGGTCAACGACCGCCCGTCGCACATGAACGAGGAGGCGTTGAAACAGTACATCAAGCAGCTGCCCGCCAACGCCATCGAGCGCATCGAGGTCATCACCAACCCCTCGGCACGCTACTCCACCACGGGCGGTGTAATCAATATTGTCACCAACCAGAAGATTACCCGCAACGAGCTGCTCTGTGTGGGTGTGCGGGCAAGGACATCGCCCAGTGTGTCGCCCTGGATGTCGTATGTGTGGGCCAACGAGAAGGTGGACGTGAATCTCTATCTCAATGCTGACTACTCGCACCACCGCATGGAGGGCGACGGCACCAACACCCTGTTCACTGCCAATGGCGACACCAGCCGCTTCCAGAGCAGCAACCGGAAGACCGAGGCCAACAATCTCGGTGGCTACACCGGGCTCAACCTCAACTGGAACATCACTGACAAGACCCACCTCTCTACCTGGATGGGCGTGTATCCCTATTGGGGTCGCAACCACACCGACCTTGACCTCCAGTATCGTGAGTATTTCCCCACGCTGCGCAACCTGGGCTATCACTACACGATGGACAACGGCGACGGCTTCGGCTGGGGCGGCTATGCAGGTGCCTGGCTGGAGCATCGTTTCGACACCACGGGCCGCAAGCTCTCCTTTAGCTTCAACGGCAACACTTGGAACAACCGCGGAACGGGCAGCGAGACCTTTGCCTACTACGACCCCGCACGCGACACCCTTAAGCGCCGCACCAATGACCATAGCAGCAATCCTACGGGCAGCCTGTCGGTGGACTATACCCACCCGCTGAAGAACCAGTTCGAGCTTCAGGTGGGTGCGGAGACGGAGTTTGGTGGCGGCACAGAGTATATATGTCTCGACACCCTCAATGGTTCCGTCTATGAACAGGTATTGTTGCGCTCTCGCGAAGGCGTGGAACGTGGCACAGGTCTCAGCGGCTATGTCACGTTGCAGAAACGCTGGGGTGGCTTCACCGCCAAGTTGGGTCTGCGTGGCGAGCAGGAGTGGAAAAAGAGTACATGGAACTATCTGAACGGAACAGGTTCCAACGTGGTGGACACCGCCTTCTTCGGCCTTGTGCCCAGCATCCACCTGAGCTATCAGACCAAGACCTTCACCAGCTACAGCTTGAGTTACACCCGCCGTCACACCACGCCTGGCATGACGCAGCTGTCCACCTTCCGCCGCTTCGACGATTACAGTTTTGAGACTGGCAATCCCAACCTTCTTATCAGCTACACCCACAACCTGGAGGCCGCCTTCAACAAGTATATCATGGGCTTCGGCAACATCGGCATCAACGCCTATTACCGCGCCAACACCGACGAGATTGGCACCATGGCATACGCCGGCTATGCACCTGAATATTTCGGCCCGGTGCTGGTCAACTACACCATGCCGGAGAATATCGGCAGCAGCCACACCGAGGGCTTGGAGGCAAACATCACCTACCGCCCCACGGGCTTTCTCAATGTGCGGCTCAATGCTTCGGTGTTTAACTATGCCTACAACTACAAGGATTTCTCCGACAGCAAGGTGAGCTGGAGCGCCCGCCTCAATGTGTGGGCCAAGCTGTGGGGCTGGCTCGAAGTGTTTGCCAACGCACACTACAGCTCTCCTCGTCTGGGTCTCTACAGCATGAGTGTCGCCAACAAGGGCGTGGACTTCGGCGTGAGCAGCGACTTCTTCAACCGCAAGCTGAGCGTGAACCTCAACGTCCGCGACATCTTCGGCATGGCTCAGTGGGGTAACAACACCACGGCTCCCAGTTATCAGACCACCGGCAGCCAGCGTTACGACTCGCGCTTTGTCAGCCTAGGCCTCACTTGGCGTATGGGTAAGATGGAACTGGAGAGCAAAGCCCGCCAAGGTGCCACCGAGAGCATGGGAACCCCGCAGATTTGAATTCGATAGCAGGCTAATATAGATTTGCATATTATGAGAAAGATAGCATTAGCATTTAGTTTATGCCTTTTAGTTATTAGCTTTACACAGGCGCAGGAGGACTACCTGACCCTTCGCGGACGTGTCACCGACCGTGACACCCGCGAGGGGTTGCCTGCCGTCACCGTCTATGTGGCGGGACAGGCCATCTACACCCAGACAAACAACGACGGCGAGTATGTGCTGAAAGTGCCTGCCGAGCATCGCGACGGCAGCGTGGTGTATGCCCTGATGGGCTACCTGCGCGACACCGTCAGTATTGCCAAAGCCCAGCGCAAGCCCGACGTGGCTCTTACCTCCGACGGTGGCCGCTGGCTGAAAGAGGTGACGGTGACAGAGTACTCACCCAAGGCAGCCGCTCAGCTATTGATAGATGCGGTGAACCGAATACCGCAGAACTACCAGACCGACAGCGTGGTGGGCACCTGGTTCTACCGCGATGTGAGGATGCTGAACGACGAGTTGTTCCTTTTTGACGAGATGGTGTTTGATGCCCTGCGCGTGGGCTACGACAAGCACCATACATTGAAGAAACTGAATAACGGTGAAAAGCCTGGGAACATCGCTCGGTATAGTTACAAACGTCCCATTGAGAGTAACTATACCAGCATCCGCCACGACCGTCTGCTGCTGTGCGACACGGCTTATGTAAATAAACAAGTGTCAAGGGAGGTGTCAGGCGATTATATCGGTTACGAAGAGAACGAAGTGCTGTACGACCCAGTGGAGATTCCGAATGCCACGACTCGCCTGTCGCTGAAACGCTTGGAGAAGGCAAAGAAGCACAATAAATATCAAGTGTCGGAAATGACCGATGCCGAAGGACATCAGTATTATGTCGTCACCTCAAGATATAATGGTTCAGGCGGACCGTTCCGTGGTCATGGCTCTTTTCGCATCGTGATTGCAAAGGGAAGTCTTGCCATCACCTGTATAGAAGAAACGAACTACTTCGCGATGCGCCCATTCTTTCCTTTGAAGAAAGTATTCAAAAAGGCAGGTGTTGACTCGTTGGCTCGGCGAGAGCATGTGGTGTATAACTACGGCTTGGTGGAAGGCAAGTACACTTTGACTTCCTACACCCGCGATGAGGGTACAGACTTTTATTGCAATGCCTCGAGTCCCAAGGGTGCTAGGTTGAACTCTATGGATAATCATTGCCAATGTGTGCTGACTAATGAACACAAGGAAGGTTCGTCCTTCTTGAAGAACAATACCATTCAGCCGCCTGGAAGCGTGTTAGTGCCCCAACGTCGTGCCGACCACAAACAGTACGACGAAGCCTTCTGGAAGCAGTACAACTTCATTCCCCTCGAGACCTCAATACATCAAAAGCTGGAGAAAAAGCTTAAAAAATATTAAATACCACTACCCCTGTGAAAGATTTTGCCATCTTAAACGTTTATTAACTATACACAAAAAAATGAAACAATAATAACATGAAGACAACACTAAAAACTTTAGCCATCGTCACGGTGGCCGCATCCTTGGCCTTTGCCGGTTGCAAGAAAGAAAAGGTTGAACCAGTCACCCCTGAAACCCCTGAAGCCCCAGAAGTGGAAACTCCCGAGAACATCTATGAAGGCACTTCGTGGATTGCCCACACGGAAAACACCTATTATTACGAGGGCATGCTGCAAATGGATGTCACCTACGACCTGTCGCTCGACTTCCTCGACTCGGTAAGCGGAGAACTATTCCATGATCTCGTTATCAATGTACCCGACTACCCCTCAGCCTCCCAGAACCAGAACATGACAGAAGCGTTCACCTACACCTTCAGCAACGACAGCATGATATTGAAATGCCATTATTACGACGATGAGCTGGGCGACACAGCCTACTATTTCTACGAACTGGTTTACGACACAGTGGCAAAAACACTAACCCTTGATCTCGACGACCCCGACATGGAAGAGATAATGGGAACCTCAGTGGTGGTGTTCACACAGGTGCCTGTTGAGCCCGCCAAGGCCCTTATCCCCGGTGCTAAGACTGCAAAGGGTAAGATGAACTGGGGCAACATTGTGGGCAGAATCGTCCGTGCTTTGAAAAATTGATGACAGAGTATTGCTATGAAACTGAACAAGGTATTATTACTGGCTGCGGCGGTGCTGATGATTGGCACCGCTGTCGCCGCCCCAGTGAATCCCAAACGGGCTGCCGCTCTTGCGCAGTCTTTCTTCTCCTCGCAGACCGGTGCCAAGAGCGGCAACAGGCTGGCGGATGTCCCCACCGAGTGGCAGTACAGAGGCATCTATCTCTTCGAGGGTGCCGATGGAGGCTTTGTGCTCGTGGCTGCCGACGATGCGGCGCGTCCCATCTTGGGCTATTCTGCTACGGGTGCGATGGACACTGCCAATATGCCTCCAGCCTTGCAGGAGTGGCTGAAGGGATATCAGAAGGAAATCGACATCTTGCGCGAGGCAAAAGGCTTTCCTCCCCATGCTGAATGGTATGCCCTGGAACAGGGTATCACCCCAAAAGATACCGTGTGGCAAGGTGTGGAACCCATGCTTACCACTTTCTGGGACCAGGGCTATCCATATAATGGCTACTGCCCCGGCGGGTCGGTGACGGGCTGTGCAGCCACGGCACAGGCACAGGTGATGAATTATTGGAAATACCCCGCCTTTGGACAGGGTAGTCATAGCTACACTCATGTGCGTTATGGTGTGCAACAGGCCGATTTTGGACACACGCTCTACGACTGGGAGAATATGCCAGTTGAGGCAACAGCCAGTTCGCCTATGGTGGAGAAAGAAGCTGTGGCTTTGCTGATGTACCATTGTGGCGTGAGTCTTGAAATGGATTACTCTCGCGACGGCAGTGGGGCAGCTGGTTTGGCCGGCATCTCTGGCTATGCCAGTATCGACAACTCGTTGAAGGATTATTTCGGCTACAGCAATCAGATGCGGGTTGTGCACAAGGACTTCGGCTATGGCAACGCGGAATGGCGCGACATGATTATAGCCGATTTGGACTTGGGGCACCCCATCGTTTATACTGGTGCAGCAGAAGAGGGCGGTCACGGCTTTGTCTGTGACGGATACGACAGTCGTGGCTATATGCACTTCAATTTCGGTTGGAGCGGCCGCGGCGACGGCTATTTCCCTGTCGACTCCATCAGCCCTGGTGTGGGAGGTGTGGGTGGCAATGTCACCTATACTTTCAATATGTCTAACGCTGCCTTGTTGGGCTTGGTGCCCGACTACCGTTTGCGGGTGAGCGACACGCTTTTCTCCATGAACCGTGACGGCGGGGCCGATTCGCTTCTGTTTGCTCCCAATAGTGCAGTGAACACCGTTTGGAGTATGGTGTGCGATGCCGATTGGCTCACCGTGCAAGTGGACACTTTTGCCCATGCTTGTCGGGTGCGTTTCATTGTGCCGGAAAACAACACCGGTGAAGAGCGTGTTGCCACAATAACCTTCGCGCAGGGTGGCGAGCATTGCTTGGTGCGTGTGGTGCAGAGTGCTTATAACGAAGAGGAGCTGTGTCCAGTAACCGTGGTGATGGAATGTACCCATGGTGAGACTTGGCAGGGTGGTGCTTATCTGTCGCTTCAGTCGGCATCGGGTTATATCTATGGCACTGCTCGCCTGGAGCAGGGTACCAAGGACTCCGTCGATATTGCCGTGGCGCCTCACGATGTCTATGCTGTATGGCACAAAGGCGGTGGTACCGACCGCTATGTCAACTACACGATAAAAAACCGCTACGAAGAGGCGCTGGTGTCGGTGAAGAACGCATATCGCAACGGTGGAAGACACTTCATTGAATGGCCCTGTGCCCATTTGGATATAGAGGAAGTGCCTTCGGAAGGAGTGGTGAACGTATATCCTAACCCAGTGACCGATGTGCTGAACATTCAGGCTGATAATGTACAAAAGGTCGAGCTGATGGACATGAGTGGACGCCGAATCCTTACCACAGACAAAGAGCAAATAGACGTGAGACGGTTGCACGCAGGGGCATACTTTGTCCGCGTTATTACCTCTCGCAACACCACCATTAAACGTGTTGTGAAGAAGTAAGAGCTGGAACACTCAAAATAAAAAGTGGCTGACGCACCTTTCTGGAGTGTCAGCCACTTTTCTTGGTGATAGAATGGCTATAGCCGGATAATCTCTTCAATGATGCCCTTTATCAACTGGTCGATAGTGGCGTCGTCGCAGCTGTAGTTGTTGCAGAGAATGGAGAAACTGAACACCTGGTCCTCCTGGTTGGTGAAGTAACCTGCAAAGTTGCGCACGCCGGGAGCCACGCCGCTCTTGATGCGGAGCGAGCAGTCCTCCGGCACACGGGGAATGATGTCGTATTCCGGCACGCGGTTGCTGATGCCGAGGGCACCGGCATAGTCGAAGAAAAACTGTTGGCGCGCCACAGCGTCGAGGAACTGGCACACAAAGTAGGCGGTGACGCGGTTGTCGCGCGACAGGCCGCTGCCGTCCACCATATTCACCCCCGAGGTGCTGAGGTCGAGCTCCTGGAAATAATCGTACATAAACCGGCGGCCGGAGCCAAAGGTGCCATGCCCGTCGCGCAGGTAGCCGAGGAGTTTGAAAAGGCTTTCTGAGGCGATGTTGTTGTTGGTCTGGGTGGTCAGTGCGGTGGTGGTGAACAGGTTGAAAGCGGTGTCGGTATAGAGCTTGCGGTATTGTTTGGGCATGGTGAAGTGTACGTCGGGTTCGCCCGAGACGGTGATGCCGTGTGAGCGCAGATAGCGTGTGAAGGCCGTGGCCATGCGCATGGCAGGCTGCGGCAGCGATGCACGGAAGTGGGTGTCGGCGGTGCCAAGGGGGATGACACCGCGGCAGGTGCGGTTGTTCTGGTGCGGAGCACCATAGAAGCAGACATCGAAGACCGTGTCGCGCGGGCCGGTGACCACATTGTTGGTGATGGGAATGTCGGGGTTGGTGCTGGTGATCACAGCCGGGTCGCCCACACGTCGGCCAGCCTTGAAGTGGACATCCACCGAGTTCTCGTTATAGTTGATACCGCAGGCTCCGCTGGCGTGGCAATTGCCTATGTCGTCCCATCGCCACGAGGGGTGTACCATGTCGCCCTCGAAGATGCTGGTGTCGGCGTAGATGTGACCGTTGATGCGTTTGATGCCCTTTTTGCGGATGGCATCGGTGAGGCGGTAGAAGGTCGAGTCGGTGTGGGGGAAGCGGTCCGAGCAGAAGAAGGGGTCGCCGGCGCTGGCGATGATGATGTCGCCCTGCAGGGTGCCGTGGCGGTCAATCTCGCCCGAATAGTAGAGGTGGTTCTCGAAGTAGAACTTTGGCCCCATGCGGCTGTAGGCGGCGGCGGTGGTGAAGAGCTTGTTGATGGCTGCAGGAATCATGGAAAGGTCGTCGTTGCGCGAATAGATGGTGCTGTCCTTGGTGATGTTGTGGACGCACACCGCGAACGAGGCATGCCGCAGGGCGGGCTTGAGGGTGGTATGTCTGACAACAAAGTCCAGACGGTCGGTGTTCTGTGCCGCCGCGGCCATCCAGAGCATTGTGCAGAGTGTTGCCAGAAAGATTTTCTTGCAATGGGTCATGTTCTTGTTGCTTATAGTTTATTATTCCGTTAGGGGTCGTTGGCCAACAGTTGGTTGATTTCGTCTATGCGGTCCAGCAGTTTGTTGCGGCCGGTGCGTGTCACCGACGAGGTGAGTATCATCTCCGGCAGCTCCTCCCAGGTCTCGGACAGCACACGCTTCATGTTGTTCACCGTGGCGGCCGTCTCGCTCTGTTTCTGCTTGTCGGTCTTGGTGAAGATGATGATGAGCGGCACGCCGTGGGCGCCCATGTAGTTGATAAACTCGATGTCGATTTTCTGTGGCGGGATGCGCGAGTCGATAAGCACAAACAGGTTGGCCAGAGTTTCGCGGTTGAGGATATAGTCGTTGATCATCGCCTGCCACTCCATCCGCGACGCTTTCGACGTGCGGGCATAGCCGTAGCCCGGTAGGTCGACGAGATACCACGTTTTATTGATAAGGAAGTGGTTGATGAGCTGGGTCTTGCCGGGTTTGACGCTCGTCTTGGCCAGGCTCTTGTTGTTGGTGAGCATGTTGATAAGCGACGACTTGCCCACGTTGCTGCGCCCGATAAAGGCATATTCGGGCAGCCGGGTGTCGGGACACTTGCGGTAGTCGCTGTTGCTGACAACGAAGGTGGCGTTTTTTATCTCCATCGTTGGTAGGGGTTCATTTCGGGGTTGTTATTCCTTTGTGCGTGGGGCGGTGCGTCTCTTCCTTCTTTTGTGCGACTTGCTCTTGCTGCTTTCCGCCACACTTTCCTTCAGGTGTTTGAGCCGTTTCAGCTCCATCCGTTCGGTGTCGTTTATCTGTTTCCACCAAGGCAGTTGCTTCATGTTGATGCGGAACAGCTTGATGCGGTCCAGCACGCGGTTCTTCGTGTCGTACGACTCGATATAGCGTTTGCGCTTCTCGGGCACAATGTCGCGCAGGGTGACCAGGATGCCCGTCTCGTCGGTGTTGCCGAACTCGGTGTTGATGGCTGTGCCGAACGACCGCATGGTGGGTGTGAGGTTCATGTATGCGTTGATCATGGCCGGCACCGTGCAGCCCAGGGCGCGCACGTTGCGCACCAGTATCTGGTAATCCTCCTTGTAGTTGCGTCCGTCGAAAAGCGCGTGCAGCTCGTTCAGGTCCGACTCAATCTTCAGCCGTGTGTAGGGCCACACCAGTCCCTCGGGGTCGGGGAAATGTTTCTGGTAGAAGTAGAGGATAAGGTCTTTGGCGCGGCGGTTCATCTGAGGGTACATGGTGATTTTGCCGAAGAAGTAGAGGGTCTCCGGTATCTCCAGGGCGATGGCTCCGAGGCCGTCCCACAGGTTGTCCAGCGAGTAGAGCCCCTTTCTCAGGTTGTTGCCCGGCTGGAAGTCGGGCTGCACAAAGGCGCGTCCCAGCTCCACGGTGTAGGGGAGGTAGTTCTCGATGAATTGATCCGAGTACTGGAACAGCTCCGACGTGGGGGTGGCAATGGTGCCGTCCTCGCGGTGCATCATGTTGCTGCCATGGATAAAGCGGTAGCCGCCCACAATCTCCTCGTCCTCGGGGCTCCACACAAACAGCTGCTTGAAGCAGTAAGGCTCGGGCATCGTGTCAAACTCGTCGATGTCGCAGTCCTTGCCCGTGCCGCCGCCGTCCAGGGCGAAGCTCAGCTCGCGCAGGCGCCCAATCTCGCGCATGATGTTGGGCGACAGGTGCGCCGTGGTGATATATATCTCCTTGTTCCCGCTGTTGGTCTTGCGGAGAAAGTTCTTGTGCTTCAATTCGGCCTTTATCAGGTCGCGGGATACCGGTGGGATGATGTACGAGGTGTCGATTTCCATAGCTACTTGCGTTTTTGATAATGGTGATACCGATAGGACGTGGAGGCTGTCTACAGCAGCTCCTCGAACCGGGCTTGGGGATTGTCTTTCAGTTTATAGCAATACTCCTTCACCAGCGCCGCCCACTCCTTGGCGGTGTGGCGGTTGTCGAAGGTGGTGTAGGGGATGGGGTTGCCAACGGTCAGGTGCATGGTCTTGCCGCGCTGGGCGAACATCTCGCCGGGCAGCAGGGCCATCTCGAAGTTGAACTTGATGCCCAGCCGTTCGCGCAGTCGGGCGATGTTGTAGAACCGCTTGCGGTTGCGGGCGTCGAAGAAGAAAGGCACCACGTCGCGGTGGTAGCGAACGGCCTTTTTAATGAAGGTGGGCTTCCACTCCAGGTCGCGGATGTCGCCACCCTTCTGCTTGCGCGAGCAGATGCCCGCCGGGAAATAGAGCAGGCAGTTCTCGCCCGCAAAGGCCTCCTCCAGGGCGTTCACATTGGCCGTGTTGCGGTTCACCTTGTCGATGGGCACGAACAGGGGTGCAGGGCCGGGCAGATAGAGCAGAAAGTCGTTCACCGGAAACTTGATGTCCTTGCGGTAGCGCCCCACGGCAGCCATCACCGCCAGTCCGTCGGGGCCGCCCAGCGGGTGGTTCCCCGCCACGATGGGATACCCCTCTGCAGGGATGTGCTCGGGGTTGGTCACCAGTATCTTCGCGTTCAGGTCCTCGGGATGGTCGCCCTCAAGGAAAGCGTGTACAAAGTCCAGCCCGAACTTGTCGCGCAGCCGATAGATGACGGAGTTGATCTCGTCGGCGTGCAGCAGCCGTTCCATCATGCGTACTGCCCAATGGGGCAGCTTCACCCCTTTGTTGGCAAGAATCTTTTGTATGTCAACATGTTTTGTGGTGATTTCCCTCGGGTCCATGTGCGGTCTTTCTTCCATATTGATAAGCTGTTTAGAATTTGCAAAGATACGAATAAAAATCCATACCAACAAAAAATATATCAAACACTAAAGGGGACAGCCCTTTACGGCTGTCCCCCTTTGTGTTGTGTGGTGGTTTGGTCCACTGTTATTGTATCGCGATTTGCTGCGACTTGGCCTGTTTCTCCTCGTCGGTGAACTTGGGCAGGGTGACGGTCAGGATACCGTGCTCCACCTTGGCGCTGATGGCTTCGCGCTTCACGTTTTCGGGCAGGCTGAACATCTGCTTGAACTGGAGTGAGCTGAACTCGTGGCGCAGGTAGTGGCGGTCTTTCTTATCCTCTTTCTTTTCCTCCTTTTTCACCATCTCCACCACCAGATTGTTCTCGCTGTCAACACTCAGGCTAAGGTCTTCTTTCGACAGCCCGGGCACCGAGAGCTCAATCTCGTAGTTCTTCTCGCTTTCGGTCACATTCATCTTGGGCATCGTGGCGTGTTCGTCGTAGGTACCGCAGTTCCAATTGTTCCAATTCATCAACTCGTTAAAGAGCGAGGGCATGAAGTTCTGATTTCTTGTTGTGAGTAACATGGTTTTAATCTCCTATTTTTTTATTGTTTTTTATCTTTGTTGTTGGCTGGTTGCTGTTGCAACCCGTCTTTGTTTCTCTGTCTGCGGTTCCTTACGTCCGCCGACACCCTATATCCTGCAACCCTCGTGCCACTATCGAAATGCTGACAAAATGACATAAATCATGCCTTTTTTGCGTTTTTATGCATGACAAATTGTCTTAATAACGTCGTCTGGTGGCTCATGGTTGAATGCGTGAATCGATTAACGAATTAACACATACCGAGAGGGGCCGTTCAATCCTGCTTCGTGATAGTATCGTTATAGCATCGTTACTCGATATGATAACGGAAAACAAGCCGGGAAGCAGGCAGCATCGAGCCGTGATTGAACGACCCAAGAGGGTCGTGGCGTGACGTCCGCTGAGACTTCCCGGCGCTGCGGTAAAACATGAATTATCATTAATTGTCATTAATTTATGGTCATTACAAGGTAATTCATGTCAAAATAAGAGGTAAAACATGAATTATCATTACCAAGCAATGTATTATTTGGATAATTATTGGAGGTTGCCTTCAGAACACGAATGGCACGTATCAAACAAATTGTTATTCGTGCCATTCGTGTTCGTCAATATAGTAGGTGGTTGCATAAAGTGAACAGTGCATCTGGATTTGGATACACTTCTTGACCTCTGCTATTGCAGGATGAGTTTCTGCGAGGAGGAGCCTTGCGGGGAGGAGAGGGAGACGAAGTAGGGGCCGGCGGGGAGGTCACGGAGGGGGAGGGTGGCATTTGAGGAGCCTGCTGGGAGCGGGAGGGACAGGACGGTGTGGCCTGAGGCATCGAGGAGGGAAAGGGAGCAGCCTGAGCCGCAGGGGGCGGCAAGGGTGACGGTGACGCTGGTGTGCGCAGGGTTGGGGGAGAGGGTGAAGGCGGGAAGCGGGGATAGGGGCAAGTCGATGCCCTGCTGCCGGGAGAAGAAGGCAGTGAAGATGGTGTCCTGCGTGACGACGACGGTGCGAGGGTTGTCGGTGTTGTGGTCGTTCCATCGGAGGAAGCGGTAACCCAGGACGGTGTCGTGGGCGGTGAGGGTGGTCGATTCGCCGTCGAAGAAGGTGCCGCCACCGTCGACATAGCCATAGGGGTTGCCTGCCTGGACGATGACCTCGAACTGTTCGGCGGTGGTGAAGTAGGCGGTGAAGGAGGTGTCCTGTGTGAGGAAGACGCTGCGAGGGTTGTCGGTGTTGCCGTCGTTCCAGCGGAGGAAGCGGTAGCCGAGCCTGGGCACGGCGCGGATTTCGACGTGGGTGAGGTCGGAGTAG
>Ga0247611_10005324_pt1 | contig 17131 bp, 14 predicted proteins | sample 177DNAGHGhighgp2_FD_192422 | JGI IMG/M metagenome (GOLD analysis project Ga0247611, IMG submission 192422) | Sheep rumen microbial communities from Palmerston North, Manawatu-Wanganui, New Zealand - 1770 DNA GHGhigh gp2 | ecosystem: Host-associated > Mammals > Digestive system > Stomach > Rumen... | reverse complement strand
TTATTTAGAATCATTAATACCTATGTTTATTCCTGGCGTTAAGCTAGGACTTGCGAATGTTGTTATTTTAATAATGCTATATGAATTTAAATTTTATGAAGCATTATTAATAGATTTGCTAAGAATTTTTATTGTATCACTTATTATAGGTTCGTTCCTTAATCCAGTATTTTTTATGTCACTTACTGGAGGAATGTTATCTTATTTAGTAATGTTAATTTTTTCTAGGATTAAGCTTTTTAGTGTGGTTGGTACATCTATATTAGGTGCTATATCACATTCATTAGGCCAAATAATTATTGCATCAATTCTTGTATCATCTGATTTAGTTTTATATTATTTACCATTTATTCTATTATTATCTATTGCTTCAGGAATTCTTTCTGGTTTTATTGCAAGGTTATATCTAAAAAGAAGTCCAACAAGACAAATATTAGATAATATTAACGGTAGTATTATGGAAGATATAGATAATAATAAAGAAGAATAGCATTTAAATTTTAAGATTTTTAAATTTACTTTTAAAGTAAATATATGTATAATAAAAACGATAACTATTTAATAGTTAATATTTAGAGAGGTAATAACATGAGTAATTATACTAAAGACGATATCCGTCGCATTTGCAAAGAAGAAAATATTCGCTACATCAGAATGATGTTTACTGATATGGATGGTATTCTAAAGAATGTTGAAATTCCAGTAGAACGTTTAGAGGATGCTCTTGATAACAAGATTATGTTTGATGGTTCTTCAATTGAAGGATTCGCAAGAGTTTATGAAGCAGATATGTATCTTCACCCAGATCTACATACTTTCTTAGTATTATCTTGGGAAGATTCAAGCTATGGTAAGGCTGCAAGATTCATCTGTGATATTTATAAGCCAGGTGAAAATGGTGGAGAGCATGTACCATTTGAAGGAGATCCACGTGGTGTTTTAAAGAGAAATGTAGAATATATGAAGTCTTTAGGATATGAAGCATTTAATGCTGGTGTTGAGCCTGAATTCTTCTTATTTAAGCTAGATAAGGATGGTAAGCCATCATTAGAATTTAACGATGAAGGATTCTATTTTGATTTAGCTCCAATTGACTCAGCAGTAGATTGCAGACGTGATATAGTATTAGAATTACAAAAGATTGGTTTCCAGGTTGAAGCATCTCACCATGAGGCAGCACCAGGACAGCATGAAATTGATTTTAAGTATGATACAGCTGTTGAAGCTTGTGATAATGTACAAACATTTAAGTTAGTAGTTAAGAATGTTGCAAGACGTCATGGTCTTCATGCAACATTTATGCCAAAGCCAGTTGCAGGTATTAATGGTTCTGGTATGCATGTTAACTGCTCACTAATGACAAAGGATGGAAAGAATGCTTTCTATGATCCAAAAACTCCAAATATGCTAAGCCAAATTGCATTAGATTGGATTGATGGTATTTTAACACATGCCAAGGGATTTGCATTCTTAACTAATCCAACTGTTAACTCATATAAGAGAATCGTACCTGGATTTGAAGCACCATGCTATATTTCATGGTCAGATTCAAATCGTTCAACAATGATTCGTATTCCAGCTGCAAGAGGTATGGCAACACGTACTGAAGTTAGATCAGTTGACGTTTCTGCAAACCCATATCTTGCAATTTCTGCAATTTTACGTGCAGGTCTTGCTGGATTAACTCATGAAAAGGATGTTAAGCATTTTAGTCCAGTATATGATGACTTATATACAATGAGCGATGCTGATCGTAAAAAGAAGAAGATTGATTCATTACCAGGAAATTTAGCTGAAGCTATGCAAGAATTCTTAAAGGATGATTTAATGAAGAGTGCTGTTGGTGAAAATATCACTGAAAAGCTAGTTGAATCAAAGAAGAAAGAATGGGATAACTTCAGAAGAGCTGTTACAGACTGGGAAATTACTCATTATATCAATAAATACTAAAAATTATGCCAAGGTTTAGACCTTGGCATTTTATTTGTTTAAATTGATAAATATAATGAAAAATATAATTTTATTCTAAAGTTTTTAAAAGTTTTCTATAAAAATTCGAAAATTAGATAAAATGTTAAAATTAAAAAAGGTTTTAATTTAAAAAAATAAATAAAAAGGTATTGATTTAATATTTGATAAGGTATATAATTAAAGAAATTTTTAAATAGCCAATAAAGAGACTATAAAAGGATTAATTAATCCAAGAGAGTAAACGTTTGGTGTAAGTTTACATTAATTACCTTTGAATCTACCTCTTTGGTGAATCTAATCAATTCCGGTTGATAACCGTTAAAGAATCGTGAGTGAGGTTGCCTAATTAGGGTGGTACCGCGGATTAATAAATTCGTCCCTTTTCCAGTAATGGAAGAGGGATTTTTTATTTCCCTAAAAAAGGTAAGGTCTTGGATTATTTAAAGATTTAATTAGTATTAATATAAAAAAGAAAGAGGAAAAATGATTATGAGTAGAGTTTATAATTTCTCAGCTGGTCCAGCTGTTTTACCAGAAGAAGTATTAAAAGAAGCAGCAGCAGAAATGTTAGATTATGAAGGTTCAGGAATGTCTGTAATGGAAATGTCTCATAGATCAAAGCCATTCCAGAAGATTTTAGATGAAGCAACTCAGGATTTAAAAGATTTAATGAATATTCCTGATAACTATAAGGTAATTTTTGTTCAAGGTGGTGCAACTCAGCAATTTGCAGCTGTTCCAATGAACTTACAAACTAAGGGTGGAAATGCAGTTTATGTAGATTCTGGTAATTTCGCACACAAGGCTTTTGAAGAAGCACAAATTTTCTATGGTGAAAATGCAATCATTGGTGCATCATCAAAGGATGACAATTATACATATATTCCAGATGTATCTAATCTTCCTATTAATGATAAGACAGATTATGTTTATATTTGTGAAAACAATACAATCTTTGGTACAACATTCCATAAGTTACCAGATACAAAGGGTAAACCACTTGTATCAGACCAATCATCAATGTTCTTATCTAAGCCAGTTGATGTAACAAAGTATGGTGTAATTTATGCAGGTGTACAAAAGAATGTTGGTCCTGCTGGTTTAGTTATTTTAATTATTCGTGAAGATTTAGTTAAGTCTGAATTTGTTAATCCAACTGCAACAATGTTAAAGTGGAAGACTCAGGTTTCTAAAGATTCATTATATAATACACCTAACTGCTGGTCTATTTATATTTGCGGTAAGGTATTTAAGTGGTTAAAGAAGAATGGTGGTCTTAAGGCTATGGAAGAAAGAAACATAGCTAAGGCTAAGATTTTATATGATTACTTAGATGGATCTAAATTATTCAAGAATACTGTAAGAGAAGATTCTCGTTCTATTATGAATGTTTGCTTCCGTACAGGTGATGAAGAATTAGATAAGGAATTTATTGAAGGTGCTAAGGCTCATAACATTGCACAAATTAAGGGTCATAGATTAGTTGGTGGTATGCGTGCATCTATTTACAATGCTATGCCAATTGAAGGTGTTAAGGCTTTAGTTGAATATATGAAGGAATTTGAAAAGGAGCATTTAAAGTAAGATGAAGGCTTATTGTTTAAATAATATTTCTAAAGTAGCACTTGCTACATTAAAAAATCCTGATAAGATTGTTGAAAATGTTGAAGATGCAGATTCAATCTTAGTTCGTTCTCAGGATATGCATGAATATGAACTTGGTAAAAACATTTTAGCAGTAGCAAGAGCTGGTGCTGGTGTTAATAATATTCCACTTGATAAGTATGCAAATGAAGGTGTTGTTGTATTCAATACACCAGGTGCAAATGCAAACGCAGTTAAGGAATTAGTACTTGCTGGTATGTTACTTGCATCAAGAGATATTATTGGTGGTAATAACTGGGTTAAGGAAAATGCAAATGATGAAAATATTGCTAAGACAATGGAAAAGGCAAAGAAGGCATTTGCAGGAAACGAAATTGCAGGTAAGACAATTGCAGTATTAGGTCTTGGTGCAATCGGTATTTTAGTTGCTAATATGGCAGTTGATTTAGGTATGAAGGTTGTTGGTTATGACCCATATCTATCAATTCAAAATGCATTAAAGTTAAATAAGAATGTTAAGTTCGTTGAAAAGGTAAATGATGCAGTTAAGGATGTTGATTTCATCACTGTACATGTACCTGCAATGGATGCAACAAAGGGTATGTTAAATAAGGATGTATTCTATTCAGCAAAGAAGGGTGTTGTTGTACTTGATTTCTCAAGAGACACTTTAGTTAATGAAAAGGATATGAAGGAAGCATTAGAGAATGGTCAAGTTGGTAAGTTTGTTACAGATTTTGCAAACCCAACAGTTGTAACATTCCCTAATACAATCATAACTCCACATTTAGGAGCATCTACTGAAGAAGCTGAAGATAATTGCGCATTAATGGCAATTGATGAATTAAAGGATTATGTTGAAAATGGTAATATTAGAAATTCTGTAAATTATCCTGCATTAAATGCTGGTGCTAAGACTTCTGATGTAAGAATTTGTATTAACCATAAGAATGTACCTGGCATGATTGCAAAATTCTCAGAAATTATTATGAAGGATGGAGCTAATATCATTACTCTTACAAACAAGAGCAAGGGCGATTTCGCATATACTATTATCGATATCGATAAGAAGGTTGATGAAGGTAAGCTTGCATCAGTTGAAGGTACTTTAAGGGTAAGAGTGATTTAATATGATTAAAATTGGGATGCCTCAGTTATACGAATATGACTGTATAGAAGATAATTTAATCTTAGCTAAGAAGCTAGGATTAGATTTTATCGAATTAAACTTAAATTTCGGATATTGTAGAAAAGAAATGGAAGCTAAAACAGTTTGTGATTTATTAAAAAAATATGACATCGAAGCAACTCTTCATTTCTATGATGAAGCTGATATGGGAAGCTATCAGGAGGTTGTTGATGCATATTTAGTACATCTTGAGCGCTATGCAGCACTTGGTGAAGGATATATTCATCAAATTAATATGCATTTAATCCCAGGACCTGTTGTAACCATCTCAGGAGTAAAAAATTATATCTATGAAAAAGAATATGATGAATATATTGAAAGATTAGTTTCTAATTTTAAGAAGGCAGAAGCTATTTGTAATAAGCATAAGATAAATATGGTTATTGAAAATACTGATAATATTCCATCATATACTACAAGAACTTATAAGGATTTATTAAAGAATAATTTTAGATTCTGTTATGATATTGGTCATGATCATCTATCTTATGATATTGTATGGAATTTCATTCAAGAAAATGAATTACCATTTGATGAATTCCATGTCCATGATGCAAAAGATAGAAAGAAATGTCATCTTGCACTAGGAGAAGGAACATTAGATGTTGCTAAATTTAAACGCCTTGCAGAAAAGAATAACGCATATGTTGTTCTTGAAGTAAAAAAGAGCGATGATTTAATTGTTTCAGTACCTAAATTTAAAGCATTATAAGAATAGAATGAAGAAACTCTGGTTCACACCAGAGTTTTTAATTTTTAGATATTTAAATAAGAATTATTACAAATTATTCTTTACTTTTTATTTATAAAATAGTACAATTTATAATGTTTTGAGGTTTTTTTATGAAGAGTTTTTTAATGATTTTTATATCTGCAATATTATCAGGTGCATGTATCACATTTGGTGCAACAACTTTTGTATTATGCAACAATGGAGAATTCATTTCTAAATTTGCAGGAGCATTTATGTTTTGTATAGGTCTTTATACAATTATTCATTTTAATTTATGGCTTTATACAGGCAAGGTTGGATATGTGTTAGATAATAAACCTAAATATATTTTAGAGGTTCTAACATGTTTTATAGGAAATGTATTAGGAGGATTCTTACTTTCATCTTTAATTGCTCAAACATCAATTATTGATACACTAAGAGAAAGATGTCAACAATTAGTAGAATTAAAATTAAACTCTAACTGGTATTCTATATTAATTATGTCAATGCTTTGTGGTGTTATGATTTATTTATCAGTTGAAGGACACAAAAGAGCTAAATATAATTTAGCAAAGACTATATTTGCATTTATGCCTATAATGCTTTTTATATTATGTGGATTTGAGCATGTTATTGCTAATGTTACATATTTTACATATGCAGGTGTATTTAGTGCTAAAGCATTATTATATTTCTTTTTAATGTTTATAGGTAATGCATTAGGTTCAATTCTATTTGCTTTATTATTAAAAGTGATAGAGATATTAAACGAAAATAAAAAAGAAAATATAGAAGTAAAAGAAGAAAATTAATTTAGATAAACTAAATTTAATTTTTATAAATTTATACTTGCTTTATTATTAGTAGTATGTTAAAATAACGCAGTAAGTATAAAACTTTCTATGACTTATAGTCATGGCGGAAGGAGTGGAATAACATGAAGAACGGAATACATCCAAATTATAAGAAGGTAACAGTTACTTGTACTACTTGTGGTGCTACATTCGAAACTGGTTCAGTATTAGATGAAATTCGTGTTGATACTTGCTCAAATTGTCATCCATTCTACACTGGAAAGCAAGCTTTCACAGCAGCTGATGGAAGAATTGAGAAGTTCAATAAGCGTTACAATTTAAAGAAGTAATTTAATTAGATATTAGGGGCTCAATGATGAGCTCTTTTTATTTTACATTTCTTTTCATATTCTTTATACTAATTATTATGTTATAATAAACATAATAATGTTTGGTGGTGTTTTTATGACAGATAATCTAGGGAAAGGATCTTTAGAGGTAATTGTAGGTCCTATGTTTTCTGGTAAAACTGAAGAAATTATTAATATTGCAAAAAAAATGGATTTTGCAAATACTCATTATAAAATTTTTAAACCATTAATTGATACTAGATATAATCCTAATGAAATAGTATCACATAATAAAAGTCATTTACCTTGTATTAGAATATCTCATGGGGAAGAAATAAAAAAACATTTAGATTCAAATACACAGGCTATTATTATTGATGAAGCACAATTTTTTAATGAAACATTTTATAGAGATATTCTAAAACTTATTGGTGAAGGATATAGAATTGTAATATCTGGACTTGATACGGATTTTAGAGGTGAACCATTTAAAACAGTCTCTTATTTATTAGCAATTGCAGATAAAGTAACAAAGCTTACTGCGATATGTTCTTGCTGCAAAAAGCCTGCAGTTATGACTCAAAGAATAATTGATGGTAAGCCAGCATATTATAATGATCCTTTGATTTTAATTGGTGAAAAGGATTCATATGAACCTAGATGTAGAAATTGTCATAAGGTGATTTATTCAAATGGAAAAGAATAATGAATATTTTATGAGGCTTGCAATAAAAGAAGCAAAAAAAGCTTATAAGCTTGGTGAAACTCCTATTGGATGTGTAATTGTTAAAGACGATAAAGTCATTGCAAGAGGATATAATAGAAGAGAAATTGATAAGCTTTCTTTAAATCATGCTGAAATTATTGCAATAAAAAAAGCCTCAAAGTATATTGACGACTGGAGACTTGATGGATTAAAGATGTATATTACATTAGAACCATGCTGTATGTGTGCAGGTGCAATTATTCAAGCAAGAATAGATGAAGTATATTATGGCGCAAAGGATTATAGATTTGGCGCTGATGTATCATATGCACATATTTTTGATTTACCATATAATCATAAGGTAAATATTAAAGGTGGAATATTAGAAGAAGAATGTAGTAGTCTTATGACAGCATTCTTTAAAGAATTAAGATACAAAAATAAACTTGAAAACTAAGTTTAACTATGCTAGAATAGGATTTGTCCTAAGCCAATCGGGTGGAGTGAACCAGGTCAGGTCAGGAATGGAGCAGCCTTAAGCTTTCATTCGATGTGGTTTAGGCGCTATATATAAAACAAATGACCTTCATACGAAGGCCTTTTTTATGTAAAAAAAGATGAAATTATTCATCTTTTGATATAATTAATTCATTGCTTATAAAATCATCTTTTTTCTTTCTTTTACCAGCTATACCTTTAATTCCTATAATTAAAGATTTGATTGATGCATATAATCCTATAGAAATAACAAGTGATATAACAATTAACCAAACAATTGCTGCAAATTTATTACCTATTTTTGCAAGGATATATACAATTGAACCAAACAACATAAATGATGAAGAAATTAATGATAAATTAGAATAACTCAATAAATATGCATCATCACTTATCTTTGATTCTCTATATGATAATATTGCGTGTACAAAGCTATATCCAGAGAATGGTAGTGTTACAAGTAAAAGCCACCATATAGGTAAGGCATCAGGGTTATTATTTTGTGTAGTTATCGCTACAAGTACACCATTTAAACTATTATTTAATAATATAATACTTGCTGATGTTACTATTAAAATAATAAAATTAGCTTTATATAATTTATATGGTTCATTTTTAAATTTCTTTTTTATAATTAAATGCCATGTAAATATTATTGTTCTTAATATTAAAATAAATAAATAGAATGATGCCATAGTTTGGAAAACGTCATTAGTACTTGCTTTTATTTGGTAATTTATATATAAGAACGTAGTAAATATTTCACCAATTATAAATGGAATATTATATTTTTGGAAGAAATAAATAATGTCTTTTATTTTCTCTTTTAAACCAATGATTCTATTCTCTTTTAATAATATAAGAGAAGATGTAGTGTAATATGCAACGAAATTAGATGTAATGAAATTTGTTGATGCTTTTAATAATACTATAAATCCAACTATGATATTATAGTTACTAATATCTTTATCTAATGAATATCTAAATAAATATATGTCATCACCTATAATATAGAAGAATACACATAATATTAAATTAATTATAAGCATTATCATTACTATAGATAACTCTTTATAGATTACATTAGAAATAGTTTTAATTTTTCTATAGTAGAATAAAGTAAATATTTTAAAGCCCAAATATAATATTACATATATTTGATAATATAATGGAATAAATCCATTTAATTTAGATAACGCAAGAAGCAGAAGAATTACAATTGAAAATGCACCATTAATAAATGTAATAATACCAGATATTATTCCTAATATATGTTTATTTAAGCTTAAAAGCATATAAGCAATTATTTCAAGCATTAAAAATGCAAATACAAAATAAAATATGTTTGAAATAACAGGAGCTAATATAATAGATATTATAGCTAATGGTATTATTAAAATGTATTCTAGATGCATTAGTATTTTATTCATTATAAATTCTCCTTAATAATATATTTATAGCATAAAAAATGGATACTTTAAAGTATCCATCTTTATTCTATATTTCTTTAGTGTATTCTTTTAACCATTCTTTTTGCTTTTCAGTTAGCTTTGGAGATAAAACTTCATAGCATTTTTTATGGTAATCATTTAACCATTTCTTTTCTTCTTTATTTAAAAGCTTTGGATTTATTGCATCTAAGTCAATAGGTACATATGTTAGATTTTCAAATTTATAGAATGTACCATATTCATTTGTTTCATCTTCAACTACTAATATATCTGATTCAATACGAATACCATATTTGTTTTCAAAATATAGACCTGGTTCATCTGATGTAATCATACCAGGTTGAAGTTCTGTCATTTCAGTTTCCTTTTTAGTATGACGCCATCTAAAACAGTTAGGACCTTCGTGTACAGATAATAAGTATCCAATTCCATGACCTGTTCCATGGTTATAATCCATTTTTTCTTGCCAAATTGGGGCTCTTGCGATAACATCAAGGTTAATACCACGGCATCCTTTCATAAATCTTAGTTTTGCAAGATTTATGTGAGCTTTTAATACTAGAGTAAATGACTTTTTCATTTCTTCAGATATTTTACCTAACGCAAATGTTCTTGTTATATCAGTTGTACCTTCAAGATAATGAGCTCCTGAGTCAACAAGAAGAAGACCTGATCCTTCAATCTTAGCACAGTTTTCTTTAGTAGGGCTATAATGTGCCATTGCAGCATTACCATTCCAAGCTGATATAGTATCAAATGACAAGTCGATAAAACCTTTGTTTTGGCTTCTCATTTGATATAAGTCTTCTGCAACAGAAACCTCAGTCATTTCTTTATTTGCGTTAAAATTGTTTTTAAGGTTATACATGAATTTTGTTAATGTTACGCAATCTTTAATTTGAGCTTTTCTAGTGTTTTTGATTTCAGAAGCATTCTTTATAGATTTTAATAATGTAATAGGATCTGTTGTATCAATTATGGTATTTCCAACCTCAATAGATTTATATAATTCATAATTTGTATGATCAAGGTCAATCATAATTGTTTTACCTTGTTGTTTTTGGAATAATTGATATATTTCATCATAAGGTTTAACTTGTATTTCATTTTCATCTAAATATTTAGATACTGTTTGATCAATTTTTCTTTCATCAATATATAATGTTGTAGTTTTTGGTGTAATAACAGTATATGCTAAAAATACTGGTGTTCTTTTTATATCATTAGCTCTTAGGTTAAATAACCAAGATTGACTTGTAAGTTCTGGTATTATTAAATAGTCTGCGTTATATTTATTGATGCTTGTAATAACATCTAAAAGTTTTGCTTGATATGATTTACCAGAATAGAATTGTTCTAATATATATAATGTTGAATATGGTAAAGCTGGTCTATCTTGCCAAAATTCACTAACTAAATCTAGATTTTCAATTCTATTATATGAAACGTTAGCTTTAATATCTTTTGCTAGGGAAGTAGATACCATTTTAGAATTGAATGCTAAAACAGATTCTTCGTTTAATATACTATGCATGAAATTAATTAATGTAGGTACATTTGGTTCACCCATTTTCATAACTTTAATTGGTTTACCCTTAAGTTCGATATCTGCTTGAATGAAATATCTACCATCTACCCATATATAAGCGTCATTTTGTGTAATTAGTAATGTACCTTCACCTGTATATCCTGTTAAAAATGAGATTTCTTTAAAATAATCTGGAATATATTCACTTATGTGATCATCTGAATTACAGATAAGGTATGCAGTTATTTTTAGTTTTTCTAGTTTTTCTTGAAATTCTTTGATTTCCATATAAATATCACCCAATAGTTATTATAGCACTAAATATATTTTTAAATTATATGAAAATATTTGAATTAATATCAAATATTTAAGTTATAATATAAGTAGAATTATGGAAAGGAAGGTAGTTATATGAATTTTGGTATTTTTGGATTGATAGATATTATCTTCCTTATTGGTCTTGTTATTGCGATATTAACTGGTTATTTTACAGGATTCATGAAGAAGATGATTTCTAAATTTGGTTTTATTGCAATATTGATATTTTCATTTATGTTTGCATCATCTTTTGCACAATTGTTGAAAAGCGCAAATATAATATATCCTGATATTCATTTTGGATTTACTCAATCACTTGAGAATTATTGTACAAATTATAATCCAACATCTCTTCCATCTTATTCAGTTGTAATTGAAAAAGGATTTGGTGTTGTAGAGCCTTTTGCGACAATACTAAAATTTTTAATGGGAAATCCATCATTTTATCCAGAAGAAGGAAAAAATATATATCAAATAATAATTACTCAAGGTGCTGATAAATTATCAATTTCTGTAATGATTTTAATATCATTCTTATTCTTGTTTATAATTAATTTAGTATTGTTATTATCAATTAAGGCAATAGCTCAAGGATTAAGAAAGAATAAGGTTATTAGATTTGTTGATGGATTCTTAGGAGTTTTATTAATGGTTGCGTTATATATTGTTGCGGTTGCAGGTATATTCTTCGTAATGAAACTAATAAGAGATGGAGGACAATGGTCTTCATTTAATGATTTTATTGATACTGACTTACAGCTTAATACTAATAATTTTAGAATAAGTAAGGGTATATATAATGCTAATATTTATGAGCATTTAAAGAATTTTATAGTAGGTATGTTTAATAGATAAGAGTGGAATTTTTTCCACTTTTATTTTTATAACCCTTATGATATAATCATAATGTATTTTTATATAGAAAGGTTATGAAGGTGATTTTATATGAAAATTAATCCAAAGCTTTATGCGATTGCTGATACTGTAACTCCAGTTGAAGTTGAAGAATTTGATGGCAGAAAAATTGAAGTTTATACAATGGATCAGTTCAATGGTATAAGAGAAGATTTCTGTAACAGTAAAGGTGAATTCGCTGTATGGAGTTCACAAGATGGTGTTAATTATAGAGTATTCATTGAAGATGGATATTATAAAGAAGTTAACGAATTATATCAACAACCTGTTAATAAAATCTGGGTTGATTTCTGGGATGCTACTGATAGTATTTCTAAAAAGTTCCAAAGATTTTTTATTTATCCTTTAATGGGACTTGCTATCATACTTGCAATCCTTGCAATTGTTTTTGGTTCTATTGGTGGTTCTAATGCTAACATTTTCCAATGGGTTGTAATTGCTCTTTTAGTTGCATTATTCATTGCTATGATTGTTGTAAATTATAGAACAAAGAAAGTTATAATGGATGAAAATGTAAAGAGTAGACAATTAATTATTGATTTATTTGGTGAAAAGAAGTTTGATGAATTAACTGATCGTCAAAAGCAATATATGGATCAATATATGGATAACCTATATTCTTCAAATGATAGTGAAGCTGTAGCTGAAGAAAATAAAGAATCAACTGAAGAAATAAAAGAAGAAACTGAAGCTAAAGAAGTTGAAGCTAAAGAAGAAACTGAAACTGAAAAAGTTGAAGAAGTAAAAGAAGATTCAACTAGTGATGCTTCAATAGAAGTAGAAAAGAAAGAAAATGTAGAATCAGATACTGATGTATCAGATTCAAATGATACTGTAAACGAATAAAAATCTAGATATTTTTATTAAGACATTTTAGGAGAAATATTATTATTATGAGTTCAATTGATACATTAAGTGTTAATGCGTTACGCGTTGTTGGTGCAAAGATAATTACTAAGGCAAAGAGTGGTCACCCAGGAATTGTATTGGGTAGTGCTCCAATCCTTCATACTTTATTTACAAGATTTATTAATATAAATCCTGAAGATGATAAATGGTTTGATAGAGATCGCTTTATTTTATCTGCAGGTCATGGTTCTTGTTTATTATACGAATTATTAAGCTTATCAGGATTTGGTTTAAGTATTGATGATTTATATAATTTCCGTCAAAAAGGTTCTATTACTCCAGGACATCCTGAATATGGACATACTAAGGGTGTAGAAATTACAACAGGACCTTTAGGACAAGGTATTGCTACATCAGTTGGTATGGCAATTGCTGAAAATCATATGGCATCAAAGTTTAATAAGAGTGATATAAAGATTATTAACCATTATACATATGTATTATGTGGTGATGGTGATTTACAAGAAGGTATAACTCAAGAAGCTATTTCTTTAGCAGGACATTTAGGTTTAAATAAGCTTATTGTATTATATGATTCAAATGATGTTCAGCTTGATGGTGATGTAAATCTTGCGAATACTGAAAATGTAAAGGGCAAGGTTGAAGCTATGGGTTGGAACCATATTTTAGTTAAAGATGGTAACGATTGTGATGCAATTGCAGAAGCAATTAAAGAAGCTCAAAAGAGTGAAACAAAGCCAACTATGATTGAAATTAAGACAATCATTGGATATGGTGCACCAAACTCTGGTGAATCTTCAGTACACGGCAAGCCAATGCCTGAAGAAGATATTGTAAAATTAATTAAGAATCTTGAATATCCTTATGGTGATATGGATGACTTCCCAAGTGAAGTTAAGGAATTCTATATGACTAATGTTAAGGAAAGAGGATATAAAGTTTGTTCTTCATGGAATGAAAAGGTAAATCAATATAGAATTAGCTATAAAGAAGATTATAAAGATTTAGAAAAGTTTATGTATGATGGTTATAGCCTAAATGAACTTGATGGTATTCCAACATGGGATAAAACAATGCAACCTGCAACTCGTGATGTTTGCGGTAAGGTTTTAGATTATTTATCAGCTAAATTACCTAATATTATGGGTGGTTCAGCAGATTTAACTGCTTCAACTAAGGTTAAGGGGGCAGATGGAATCTATGGCCAATCTAATCCATTAGGAAGAAATATTAAATTTGGTGTAAGAGAGCATGCAATGGCTGCTATCGCAAATGGTATTACACTACATGGTGGTATGAGAGGATTCTGTAGTGGATTCTTTGTGTTCTCTGATTATTTAAAGCCTGCAGTAAGACTTGCAGCAATTATGCATTTACCTACAGTATTTATGTTCTCACATGACACAGTATGTGTTGGTGAAGATGGTCCTACACATCAACCAATTGAACAGTTAACTATGTTCCGTTCTATGCCTAATACTAATGTTATTAGACCAGCAGATGCAAAGGAAATGAGTGCTGCAATGGTTTATGCATTTAAGAATAAGAAGGATCCTGTTATTATTACATCAACTCGTCAAGGTCTACCTACTTTAGATAATACTAAAGAAGAAGGATTAGAAAAGGGTGGATATGTTGTTTATAAGCCATCTAAGAAAGCAACTTATACAATTGTTGCAGCAGGAAGCGAAGTTTCTTTAGCAATTGATGCAGCTAAGAAGTTAGAAGAAGATGGTATTTATGCAACAGTAGTTTCAATGCCTTCATTCTATTTATTTGATTTACAATCTGAAGATTATAAGAAATCTATTATTCCAGATAAGTCAAAGACTTTCGCATTAGAAATGGGTTCTACTTTATCTTGGTATAAGTATGCAAATGTTGTAAAAGGAATCGATACATTTGGTTCTTCAATGCCATTAAAATACATTTTCGATTATTATGGATTTAATGTTGATGGTGTTGTTGCTGACTTCAAAAAAGGATTTAATTTATAATAAACAAAAAAGCTGAATTTCAAAATTGAAATTCAGTCTTTTTGTTTTTAAGCTGCTTGAACATTTTCTGCTTTCTCGAAACCATGTCCTAATGGTTTGAATAAGAAAGAACCTAGCTTGAAATATTGCTTTCCGAATGGAATACCAATAATTGTGATGCAGAAGATAACACCTACTAAATAAACCATAGCAACAGTGAAGATTCCGCCAAATACTAACCATAAAACATTTAAGAAAATCTTAAATCCGTTAGTATTAACATCAACAACTACTTTTCCAAATGGCCAAATTACAAATCCAGCAATTTTAAACATTTGTAATCCTACAGGAATACCAATTATTGTAATACAATAGATGATTCCTAATAAGAAAAATGTGATTGCAAATTCTAATCCGCCAAAAAGAAACCAAATAATGTTCCCTAAAGTCTTCATTTTTTACTCCTCCTAATTTAATTTGTAATTACATTTTAGCATATTTGTAAACCTTAGACAACAAAAAAGACTATATTTCATACCAAATACAGTCTATTTGTTTTTATTTATCAACAATTACTTTATATCTAGAAGAGCTACTTAAATATTTTTCTTCAAATTCATCACTTGATATAGGTCTATCATAATAATAACCTTGAATTAATGTACATCCAATTGACTTTAAGTAATTAACTAATTCTTTAGTTTCAACACCTTCACATAATACATTAATATCTAAATCTTTTGCTAGCTTAGTAACGAAACTTAAAATTGTCTTTTCCTTTTCTCCTCTACTATTATCTAGGAAGGATTTATCAATTTTAATTGTATCAAAGTTGAATTGTGCAAGTGATACTAAATTAGAATAACCAGAACCAAAGTCATCCATTGATACTTGATATCCATCTTGGTGTAGATTTCTTAATAAATCTATAATTTGTTTCTTATTATCAATAAACATTGATTCAGTAACTTCAATTTCAAATAGATTTGCAGGAAGATCATATTCTTTTCTAATGGAATTGATAGCTTCTCTATATTCATTGAAATCTTTTTGATACATTGATAGATTTACAGAAATAGGAATTGGATTCAATCCTTTATCAATTGTTGCTCTTTGGAATTTGCATACATTTCTAAAGCAGTTTAAGTCGAATTCATTTATGAATCCATTATCTTCAAATAAAGGAATGAAGTAGTTAGGAGTTAATAAGCGTTCGTGCTTATAATTCCATCTAGTTAATGCTTCAGCAGCAACAACTTCATTTGTATTTGAATTAACCTTAGGTTGTAAATACAATAAGTATTCTTCATCAACTAAAGCTTTTCTCATATGTAATTCAAGTTCAGCTCTAAATGCCATTTGTTCATATAATTCTTCAGTAAAATAAATGACTCTATTTACTGCAGTTGCTTTCTTTCTTGCGATATTAGCTTTATCGATTGCATTTGTTATGTAATCTTGATTTTGAATTCCATATGAACCAGCAACATTATTAATATATATACCAAATAATAAATTAAATTGTTCACCATATGCAAAGCTTTGGCGATGTTTAATATTAATATCTTCAATTAATGAGTTTAAAATATCTTGATCTTTTGTTGGAACATAAATAATAAATTTATCTCCAGATACTCTTGCAGTTATTAAATTTAAACCTTTGTAATTATTTAATTTAGTTAATGTTTTACCTAGATATTTTAATGCATTATCGCAAATTCCAGTACCTAGTGTATCATTCATATGCATAAATGCTTCAAAGTAGAAGTAAATAATACTGAAGTTTTGTCTTTCTGTTTTATCTTTTGCATCATCTAATCTAGCATCTACCATATCTCTCCATTTAGAGTAATTATATATTCCAGTTAATTTATCATAGCATAGCATGATTTCGGTATCTTCTTTAACTCTTTCACGATAAAGAGAAGCAGTAAACATTTGTGCTATTAAATATAGAGAAGATATATCAAGATCGCTCCAAAATTTGTTATGCGCAAACATATCAAATTTTAATAAACCATATGATTTTTTACTATATTCTAGTTTGAATACAAGAGTAGAAGAAACTCTTTCTTCTCTTAGTATTGGATATATAGGTAAATCTTTATTAGACTTAACTTGATTAATTTTAATTATATCTTTTTTATTAAAAGTATCCATGAATGCTTGTCTTGAATTTTCTTTTAATATAATACTATCTTTAACTGCTGCTTTCTCATCTGTGAATGAGAATAAAAAACCATTT
>Ga0247611_10005323_pt1 | contig 17133 bp, 6 predicted proteins | sample 177DNAGHGhighgp2_FD_192422 | JGI IMG/M metagenome (GOLD analysis project Ga0247611, IMG submission 192422) | Sheep rumen microbial communities from Palmerston North, Manawatu-Wanganui, New Zealand - 1770 DNA GHGhigh gp2 | ecosystem: Host-associated > Mammals > Digestive system > Stomach > Rumen ... | reverse complement strand
GAAAAGACAATCGAAGATATTTGTCGTTCAACACAACTCGATTGCTTCGGAAAAAGCGAAAACGCCATTTTCGTCTGCAACATTGACGGAAGCGCAAACGGAAACACTTGTCAAAAGCAATTACTCATTTCGGGGCTTGCACCTTCGCAATTAACAGGCTCTGTAGCCGGAGCCACAACAATAACAATCCTAGAAAAAGAACTTCCTCGTCAGGAATTTCTTTTGGGTGAAACAGACTTGAGCAACGATATTATCAACAAGCTAAGCAACATAAAATCCTTTTCATGTACGACAAAGAACGTGAGTGATGAAATTGAAGGAGAAATTTAACATGCAACGAAAAAAAGTCATCGTGTGCGGAAGCACTTTTGGGCAGTTTTACATCCACGCTCTTCAAAGCATGCCCGAACGGTTTGAACTTGTAGGCTTATATGGTAAAGGAAGTGAACGCTCCAAAAAATGTGCCGACACTTACGGTATCCCGCTAATCACTGATTTTGACAAGATTCCTCAAGTTGACATCGCATGCGTTGTCATCAGTTCAGGAACAATTGGCGGCATCGGAACAGACCTCGCCATCCGTTTTATGGACAAAGGCGTAAACGTCATTCAAGAGCAGCCAATCCACCTGAAAGACGTTTCTCTTTGTTTTAGAGCCGCAAAGCGCAATAATGTTTATTATAAAGTTTGCGACCTTTACCCAAAACTTGCCGAAGTATCGCGATTTATCCGAATTGCAAATGAACTGAACAAGAAAGAATTGCCGCTTTACATCAAAGGCGCTTTCTGTCCGCAGGTTTCTTACCCAGCAATCGACATTCTATCGCATGCATTGCCGTCTATTTTTTCATTTGTCGTAGATAGCGTCGCAGATGCAGTCGGTCCCTTTGATATCTTGACAGGAAAACTAGACGATATTCCGATAATGCTGGAATACAACAATCAGGTTTTCCCGGAAGATCGCGATAATTACGAGCACCTATTGCACAATTTCGCATTCGTCTATGAATCTGGACGCCTTATCCTTGAAGATACATTCGGCCCGGTCTTGTGGAAACCGAGAATGCATATTCCCAAGTCATTATATAATCCAGAAAATCAAAAAAACATGCCGGCCTACGTTCTTGAAAATACAATCGAACCGCTTGGCGACTACAGTCCAAAGCACTTTGACCAAGCGCTCTTTGGAGATTGGAAACAAGGAATCGCAGATAACATCTTGGAACTGGAATCCATGATAGACAATCATGTTGATTTAGCGCCACTTGCACAACGACAGATTCAAGTTTCAAAAAAATGGAATGAACTCACAAGCGCCTTCAGCTTTGCAAAAATCATTCACCCAGACGGCCATCATTACATTCCGTCTAACGACATCAAAAAATTTAGCGAGGAGAGTGTATAATGAACAACATTGAAACCCTCATTGAAAACTTTGAAAAAAACGGCATCCATCTTTTTATAGATGGCGAAAAGCTACGTTACAAAGCCTCCAAAGATTTGATGACCGCAGAGGTTTTAAGCCAATTGAAAGCGCATAAGGCAGAAATCATTGAATACTTGGTCAAAAAAACAACCGAAAACACATTCGTCATAGACCGCACACACCGTTACGATCCATTCCCGTTAACGGATGTGCAATCCGCCTATATGCTTGGCCGCAGCAGGACTTTTGAATACGGCGGCGTCGCATGCCATGTATATCTTGAAATCAAATATCCGGAATTGGATACAGAAAAAGTCAAAGAAATCTGGAATGCTCTTGTCGCAAAATACGACATGTTGCACGCAATCATTAATGAAGGTGGATATCAGCAAGTACTCAAGGAAATTCCAACCCTAGATATCCCAGAATGGGATTTGGTAAAGCACCCGGAAAAAGCAGCCGCTTTTGAAAATTTCTGCAAGGAAATGGGTAGCCGCGCATACACAATCGGCAAATGGCCCATGTTCGGGCTTGCCGTGAGCCGCAACAGCGAATACGCCATTCTTCATTTTTCTATCGAATTCTTGATTGCTGACTGGACAAGTATCTGGAAGCTTGTCGCAGAATTTGAAGCCGCCTATTTTGATGGAATACCAGTCTCAGGCGAAGAAGAAATTTCTTTCCGTGACTATCTGATTGCAGAAAAGAAAATCAAATCAAGCGCCCGCTACGAAAAAGAAAAGAGCTACTGGATAAACCGCATTGCGGAATTGCCAGAAGCTCCAGAACTTCCGAAACTTCCGGCAAACGAATCAAAAGATTCTTTCGGCAGAAAATTCCTGCGCATTCCAGCAGAAACTTGGAACCACATGAAAACGCGCGCAAAGCAATACGGTCTTACACCTACCGTTCCCATTCTTTCGTGCTACGCCGACGTTTTGGCTAAATGGAGTCAAAACAAACGATTCTGCATCAACATGACTGTTTTAAACCGCCTTCCGCTACACGAAAAGGTCATGGATATTGTCGGCGATTTCACATCGCTAAGCTTGTTAGAAGTAGATTCCTCAAAACGCGAGAATTTTCTCGTTCGCACGCGCAATCTCAACGCGCGCCTCTTCGAAGACCTAGACAACCGCCTTTTCAGCGGAGTCGAAGTCATGCGTGAAATTTCAAGGCAAAGCAAAAAGTCCAGCCTTTCGATGCCGATTGTTTATACAAGTGCCATTGGCCTTGCCGATTCCGGAACTCCCCTGCGCGGCGAATTTTCCGGTGGCATTTCACAAACTCCGCAAACATTCATTGACTGCCAAGTGATGGATGGAGCCTTCGGATTGCAAGTCAACTGGGATTACCGCGAAGGCGTATTCCCAGAAGGCGTACTTGATGCCATGTTTGACGCCTTTGAAAAGCGCTTGTTCACATTGGCAAACGAAAACGCAAACTGGGAAAACATCGCCGAAATTGCGCTCCCTACCCGCGATAAAGAGGAACGCAAAACAGCAAACAATACGCAAAAAGATTGGAATGTGCGAATGCTGCAAGACGACTTTATCGAGAGCGTCAAGCGCACACCGAAAAAAATCGCCCTTGATGATGGTCATGTTAAATTCACATTCGAAGAACTGGACGCCCGTGCTAAAGTTTTGGCAGACCAGTTAATCACCTGTGGTGTAAAGCCCCAAGATTGCGTCCCCGTCTTGATGGAAAAATCAGCATGGCAAATAGTATCTGTTTTCGGTATTTTGTACGCCGGTGCAATTTATGTACCGATTGCAGCTGCCAAAGCAAAAGGCCGAGCTGAAAAAATTATCAAAAAGACAGGTGCAAAAGTTGCCATCGGTATTTCTCACGATGAAGCTCTGCTCGAATCTGAAATCACAACAATCAATATCGATACACTTACCGCAAACGATTTCGCTGTTGATTGTTCCAGATTTCCGAAGCGCACGCCTGACGACATCGCCTATATCATTTACACAAGCGGAAGTACTGGCGAACCCAAAGGAGTTGTCATTACGCACAAAGGTGCAATGAACACCATCGACGATATGAATGACCGTTTTGGCGTTACCGCAGATGATTCTGTTCTTGGGCTTTCGCAGCTGAACTTTGATCTTTCTGTTTATGATATCTTTGGCATTCTCGCCCATGGAGGCACAGTCATATTCCCGACGGTCGAAGATTACATGAATCCCGAAGTCTGGGAAAAACTGATTCACAAGCACCACATAACCATATGGAATACAGTACCTGCGTTGATGAAGATGCTTCTCAACTTTGTAGAAAGTAAAAAATCCGCAGAACCGCTTCCACTCAGAGAAGTATTCCTCTCTGGCGACTGGATTCCGGTTGATATGCCCGAAAAAATTCGCAGTGCAGCCCCCAACGTAGATGTCATCTGCCTCGGTGGCGCAACAGAAGCGTCCATCTGGTCCAATTACCACCGTTACAATCCTGATGACGGTCTCAAAATTTTACCCTACGGACGTCCACTTGCAAACCAGACCATGCACATTTTGGATGAAAATCTTGAGCCATGCCCAACAATGGTCTCTGGGCAAATTGCGCTTGGCGGTGACGGAGTTGCACTCGGCTACTACCTCGACGAGGAACGCACGGCAGCACAGTTCGTAAACCTACCAAATACAACAGAACGCGTCTATTTGACAGGCGATATAGGTCGTTATCTCCCTGGTGGCGAAATCGAATTTTTAGGCCGGAGAGACAATCAAGTCAAGATTCGTGGACACCGCATAGAACTTGGCGAAATCGAAAATGTTTTACGAGATTATGAATTTATAAATAACGCAGCAGTCGTTGTCGCTCCAGATTATAAAGAAATTTATGCCATGATAGAAACGCGGGCCGGTTATTCCGAGGAATCGTTAAAAGTGTACTTGGACAAGTTCCTGTTGCATTACATGATTCCCTCCATTGTCTCGCCTGTAGAGCATCTGCCTTTGTCAGCCAATGGAAAAATCGACCGTAAAAAGATTGTTGAATATTTCGTTGCGAACAAAGAAAATGCTGCAAAGAACAGCACCGCAGATTCAACGGTTCCAACGACTCCACTCGAAAAAGAAATCCTAGAAATTTGGGCCAAAGCCCTTAAATCAGACAATTTGGGACTAGATTCCAACTTCTACGATTTTGGAGCCGATTCTTTGACAATGGCCCAAGTAGCGACTACGCTTAGAAATGGAATTGCCTCAAAAGTTCCTTTTGATGCTCTTTTGAAGCAGATGCTTGATGAACCTACGGTAAAAGACACTGTTAGATTCCTGACTGAAAAGCCAAAGAATGAAAATTCTAAACAACGCGAAATGCTCAAGACCATTCATTATGGAAAGCCCAACAACGATTGTCTTCGCGTTTTGCTGCCTGCCATTTTCTGGAACGCAGACAAGTTTAACAATCTTGTAGAACTGCTCATTCAACAAGACCTTGGTGAAATACTTTCATTCGGTTTAAACGATCTTGATGAATTCTGTAAGTTAAAACCTAAGGAAGTCGGCCCGACCCTCGCAAAAAAATTTGCCGAAGCTATTCTTGCGACAAATTACAAGAAAGTCCAAATCATTACATACTGCTATATAAGTCCTGTCGGCATCGAAATGGCCGAACGGCTCATTGATAAAGGCATAGAAATTGTTGATTTCGGCATCATTGACGGAAGCCGTCTCGGATTCCAATGCAAAACAAATAGCGTCCGCGACATTTTCTTTGCAGAAATGATAGGTGTTGATTTCAACAAATGGGGACTTGACATTGAAGATTTCGTTATCAAGTTCAACAAGATGATGAGCACAACGAACAAGAAAATCATAACGGACAAAGATGTCGAATTGCTGTCCAAGGATTTCAATTCTGGAGAAAAGCTAGTTGATTTCATGCACATGTCCGATGACGAAAAATTGGATTTATGCATCAAATACACAAGCGCTTTTGGCGAAAACGCCGATAGAAGTACATTCGAAAGACTTGTACGCATGTTCAATCAAGGCTTCAACGTCATGACAGACTTTACGCCAGCCCCATTCTTCGGGAACCTGCGATACTTCAAAGCCCATAACGATGATGGAATCTACCGTTATTTCGACATTCTCTATCATGATTGGGATGAACTCTGCCTTGGCGAATTGGAAGTATCTCCTATTCCTGGAAATCATATGACATGTCTCTCGAATATCGAATACGCCAAAATTATCGCAGACAAACTCAACTACAAAAAACTCGCGAGGTAATGCGGCATGGACATTCCTCATCTTATCAACGAGTTTGCAAACAAAGGCGTAACACTTTGGCTTGACAACGGTAAGCTAAAGTTCCGCGCTGCAAATGGAGCGCTTAGCGCTGAAGACAAAGAACGCTTAAAAGCCAACAAATCAGGCATCATCGAATATCTAGAGCAACAGACAAAGAACGAAGAAGATTCATTTCCGCTCTCACCCATTCAAAAATCATATCTAGTCGGTCGCGACCCTGTATATGATTTAGGAGGAATCAACACCCATTACTACATGGAGCTAGAAATTGACGAGACAATCGACATAAACCATTTAGAAAAAGCATGGAACGAAGTTATCGCCCATGATGACGCCCTCCGTCTCGTGATTTCTTCAAAAGGAACGCAACACGTTCTCGAAACAGCTCCGAAATACTCTATTGAAATTATCGAATTAGAGAATGCGGAACAGCGTCTTCAAAAACGCACGGAATGGAGCCACCACATTTATCCATTAAATCAATGGCCGTTTTTTACAATGCGAGTGTCTCGTATTCCGAATTCAAAGGACGTTCTGCATTTCGATTTTGACTGCATGATTATGGACGCCTGGAGCGCAAAGATAGCGCTTTCTCAAATGTTCAAGCTTTATAGTGGCGAAACCGTGCAATGGATTGATTACGGATTCAAGGACTATTGCAACGACTTGATTGCATACGAAAAGCAACAAGATTACTCGCAAGCCGAAGCATTCTGGAAATCTAAAATCAACGATTTGGCATGCGAGCCAGACTTGCCATATGCAAGGCCACTTTCAGAAATTCACAACCATCGTTTTTCAAGAATCTCCGGAGAGTTGTCCGTTGATGAATTCGCTTTATTTCAACAAAAGTGTCGCGAATATCGAACAACGCCCGCAGCCGTCATCAGCACAGCATATCTCAAGGCACTTCTGAATTTCAGCAAGAACGATTCGCTCACGATAAACTCCACATTATTCAACCGATTGCCGCTTCACAAGGATATCAATTCGGTTGTCGGCGATTTCACGAATATTGCTTTCATCACACTTTCCAAAAAATGCAAGAATTTTTTGGAATGCGTACAGTCCGTGCAAAAAGATATGTGGCAACTCGTACGTTTCCACACATACGACGGTACAAAGATTCTCAAGTTCAAGGAAGGGCTTTCGCCGATGCGTGCACAAATGCCCATCGTGATTACATGCGTATTGGAAAACGGACAAAAGTCAAACAGCGATATGCCCGATGGACTGCGCCAGATATACGCACTGAGCAAAACGCCACAAGTGGTGTTAGATTATCAAGTCACCAATTTTGACGGGAGGCTCTCTGTCAACTGGGACTATGCCGAACCCGCATTTACGCCTGAGACAATAAAAAAAATGTTCGCCGCAAACATTGGACTTCTCAAAAGATTGCTCACCGAAAAATGGGACGAGGTTTTGTAAATGCTATACATTTTCACAGAAACAGAATCCTTTACCGAAATAGACCTAGCTGGGTTATGGCCTTTACTCAGCGAACAACGAGCCAAGCGAGTCGATAAGTACCGCTATTTCAAGGACCGCAAACTTTCGGCGTTGGCATATATCCTTTTGCGTTACGCCTTAATAAAAGAAAAAGGCATTGACAAAAAAGTCGATTTCGAGTTCGGCCCATACGGGAAGCCGTTCATCAAAGACATGCCAGAATTACAGTTCAGCTTATCACACTCCGCCGGAGGAATCGTTTGTGCACTCGCAAATTCTCCCGTGGGTGTTGACATCGCAGACATTGACCCTAGCAATTTAGACTGCACGAAAAGTTCAATGCACCCGTCTGAGCAGCACGCCATAGAAATTTCGAATGACAAAGCACGTACATTTGCACGTTTTTGGTCCATGAAAGAAAGCTTCTTTAAATACATCGGCACAGGAATCGACAGCAACATAGCAAGCCTTGATTTTTCGGACTACGATGAAAATTTATTCGATTACAGATTCGGTAAAATGCAAGTCGTTGATGGCGAAAAATCAGTCATCACAGCCTACTGTCCAGAACTTCTGCCTGTAAAAATCCTCACCAAAATCGACCTGTTTGACATTTTAATAGGAGAACCCTACAATGCAAAATTTGCCTTCGCTTAACCAAAAACTGAAGGAATATCTTGAAGACAATAGTTCCAAAATCACGCTCATCAAAGGTGGAAAACATACTTTATTTTCAAAAAACGAATTAAAACAGGGGATTCTCAGAGCAAGAAATGCTTTTTTAAACGCAGGCGTAAAGAAGGGAGATATCGTAATTTTCCAGATTAACAGCTCTGCGAAAAAAGCATTTCTTTCTAACTTTTTCGCTTTAGTTTCACTAGGAGCGGTTCCCGCATTTCTGACGGCATCACGGAACCGCGACCAAGTCCATCGTTTAATAAAAGTAGCACAAAGTAATCCAAAATCTTTTATTGTTGCAGATGACGAAACACTGCAATTTATCAAGTTTTTGTGGGAAGACATTGACGAGAAGCGACTCATTATCGCTTCCGAAGAATATCAGGAAAACTTTAAAATTACAGAGTCCGATATCGCTTATGCCGATACAAAACCATCAGATAATGTCTTGATTTTATACTCTTCTGGCAGCACTTCCGACCCGAAGGGCGTTGTGATGCGCAACGACAGTTTTTTGAAGATGATCAAAAGTCTTGAAGTTGCACTTTCATTATCTGAAAAAGACACTTGGCTGATTTGGCTCCCCCTTGAACACGTCTTTGGAATTCTTGCCGGCGTTGTTCTTCCGATGTATTCCAAGGCAAAAGTCGTCCACATGGACGCAGGTGACTTTATTCAAAGTCCTAAATCTTGGCTAGAAGCAATTCATCAAACAAGAGCCAATAAAAGCGCCGCTCCAAATTTTGCCTACCCAATGATTCTAAAAAATCTTGATGGCTCTGAAAATTGGGATTTGTCTTGCATAGACTTTATCCTTAACGGTGGCGAGCCGTTATCCCGAAAAATTGTTGAAGTCTTCGAAAAGACAACTGAAAAATTCAAATTGAAGAAAAATGCCATAGCCCCCGTATATGGGTTGACAGAAGCATTGGGCGGTGTTTGTCTGAACATAAAAGCCTGTTACCCCGAAATCGACTTAAATCAATTGAAATCAGGAATTGATTTCGACTTGACCGCAATTAAGCGTGGCGATATGGATTTAATCAGCCAGGGATTCGCAATTCCAGGTATGGAAATCGGCATCTTCGATAGCGAAAACCATCGACTTGAAGAATTGACCATCGGAGAAATCCATATAAAAAGCGAAGCTCTATTCTCGGGTTACTTAAACATCGATTCATCAGGCCTTTTTGTCAATGGATGGTTTGACACTGGTGATTTGGGTTTCATGTACATGGACATGCTCTACGTTGTCGGCAGGAAAAAAGACATGTTCTTTATCCATGGCAAAAACGTTTATCTTCGTGATATTGAACAAGTTGTTGAAAAAAATTTCAGCTATCGAGTTGCGGCCTGTGGCGAAAACAATTCTCAGACAGGAGAAAATGCAATCTATTTATTCGTTGAAACAGCAAACAACACAGAAATCCCGATTCAAAAAATAAAGAACTATGTCTTTTCAGAAATGGGTTTTTCATTAAAGGATGTCATCCCAATCAAGCAATTTATCCGAACCCCTCTTGGAAAAATTGCAAAACAAAAGACTTTGGAAGCTTACAAAAATGGAAAAATTTAAGGAGATATCATGTCACAGTTCACATCGCAAGAAATATACGATTCTATCGAAAAATTTTTAAATCAAAAAATTTCCAAAGATACCTCGCTGTATGAAGTTTTTGAGGACTCCATCCAGATGTTCCGTTTTTTAGGCGAAACCAAGGAATCTTTCGGGATTGATTTCGGCATGCTGGATTTGGTTAAAGCAGAAACAATTGGCGACTTGGTGGATAAAATTCAGGAAAAACTCGGCAAGGGAGCCGATGTCGAAAAAAAAATTTCCCTGACGCCAATGCAGCAGTCCTACCGTCTAGGGCGAGAACAGAAATTCCATGGCTCTGTCAATTCTACTCATTTTTATTTTGAAGTAGAGCACGCTCTAGACATCGACAAAGCCGAAGATTGCATCCGTAAACTCATCGAAAAACATGAAGCGCTCCGTGCATTTGTCGAAGACGAGGACCAGTGTATCCTGGCCAAGGATATCAGCAAGAATTTCAAGATTGCACGCGAGGTCGTTGCGGAGAGTGATTTAAAGCAGTACCTCGAACAAAAGCGCATGAAAGTACAGACCGAGATGCGAGATCTTGGCAAATGGCCGCTATTTGATATCACAAGCATCTCAACCGAAAAGCGTTCCATAGCCACAGTTGATCTAGAGCTCATGTTCGTTGACGGATTAAGTACTCAAGGACTGGCCTCTGAATTTCTGTCTCTCTATTACGAAGGCAATCTACCGACATTTGACTTCGAAAACAATCCGCAATACGTTGAATGGCTCAAGTCCCGAAAAGACAGTGCGAAGCACGACAGCGACGCTGAATTTTGGCACAAGCTCGAAGCCGATATTCCGGCAGCACCGAAGTTCCCTGTTGTAACATCACGCGATAGCGAAGCCAACATTTGCAACCGCGTCCAAAGAATATTCAGCAAAGAGACGCTTCGGCAAATGGAAATTTCAGCCCGCAAAAACGGCGTCACTTCCAGCGTTGTCCTCTTCTATCTTTATCTAAAAACGCTCGCAAGATTTAGCGAAAGCAGAGATTTCGCCGTCAATATCACCATGCTCAACCGCCCTTACGGCATTGAGGGCATGGACCACATCATCGGTGATTACACAAGCAATGTCATCTTCGATTTTTCAACGAAATCACTTGACGGCCTAAATGTTCGCGACACACTACAGAAAATTCGTGACCGCATGTACGAACGCATTGACCACAGCGCTTACGAAGGCGTCGAAGTCATCCGCGATTTGATTCGTCAAAAGCAAATTGACAAAGACAATCCAATGCCAATTGTCTTTACAAGCATGCTCTTTGGAAAGCTTCCCGAACCGCATGGTTTACAAGTAAATTATATACAGTCACAAACGTCCCAAGTCAGCATCGACAACCAGATTTGCAAAACACACGATGGCGGGCTCATGATATCGTGGGACTATCTCGAAAAGATTTTCCCGAAAGATTTCATTTCCGAAATGTTCAAGTTCTATGGCGATTCGATTGAAGAATTCGCTGCAAACGCTGACTTTGCAAGCCCCGCAATCCAATTTGAAAAAAAAGTAGATGCCTACAACAGCACTGCAAAGACCTTCGACATCGAGCATCCGATTGCATACTTGCAGCAATCTTTCAATAAGTTCCGCGACCGCATCGCACTCCAAAACGGCGTTATGACATCGATGACATATGGAGAACTTGAAGATTCCGTACGCAAGGCGATGTTCATGCTCAAAGTGCAGGGCGTTACATGCGGCGATTCCGTCGCCATTCTTTCGCAAAAGAATTTTTCAACAGTAATTGCAATCCTTGCCACAATGGGACTTGGAGCAACATACATTCCCGTTGACGCCAAATGGCCCGAAGATAGAAGGGATTACATTGTCAAAAACTCCAATTGCAAGCTGTTAATTGAACCGCAAAAAATTGTAGAGTCGCCAACCCGCGAACGAGCAGACTTCACACCGAATCCAGACCTCAACGCAACGGCTTATGTTATTTACACCTCCGGTAGCACAGGCGTCCCAAAGGGTGTACTCATTTCGTACGCCGCAATGATGAACACGATTCTCGACATCAATGAGCGCATGAGCATAAACGAAAATTCAACGATACTCGGACTTTCTTCGTACTGTTTCGACCTTTCAGTTTATGACATTTTCGGCACATTGATTGCAGGCGGGCAACTCAATATCGCAAAAGACATTCGCGAAACCGAAGAAATTCGCAAGTTCATGGACAATTCCAAGAACATCTTGTGGAATTCCGTCCCTGCCGGCATGGAACTTTTCATCGACAGCCTTGATGAATCCTACACCAATAACGAACTCAAATCAGTCCTATTAAGCGGCGACTGGATTTCTGTTTCACTTCCGGAACGCATCCGCAAGCATTTCCCCAAAGCAAAAATTTACAGTCTCGGTGGAGCAACGGAAGCTTCCATCTGGTCAATTTATTTTCCGATTGTTCAAGTGGAGCCGAACTGGCAAAGCATTCCTTACGGCTACCCGCTTGCAAACCAGACGATTTACGTTCTGAACGAATCGCTTGAAATCTGCCCACCCGAAGTCCAAGGCGAAATTTACATCGGCGGCGTAGGCGTGGCCCAAGGTTACGCTAACAGCGAAGAAAAGACAAAGGCCGCATTCATCGAACATCCGAAATTCGGGCGTATTTACAAGACTGGAGATTTTGGGCGCTTTTCGACGAACGGTTATGTTGTATTCCTCGGCCGCAAGGACAGCCAAGTCAAAGTCGGCGGCTACCGCATCGAACTCGGCGAAATCGAACAACGCATGAACGCTATTGCATCTGTCGATAGTGCCATCGTCGTTCTGGACACAAACAAACAAATAGTCGCATTCTACACAGGCACGCCGCAAGACAAAGAATGGTTCAAAAAAGAACTTTCGCAATTCCTGCCCGCATACATGATACCGCATAGGTTCATTCACTTGGATGCAATGCCCTTATCTTCCAACGGAAAACTCGACCGCAAAACGCTTATGCAGAATCTTTCCGCAGGACAGACAGGAGCCTCGACACAAGCCGAAACTAAATCCACAATCGTCTTCACCGAAACGCAATCTGAAATACTCGAAATTTGGAAATCCATCCTCGACCTCAAAGAGATTGATTGCAATCTCGACTTCTTCGAACTCGGCGGTGACTCCATCAAAGCCCAGCGTATCGCGCAGCGTATCGACCAGAAATACGGCATCCGTGTACCGTTCGTTTCCGTATTGAACGCGCAAAACGCTAGGGATTTTGCCGAATCCGTTGAAGACATGATAGTCCCCAAAAGTGCCACCGATGCACGCTCCGTCGCAGGCTCTAGCGATTCCGGCAAGGGCACCGAATTTCCGATGACTGGCGTACAACTCGCTTACCTGAACGGTCGCAACGAGCACTTTGAACTCGGAAAATACAATGCGCACTATTATTTCGAAATCGATTCGCAATACACTGTTCCCGAAATTGAAAACGCCATCCGCAAAGTCGTCAAAAAACACGACGCCTTCAGGGCAATATTCCTCCCCAATGGTACACAAAAGGTCCTCACCGACGTTCCCGATTACAAGATGGAAGTCGTGAATTGTACCCCGACAGAGCGGGAAAACGAAACACTCAAAATCAGGAATGAACTTTCGCATCACATCTACAAGCACGACGAATGGCCGCTTTTCACTTTCAAGGCTGTCGATTACGGCGAAGACACCCGCACGGTTTTTGTGAGCTTCGATTTGATGGTTTGCGATGGCGACAGCATGCAAATATTCTTCTCGGATCTGGGACGCATTTTACGCAAGCAGCCCTTTGAAGAACGCATCGGTTACTCCTACGAGCGCTATGTCCGTGACCTATCCCGTTCTCGTGACGAAAAACGTTATGAAGAAGATAAAGCGTATTGGATGGAACGCTTGCCGACATTCCCTGAATACCCGCACGTACCGCTTGCGCAGAAAGTTTCGGATTGCACAGAATACACGATTACACGAAAGCAAGATGTTATCTGCAAAAAGACCTGGAGCAATTTCAAGAAGGTAGCCAAAGAACACCGTCTTTCGCCATCAGCACTGCTTTGCACCATTTATGCAAAAGTTCTTGAGCGCTGGAGCAACCAGCAAGACATGGTGCTGAACTTGACTGCTTTCGAGCGCAAGCCGTTCCACAAAGATGTCGAAAAAATCATCGGCGACTTCACCAAGCTCTTACCACTTGCGCTATCGATGAACGAAAATGATTTATGGAAACAGGCATCCGATGTGCAGACGCGAATCATGGACGGACTTGAACACTTGTCTTACGACGGGACCGAAATCATGCGCGAGCTCGCCAAATCAAGGAATCAGTTCGGCAAGGCCATTTTGCCGGTAGTATTCACCTGCGTTTTGTTTGATGCTCCAGAAAACTACTATGAAGTGCTCGGGAAACTGCGTTATTCTATCTCACAGACGCCTCAAATTTTCATTGACAACCAAATTGGAGAAATGGGCAAAAAGCTCTACGTGACTTGGGACGTTGTCAAAGAAATTTTTGAACCTGAAATTATCGATCAGATTTTCAAGGATTTTGTCGAAAATATCAGATACATCGCCAACGGCGAAAACAAGCTTCATTTTCCGGAACTCAAGAACGTATGGAATAATTACAATCCCGAAGTTGGCGCAGCACCAGTAAAAACATTATACGGACTCGTCAACAACGCCATGCAGAATTTCAAGAACCGTACCGCCATCGTCGGGAAAGACACGTCGCTCACTTACGCTGAACTAGACACGCTTTCAAGCCGCATTGCCAATTACCTCCACGAAAACGGCGTCATCCGCGGCGACCGTGTAGCCGTTCTCGGCGAACGCATACCAGAAACGATTGCAAGCATTCTAGGCATTCTCAAGGCAGGCGGTGTTTATGTTCCAATCGATGTTTCATACCCAAAGGAACGTGTTGATTTTATCATGCAAGATGGCAACTGCAAATTCTTGCTGAAAAAATCATATCTCGAATCGAAAGGAATACAAAACTACAGTGACAAGCCTCTCCCGACAATCAATACGCCCAAAGACGAAGCCTATATCATCTACACTTCCGGTAGTACAGGCAAACCGAAAGGCGTCATCATGCAACATGGAGCAACAGCAAATACAATCATCGATGTCAACGAACGTCTTGCGCTCAACGAAAACGACACGCTCATCGGGATTTCTTCCATTTGCTTTGACCTCTCCGTCTATGACATTTTCGGAGCACTCAGCAGCGGCGCAAAGCTCGCTTTAGTAAGTGACGCCCGTGACATGCGCGAAGTCTGCGAAGTACTCATCAAACAAAACGTAACCATCTGGAATTCCGTTCCTGTACTTTTCGACATGGCAATGAAACATCGCATTTCGGCAAATGATTCACGCAATCTTTCGCTGCGCAAGGTTCTCCTTTCGGGCGACCGCATCCCGCTTGACATTTGCACGACATCAAAGAAGGCGGGTTGCAACGCAGACCTTATCAGTCTCGGCGGTGCAACCGAAGCTGCCATTTGGTCCATTATCTACCCGTTCAGCGAAGTGCGCCCGGAATGGGACTGCATCCCGTACGGCTACCCGATGACAAACCAAACGTTCTACGTTCTCGACAGCAATTTGAAACTTTGTCCACCAGAAGTTCAGGGAGATCTCTTTATCGGTGGCATCGGACTTGCAAAAGGCTACAATAACGATCCCGAAAAAACAGACAAAGCATTCATCAACCATCCAAAACTTGGGCGCATCTATCGCACCGGCGATTTGGGTAAACTCAAGACCGAAGGTTATATCGAATTCCTCGGACGTTCCGATACACAAATCAAGCTCAACGGATTCCGCATCGAACTCGGTGAAATCGAATCCGCAATTATGCGCACAGGACTCGTCACTCGCGCTGTCGCCGCACTCAAAGACGTTCCAGGGAGCGGCAAGCAAATCATTGCCTACGTTCTCGGAGCATCCGTTGAAAACAGCGAAAGCATGCTCAAAACGGAAATCGCAAAGACACTCGCCGGCTACATGATTCCGTCGCGCATCATCGCAATGGAGTCGTTCCCGCTTTCCGCTAACGGCAAAGTTGACAAAAAGCAGTTGCCGATTCCGGAAGCGCCCATGACAACGACAAGCCCTGCGGCAAGCGAGAACGAACAACTCAACGAAGAGGAAAAATCCATGCTTGAGCTGTGGCGAAACATATTCGAAAATCCAAGTCTCACTCTAGATGACGATTTCTACTCCATAGGCGGTGATTCCATCACGCTCATGAAACTCGTTGACAAGATTGCACTAGACCTCAAGAAAACCGTAAGTATTGATCAAATTCTTCAAGCAAAAAATATCCGCGAATTTATAACAATTATCCACTAACATCTCTCCTTAGTACACCTCAGCGTCGGGATTCCATCCCGGCGCTTTTTGTTTATTATCTAAAAACAACGTAAAAAATATGGCGTACCTTTTGGTACGCCATACTTGTCATTCTTCTATGGGAGTCTAGGTTTATAGAAGATTAGGAGTCTAAAAATAAATTAATCTTTAAGCGGAACAACGTAGTAAGCAGTTCCTGTGGAAACTTCCATTTCCTTCTTGACCTTGCCAGAAGCAATGTCGTAGCGGTAAATGGCCCCGCCCTTCTTATCAGCATGACCAAGCACAACGCTCTTTCCATCGACATCCAGGTGGATGGAAGGCGCAAACCAAGGAATTGTAGGCGTAAGGCCTTCAATCTTTTCGATTGTCTTTTTCTTCAAGTCAATTACGACAAATTCCCATTCATAATTATTATAATTACTCGGATCTTCAAAATTACCGAAGAAACCAAGGAACTTGCCATTACCAATATAAGTACCACCACTCATCAAGAAATTATTATTGCTCTTTTTGCCAGCATAAGCGGCATCATGCAAGTGGAAAACCCAGTCTTTATCAAATTCCGTTTCACCTTTCTTGATGCGAACAAAACCTTCCTTATAGCCATCCATCCAACCCATTGCCGCATTGGAATAATAGTAGATGTCACCCGATTCATCCACAAAGGACATCGTGTTATTCATATCATCCATAACACCCACAGAGGCTGTCATATTTTCTGTAATAATCTTTTCAACCTTATCAGTCTTGATATCAATAACAGCGACACACCCTTGAGGTCCTGCAATCATGTTATTGAAATCGACAAACTGAGCCAGAGAAACGAACATTTTGCCATCGCGTATCACAGCAGAATTAGGAACAGTGCTCATTGCTCCATTTTTTTCGTCAATATACTTGGAAAGTTCAATTGTACTTTTTGTTTTAAGTGTAGTCGGATCAAGAACTGTAATAGCATCACCTAAAGCCTGTTCAACATACATCTTATCATTATCGACAAACTTCATCATAATTGCATGCGTACCCGTAAACTTTGCTGTCGCAGCAGGCTTATCCGCAATTTTATTCTTGTCGTCAAGTTTATAACGAGTAAGAGTACTATTCATAGCTTGATCTACATAAAGTACATAAACGGAGCCATTAAAGTAAGCGACAGCACCCGTATTCGGAATTTCAATAAAGTCTTCTACAATTTTTTTCTGATTATCCGAAAGGGAACCCACTCCCACAAACTGCGAGTTTTCCATCATGAATGAAAAAACATACTTTTCATTTGTAGAAGGAACCGCCTTAGCAGAAGAAGAACTAGAGTTTTCCTTGGAAGAAGAACTCTTCGCCTTTACAGATGAAGAGCTTTTCGCCTT
>Ga0247611_10005321_pt1 | contig 17135 bp, 12 predicted proteins | sample 177DNAGHGhighgp2_FD_192422 | JGI IMG/M metagenome (GOLD analysis project Ga0247611, IMG submission 192422) | Sheep rumen microbial communities from Palmerston North, Manawatu-Wanganui, New Zealand - 1770 DNA GHGhigh gp2 | ecosystem: Host-associated > Mammals > Digestive system > Stomach > Rumen... | reverse complement strand
CCAATTCATCTGTTTTCTTAACTAAACCACGATATTTATTGATGGTTCCGTCCCTGTCTAAGAAGATGCATTTCTGCAAATTTGAGAGGGATTTGCCATGGATAATTCCGTTTTTGAGGTCTTTTTCGACTGAATAATACCTGTCAGGGGTACCACAGTCTTTGACGTATTCGCTCGACCTATATGCATAGGCTTTGCCCTCTTCAACGAAGTGTGTGAGGACAGCTTTCTCGAAGTCGATTTTCGAAGGTTCTTTGATGAAATCGAGGACCTCTTTTGAGCAAACATAAAGGCCTGCGTTTGTGAGGTTCTCGTAGTAGTAGTCGCGGACGTTGTGCTTGCTATCGATCTTGATGATTTTCTCTTCGTCATTAGTGACGAGAAGGTCGCTATCGAACGGATGTGAATTTGGGTGCGCGAAAGCGGTCAATGAAGAACCCTTTTCCTTATGAAAACGGTGGAATCTCATCCAATCGACATCAAGCATCAAATCGCCAAAGCAAAGAATGAAATCATCTTTGATGATCTCTTTCGCGAAATATAATCCTCCGGCTGTGCCTAAAGGAGATTCTTCTGTTATGTAGGAGATGTTGACCCCAAACTTTTTTCCGTCTCCGCAATAATCCGAGATGAGTTTCCCGTTTTTGGAGATGATTATGAGCAAATCCTGGATGCCGCTTCTCTTAAGGCTTTCAATCTGCCATTCGATGATCGGCTTCCCATTTAACTCAACCATTACCTTTGGTAAATCGCCGGTGATGGTCTTAAGTCTAGTGCCTGCTCCGCCTGCTTGAATTACTGCGTACATCGCTACTCCATGAAGATGATTGAGCAACCGGCTTGGTCAAGCTCAAACGGCATTTCTTTGAGGTTCGATAAGGCCTTTCTGACGGCCTCTTTCTTTTCATCGGAATCGACGTAGAAGAGGAGGAATCCACCTCCGCCAGCGCCAAGGAGTTTGCCTCCGCTTGCGCCAGCTTTCATGGCCTTTTCATATGCTTCGTCGATAAGCGGATTAGAAATTCCGCTAGCTAAAGACTTCTTGAGTTCCCAGCCTTCTTTGAGGATTGGACCAAGAGCATCGACGTTATTGTTTTCAAACTCCGCCTTAAGGCGTTTTGTCATTTCGCAAAGCTTTTTGGTGGCTTCGATCTTGTCTTCGTCGGTGGCAAGATTCTTGGTTTCTTTGGCAAGGATGTTATTGGCGTCACGGACTTCGCCTGTGTAGAACATCATGAGGTTCTTCTCGAGTTTGGCGAAAGATTCTTTCTTCATGATGATTGGTTCGACTTTGACGAATCCGTCTGGGCAGAATTCGTAATAACGAAGACCGCCGAAAGCGGCAGCGAACTGATCCTGTTTTCCAATTGGGTTTCCAAGCTCGTTGATCTCGATCTCGCAGGCTCTCTTGGCAACCTTATAGGTTGAAGCGGCTTGTTCGTTCCAGGTGTACATGAGTTTGAGAAGGGCAACGGTGAAAGAAGATGACGAACCAAGTCCGGTTCCCGAAGGGATGTCGGCCATGGAAGTGATTTCGATGCCTTTGTTTCCGAAGTCTTTCAAAACTTGTTTGAAAATGCGATGCTCGACCTTTTCTACGTCATCGACGATTTCGGTTTTCGAATATTTGAGAGTGATTGATTCTTTGTTGAACGCAGGGTTGATAGCGAGATAGCAATACTTCTTTATGGTGGTGGAGATAACACAGCCACCATATTTCTCATAGAAAGAAGGAATATCGCTTCCGCCTCCGCAGAAACTAACCCTGAAAGGGGCGCGAGAGATGATCATAAGTTCGTCTATCCTTTCTAAAGCCTAAACATTTTACCACTTAAAAGTGGTCTTTCGTGCTAAAATCTTCGAGACGGAGAATCTAATATGAACGAACCATTGATTTTGACGATGGACTTTGGGACCCAAAGCGTCCGAGTCGCCCTTTTCGATAAACGTGGCTACATGGTTGCCATGAAGAAAAAGGATTACGACCAACCATACTTTTCGGTTAAACCAAACTGGGCAGAAAAAGACCCTCGCGAATACTACCAAGACCTTTGCCTTTGCACGAAGGAACTCATCAAAGAGAACCCTTCCTCAGTCGGCAATATTAAAGGCATAACCCTTACTTGCTTCCGTGACACAGCAGTCCTTTTAGATAACGACATGAAGGTCATCAGACCAAGTGTTCTTTGGCTTGATCAGAGGAACGCAAAATGCGAAAAACCCCTGCCAAAACTGTCTCAATTCCTTTTTAAGCTCGTTGGAAAGACAGACACAATCAACTTCAATAGACGTAGATGCGTGGCCAATTGGATCCAAGAAAACGAACCAGAAAAATGGGCAAAAGTTCATAAATACGTTCCAGTCTCCAGCTACATCCATTTCTTGCTGACGGGTGAGTTAAAGGACTGCGCTTCAAACTGCGCCGGCCATTACCCAATCGATTTCAAAAACAAGAGATGGTACAAGAAGCCAGAGAAACACCTTACCGGCCAGATCTTTGGTTTAACAAGAGACGTTCTCCCTGAGCTTGTTGGAGAAGGGGAGGTCATTGGAAAGATCACCAAGAAGGCTTCCGAAGATTCAGGCATTCCTGAGGGAGTTATTGTTTACGCTGCCGGCTCAGACAAATCTTGTGAGACTCTCGGCATGGGCGTCATCGACGAATCTCTTGGCGCAATCAGCTATGGAACCGCCTCCTCAATCGAGACAACGACCGCCAAATATCACGAATCTGAACCATTCCTTCCTGGATATCCTTCCGCTGCGAAAGATTTCTATAACATGGACATCCAAGTCTACCGTGGATACTGGATGATCAATTGGTTCATGAAAGAGATCGCTGGCAAAGAGAACCCAGACGACCCAAGAACAATCAATTACTACAACGAACATCTTAAAGATGTTCCAGCTGGTTGCGACGGACTTATCCTCCAGCCATACTGGGGACCAGGCCTTTCCCGTCCGTTGGCGAAAGGTGCGATCATTGGTTTCAGCGATTCAACCACGACCGAGCACATCTACCGCTCAATCATCGAAGGTATTGCATACGCTTTGCGTGAAGGTTTGGAGCACTTCGAAAAAGTCCTCAAACACAAGATACCTGACCTAAGAGTCTCTGGTGGTGGATCTATCAGCGACGACATCTGCCAAATCACCGCTGACGTATTCGGTAGACCAGTCAGCAGAGTCCAGACCAAAGAGAGTTCCTCTCTTGGTGCCGCTATCGCCGGATTCTTGGCCATCAAAGAATACAAGACCATTAACGAAGCCGTCGAAAAGATGGTTCGTGTCAAAGACACGTTCAAACCAAATGAGAAGAACGTGAAGGCCTACAATTACCTTTATAAAGAAGTCTATTTGAAGCTCTATCCATCGCTTGCGAAAAGCTACGCCAAGATCAAGCGTTTCAACTTTGGGGATATAAAGTAATTACTTACGAATGAATTCGAAGAGGGCGCCTGGCTTAACCTCGCGCTCCTTTTCTTTTGCGGAGATGAGTCTGTCGAGGATGCCGACGACAAGGTCTAAGAATAGACGGGCCTTGGCTTCAACATCACATTCAAGCATCTCGCCCGAAGCAACGGCTTCCTTTAACAAAGCGACAAGCGTTTTGAATGGGCTTTCGCCGTTAAGGGTTTTGACAGCGGTGTATGTTGTGTAGTCACGCGCAGCGTTGACTTTAAGGAAATAAAGCTGAGTCTTTTCAGCGTTATAGAGTTTTTCGTAATGGTCGCAGATGACCTTTAATCCAGCTAAGCCTCCGGCCTTTGCGGCAGCGATTCTTGGGAAGAGGGTGTCATTAAAGTCCTCTCTTTGTAATTCAAAGAGGGCGTTAAAGATATCTTCTTTCTTCTCGAAGTAGTGGTAGACCAAACCGTGGGAGCAGCTGCTCTCGGTGGAAATTGCGTCAATAGTAACCTCATCAAATCCCTTGGTTGCGAAAAGCTTAAGAGTTCTAAGGAGGATTTTCGTCCTTCTTTTATCTCTGATAAGGGCGTTTTGCTGTGGTGTTCTTGGCATAAAAATTTCCCGCTTGTGGACTTTTATGATATTTCAATCTGGAAGACTGTCAATGAAAAATATTACAAATTATTTATTAGCAGGCTCAGTTTCTTCTTTTTGTGAAGTGGCGGCTTGCTTCTTAAGAGCAACTTTGGAAAGGAAGAAAAAGAGGACCGCAAAGCCAATTAAGAGAACGATTCCGAGAACCCATTCCCATGGCTGAACGAGGGTGTATTTCCAAACGAGGGTGTCGTTGATCATGCTCTGGTTCACATACATCGAGACAAGGGAGCCAAGGATGAAACCAAAGACAGCAAGGTAAGTGCCGTCATGGTGTTTCGCAAGAAGGTTCTTCATGAGTTTGCTTGTGAGGATGAAGCCAGCGACGATACCGACCAAAAGTGAAAGGGTAAGGAAGATGCCGCTGGCGAGCCTACTAGAGTTGTGGAGGATGGAATTTTCTCCGACAAAGATATGGACGCATGGGTCATATAAACCGGCAACGAAGAGAAGCATGGCTCCGCTGATGCCAGGGATGATGCAAGCCATCGCGGCGATGAATCCGGCAACGAAAACACCGATGTAGGTCCACCATTCTCCAGCGATGAAAGCGGCCTCGAAATTGCCCCAACTGTTGAGCTTGGCAACCGCGCTCAAAATTCCAATACCTGCAGCAAAAACCGCACCAATTACAACAATGATGATGGATTTGACGTTAGGTTTGACGCCTTTTAATTCTTTGGTGATGACTGGAAGAGAACCGATGATCAAACCCGCAAAGAGGGAGATGATCGCAAACGGAGCGTAGTCCAAACCATAGTTGACCCCAAGCATGCAGATGACCGCGGACATGACCGCGCCGATGCCAAGAGGAAGCAAAGTGAAGAGGCTCTTTTTGAATTCTTTTCTGAGGTTTGAGATGCCATTGATGAGGCGATCATAAATGCCAACGATTAAACCCATTGTTCCCGCGCTGACGCCAGGAATCATACCAAGTCCGAGGGAGCCTCCCTTAAGGACGTCTAAAAACCAGTTCTTAATTTTCATTCTTCAATAATAGCTTCTTCGTTTTCTTTTATCCAATAAACCGTGATAAACTTTCATAGTTATGAAAACCCTTGTACTTTATCAAAGCAAAACTGGCAACACCGAGAAATACGCCAACGACATCGCTAAAAGAGTGAATGCGGATATCTTCCCTCTCAAGCGTTTTAAAGCCAAAAAATTATCCGAATATGACACCATCGTTTTTGGTGGTTGGGTCAGAGCCGGAAAGATTCAAGGAATCGATGAATTCCTTTCTAACTGGGATTTGATGAAAGAGAAAAACGTCATCGTCTTCAGCGTTGGAATGAGCTTCGCCGACAAAGACACGAGAGCCCAGATGATCGAAACCAACGTTCTCTACGACTACCATATGCGTTACTATCAATTCAGAGGATCCTTTGACTTCAATAAGCTTGGTCCAATTGAGAAGTTCATGATGAAGAAGGCTGTTGGCCAAATCGCTAACAACCCTGAACTCAATGCCAATCAGGCCGCTTTAGCGGGCATCCTCGAAAACCCAATCGAATTCTATGACCAAGAGAAAGTCGATCGCGTCGTCACAGTGATCGAGACCTTGGCCTTGGAGAAAAAGTCATGAAACTCTTCGTTGGTTTAGGAAATCCAGGCAAACAATACGAAGGCACCCGTCACAACATGGGTTATATGGCCGTCGACAAATTCATGGAACTCGTCCATGCGGATTTTGATCGTTCCGGATTCAAGGGCGTTTATGGTATTGTTAAGAACCCAGCCTTCCCTGAGCCAATCGTCGTCCTCAAACCAGAGACCTTCATGAATCTCTCCGGCGAGAGCGTCGCCGAATGCGTCTCCTTCTTCAAGATCGAACTTGAAGATATAGTTGTCGTATACGACGACATGGCAATTGCCGAAGGACAGATCAGACTCCGTCTTGATGGTTCTAGCGGTGGACACAAAGGAATCCAAAACATCATCGACAAACTTGGTACATCCAAGATCAAGAGAATCAGAATCGGCATTGGTGAACCTCAATACGATTCAATCGACTTCGTCCTTGGAAAACCATCCAGCGAAAGCATGCCTCTTATCGAAGAGGCGACCGACAACGCCGCAAAGGCACTACGTGATATCGAGCTTCGTGGCTTCCAATACGCCATGAACTTATATAACTCGATAAAGAAAGAAGAGCAGAAATAAGGAGGTACTTACGGATCTATTTGAACGCCTAAAGGCACTCGATTTGACCACCCCCCTCTCGGACCGAAGGGGTCGTTTTGTCGTGGACGACACCGTAGGTGCAGCTCTCCTAATCGCCTCTTTATACAAAGAAAAGAAAGACAATTACGCGATCGTTGCCAAGAACCTCTATAGCGCCCAAAAGATCTATGAGTTCCTACTCAACTTCTTCCCTGAAGACAAACTAATATTCTTCCCTGCCGACGAGCTTCTAAGAGCAGAGGCCCTTTCCTCTTCGAAAGAGCTTATGGCCCAAAGGCTCTACGCGATGGAACAATCTTTGGAATCCAAAGACTCCATTCTTATCGCTCACCCGTCTTCTGTGATGAGGTTCCTTCCTAACGCGAAGGAGTTTGGCCAGCGAGTTTTCCATTTCAAGGTTGGAGACAAATATAACCTCGACGACCTTAGAAAGACTTTGACCGAGATGGGTTACCACAGGGTCAACAAGATTGATCAAACCCTCCAGTTTGCCTCCCGTGGTGACATCCTTGATATCTTCTCCGTCAACTATTCAAATCCAATCAGAATTGAGTTCTTCGATGACGAGATTGAGTCGATAAAAAACTTCTCAATTTCCACTCAATTATCCACAAATCCTCTGCAAAACGCGGATATTTTACCTGCAACGGATGTGTTTTTGTCCAATGAGCAGATAGCCTCGTTCAAGGAAAGAATCGCCGTTGTTTTATCTAGTGACGGCAAGCATCTTTCCGAGTCTTCGTTCGACACACTTCAGAACAACGTTAATAGGGACATCGAGAATATTGAGGACAGGGTGTATAGCCCTCAGCTCTATAAGTATTTCGGGTTTGCCCTTAACGAGAACTCGAACATCTTCTCTTACTTCAAACCCGCTTTGACTTATGTCGCGGACAAAGAGGCTTTTGAGTCTTCTTGCGAGTCTCTTTTAGGCGAAGCTCGCAGCTACTATTCAGAACTTCACGACGACCTAAGAATCCCAACTCACCTTGAGGAATATATTGAGCAGGACAAAGTCCTCCCAGCAAAAGGAATCAGGTATGGCAGCAAGTTCGCGACGGATCCTGATGACTTCTCTTTCCTCGTAAGACATATCGTTTCCACAGGAACCGGAATCGCTTCAATGGTTTCGACGATCGAGTCCTGTGTGAACACGAACGAGAAGGTGATTGTCGCCCTCGATCAACCACAACAAATTGAGACTTTGAAGTCATTCTTAGACGATCAGAAAGTCGCATATGAAGACACAAAAGGCTTTGAATTGCCTAAAGGCAAATTAGGAATCAGCAGAGCTTCTCTGAATGAAGGCTTTGAGATCCCCGCCATTAAAGTTGCCGTCATTTCATCTTCCGAACTCTTTGGAAAGAGAACCGCAACCACCAGGTTCACTTCAAGGTTCATCGACGCTGCGATTCTTAAGAGTTATGACGACCTTCGTCCAGGCGACTATGTCGTCCATGAATATAACGGCATCGGCCAGTTCCTCGAAGTAACAACCTTGGAACAAGAAGGGACCCATAGAGACTATCTCAAGATTGCATATGCCAATAACGAAACCCTCTATGTTCCTTTGGAACAATTCCGTCTCGTCAGAAAATACTCTGCCCGCGAAGGCGCTGCTCCACGCTTATCGCATCTTTTCAGCGGAGATTGGGAGAAGAAGAAAGCCCACATCAAGGAAAGGGTCAACGATTTAGCGGATCGCCTTTTGAACCTATACGGAACGAGAGCCAAGAAAGAAGGCTTTGCCTTCCCGCCAGATGAAGAACTCCAAAAGAGCTTTGAGATGGAGTTCCCATATGCTTTGACGCCAGACCAACAAAGGTCGGTTGATGAAATCAAATCAGACATGGAGAAGAGCGAAATCATGGATCGCCTTCTTTGTGGCGATGTTGGTTTTGGCAAAACCGAGATTGCCTTCCGCGCTGCCTTCAAAGCCATATCCGCCCACAAACAAGTAGCCCTTCTTTGCCCAACAACATTACTCGCAAGACAGCATTATGAAGTTGCGCTTCAGAGGTTTGCGAGGTTTGGCATCAGGATAGCGGTTCTCTCCCGTTTGGTGCCTCCTTCAACCCAAAAAGAAGTCATTTCTGCCGTGGAAAATGGAAAAATTGACTTCGTTATCGGCACCCATAGACTCCTTTCGAAAGAGATTGTTTTCAAAGACCTTGGCCTCTTAATCGTTGATGAAGAACAGCGTTTCGGCGTTGAGCAGAAAGAGAAGATCAAGGAACTCAAAGACACGGTTGATGTTCTTTCGCTTTCGGCCACCCCAATTCCAAGGACACTTCAGATGTCACTCACTGGAATCCGTCCTCTTTCACAAATCAACACTCCTCCAATGAACCGCATGCCGATTCAGACCTATGTCACCCCATACAAAGAAGAAGTCATTCACGAACTCATTCAAAGAGAGCTTGGAAGACATGGACAGGTTTTCTATGTCTATAACAAAGTCTCTTCGATCTACGCTAAAGCGAGTGAGCTTTCTCGTGCCCTTCCTTTCGCAAGAATCGGCGTCATCCACGGCAAGATGGAAAAGGAAGAAGTCGAGGACGTCATGCAGAAGTACTATGATGGCGAACTTGATATCCTTGTTTGCACATCAATTGTCGAAAACGGTATCGATGTTCCTAATGCGAACATGATCATCGTTGAGGAAGCGGATCATTTCGGTTTGTCTCAGCTCTACCAAATCAAAGGTCGTGTTGGCAGGGGAGATAGAATCGCCTACGCCTATTTGACCTACAAGCCTCACAAGAACATGAAGGAAGATGCGGTTAAGAGACTTAAAGCCATCCAAGAATTCACCGAACTCGGAAGTGGTTATAAAATCGCCCAACGTGACCTCATGATCAGAGGCGCTGGTGACATCCTTGGTCCTGAACAAGCAGGATTCATCGACACAATCGGTTTAGATTTATATCTAAAGATGCTTAGTGAAGCCATCGAAGAAAAGAAGACCGGTATTCAAAAACCGATACCAAAAGCCAAGAATCTTTTTAAGATAGACGCTTATATTCCGAAGGACTACGCGATCAATAGCGACAAGATTGCCCTCTATCAGGAACTCGAAAACGCTAAGAGCGAAGAGGAGCTTGATACGATTGCCAAACACATGAGGGACATCTATGGAAAGCTCCCAGATCAGGTAAGTCTTTTGGTTCTTAAGAAAAAAATCGATCTTTTGAGTGAAAAAGAAGAGTATTCGCGAGTAGATGAAGGTGAGGGGTATTTAGACATCTACATGTCTGAAGCCTTCTCGCACATCAGTGGAATCGGCGTCGATCTCTTTAACCTTTTGGTGCCGTACCTTGCCTTCCTCAAAGTCAACTTTGTTGAGAAGAAAGTCCACATCCGAATGACCAAGAGAAGAGACTGGATTCACGACCTCTATCGTTTGCTTGATGTGGTCGATCAACTTTATAGCCGCCGTAAGGCAGACTATAAGTGATACAATGAATGATATGAGAATCGACAAGTACTTAAAAGTAAGCCGATTAACGAAAAGGCGTGAGACGGCCAAGGAGTTATGCGATGATGGGGACGTCTTCATCAATGGCAAAACGGCAAAGCCGATGAGCGAAGTGGCGCCTGGGGATGAGCTAGTCCTCTTACTAGGCAAACACAAAGTCACCGCAAAAATCCTCGTTGTTAAGGAATTTGCGAGAAAAGACGAAGCTAAAGAGATGTACGAAATCATAAAAGACGAAATTATTTCCCGAGGAGGAGAAGACAATGGTCAACCTAGAGATTGATAAGAATTCGATTTACTTAATGGCCGGAAACACAGGCCCTGATTCAATGGCCCTTACCCACATGCTCTTAGAGCAAGAGGCTAAATTTGTCATGTGTTTCGTCAATTACCGCATAGGCCCCGCCTGGGACGAAGCAGAAGAAAAGTTACGCGTATTCTGCGAATCCAAAGGAATTCCGTTTGAGGTTTGTGATGCTGACAAGGCCGACCAAACTGGCAAAGACAAAGACTTCGAGAAGTGGGCCCGCAAAGTCCGCTACGACTTCTTTGCTGAGGTCTACAAAAAGTATGACGCAGCCGCTCTCTTTCTTGCCCACACCGAAGATGACGTCATTGAAGGATATTTGCTTTCGAAACAAACCGGTGTCCGTTCTTCCAAGTTCGGTCTTAACACCATCGGAACCACAAGAGGCATGTTTGTCAGAAGACCTTTGGTCCCATATTCCAACGAAGACCTCATTGAATATTGCGACAAGAACAACGTCCCTTACGACAAGGACTTTGGCAACTACGCTCACGACCCATCCAGAAGCGCTATCAGAAACGAAGTCGTCGACAAGCTCAACGAGGCTGAGCGCGACCAGTACATCACCGAGATCAAAAAGGCCAACGATGAGCTCATCACCTTCTCGGCCAACATCAAGAAATCAGTGGACCGTGTGGATACCCTCAACATCCGCGAAATCATCGCTTTGAGCGAAGGCGAATTTGCTGAAACGATCATCCGTTTCGTCAGGGCAAAAGCGAAGACAAGAATCAGAATTTCCCCGCAAACCCTCGCTGAATTTAGAAAAATGTGCCTCGATCCTCAGCCAAATATGTGTTTGAGAATCGGCACCAACACCTTCCTTGTCAAAGAGTATGACGAGATCTCGATCGATAACGATGGACTCGATCTTCCATACCATTACACCCTCAAAGAACCATGCAAGTTCTCTTGCGAGGTCTTCGAGCTCGATTTCACAAAAGGCGCTGAGGATAGAAACATCCATCTCGATGATTACCCTCTCACCGTCAGAAGCGTTCTCCCACAGGACGTCTGGCTCTTTAACGGCTACTCAGTCAACGCCAAACAGATGCTCATCGCAGCTGGTATTTCCGAAAGACTCCTCCACGTTTGGCCAGTCTTCCTTAACAAGAACGGAAAGATCGTTTACATCCCTCGCTACAAAAAAGGGTTCAGCGAATACCACAGCAGTTCGATGATCATCCACGTGAACGAAGAAGAAAAATAAAGAGAGCAATTGTGTTGCTAAGAACACCCTAAGGGTGTATCTTGCAACTTGATTTCCTATTGAAAGGAGAGACAACATGAAAGACGAAAACCAGAACCAAAGACGTAGTTTCTGGGGATATGCTGCCCCGTACTTATTCATTGCCGCGATCGTCGTTTTGATCCTCGCGTTTGTTTTACCAAGACTTAGCTCATCCAACCAAAGTTGGAAAGTTGGCGAACTTGATAACAATCTCGGTTATGTTTTGCCAACCGACGACACCGACGAAAGCGCAATCAACACCAAAGAAAAACAGTATTACATCTCAAGTTACACAGCCACCGACCGCTACCAGAGCGTCGTTTACGTTAGTGGCCACGCTTTTGAAGTCAATGCCGAAGGCAAGACCACCGGCACCCACTTCGACTTCACCGTCGTTATCAGCAGCGAGCAGTGGAACAACGCCTTCTCTGTCACCAACCCAACCAGCAAGAAGATTGTCACCCACTGGTCCTATTCGCAGATCTTCGAATACAAGGTCAACACCGAATGGAATGGTGATGAAGCCCTTGTCGAGAAATATGGCAAAGGCGCCATCTCCGAAGGAGACGCTTATTATGTGAGCTTCTGGGAGGCTTGGGGACCAACCATCCTCATCTTCGGCGGAACAATCCTCCTTGGCATCATCTTCTTCGCCCGTATCAATAGCTCCGTCAGCGGTGCCAACCGTCAGGCTATGGATTTCAACAAATCCCCAGCCCGTCGTGAGAACCATTCCAAAACCCGTTTCGCCGATGTCGCAGGCTGCGATGAAGAAAAGGCTGAGATGGTTGAGATGGTCGACTACCTCAAAGACCCAAAGAAATATTCCAAGTATGGCGCCAAACTTCCAAAAGGCGTCCTCCTCATCGGTTCCCCAGGTACCGGTAAAACCCTTTTAGCGAAAGCCGTTGCTGGAGAAGCAGGAGTTCCTTTCTATAGCATCTCCGGTTCCGACTTTGTCGAAATGTTCGTCGGCGTTGGCGCAGGACGTGTCCGTGACCTCTTCAAGAAAGCCAAACAGACTGCTCCATGTATCGTCTTCATCGATGAAATCGATGCTGTTGGCCGTCAGCGTGGCGCTGGCTTAGGCGGAGGCAACGATGAACGTGAGCAAACACTTAACCAACTCTTAGTTGAGATGGATGGTTTCGAATACAACTCTGGCATCCTTGTCATGGCTGCCACCAACAGAGACGACGTTCTCGATCCAGCCCTTCTCCGTCCAGGTCGTTTTGACCGTATCCTCACCGTCTCCCTTCCTGACAAAGAAGGCCGTGAAGCCATCTTCAAGGTCCACGCCAGAAACAAGAAGATCGGTGAAGATGTCAATTTCGCTGCCCTTTCCCAAAGAACCGTTGGTTTCTCCGGTGCCGATATTGAGAACATCCTCAATGAGGCTGCTATCTTAGCCGTTCGTTTCGGCAAAGACTGCATCACCATGGCAGAAATTGACGAAGCCATCGACCGTCGTATCGCTGGCCCAGCCAAGAGTTCCAAAGGACTCAACGAGAAAGAACGCAAACAGATCGCCTTCCACGAAGCTGGCCACGCCATCATCGGCATGGTTTTGCCTCACGCCAAGAAAGTCCAGAAGATCACCATCATCCCTCGTGGAAATACCGGTGGTCATGTCTTAATGACTCCAGAAACCGACCGCTTCTTGTTAACCAAGAAAGAACTCATTGCTGAGATCACTGGTCTTCTTGGTGGACGTACCTCCGAAGAAATCTTTTTCGATGATGTTTCTACCGGCGCTTCTAACGATATCCAGGAAGCCACAAGAATCGCTCGTGCCATGGTTACCATGTATGGTATGTCTGACCTCGGTCCTATCCAGTATGAGCAGAGCAACTCCTCCGTCTTCCTTGGAAGAGACTACGCCGACACCACCAAGAACTTCTCTGCTGAAGTCGCTCATGAGATCGACAAAGCCGTTCGTGAAATCGTGGACAAAGCCCATGACGACGCGAAGAGAATCCTCACCGAACATAAGGCTGAGGTCATCCTTGTTGCCGAAACCCTTCTTGAGAAGGAAACCATCACCGCTGAGGAGATTGATTCCCTTATCAAGACTGGCAAACTCCCAGCCAAGGTGAAGGCTGAAGTCGGTGCTTCTGAGAACCTTTCTGAAGAAGAGAAAGCCGTCATCGAGAAGCCTATGGCCAAAGAAGAACCAAAGGAGGAAAAGCCTGAGGTTAAGGAAGAAAAGCCTGCGGAAAATCCAGAAATCCCTGACAAAAATCCAGCGGAATCAAAACCAAAGGCCAGAAAGAAAGTTTCTCCAAAACCAAAAAAAGACGAATAAACTGAAGGCCTCCGGGCCTTCTTTTAATGACTATGATCAAGATTGGCGACATTGAACTAAAAGGAAGAGTTGTACTCGGTCCGATGGCAGGGGTGACCACCCTTGCTTACCGCGACTTCATGAAGCCCTTTGGGGTTGCTCTTTCCTATAGCGAGATGATCTCCGATTGCGGCATCGACTACAAAAACAGGAAGACCTATTCCTACCTGGCCACCTCGAACATCGATAGACCTGTTGGACTTCAGCTTTTCGGTTTCGACAAAGAGAAGACCGTGAAGGCCATCAAGATCATCGAGGAAAAAGCCGATTACGACATCCTTGATATCAACCTTGGCTGCCCTGTCTTCAAAGTTGTCAAAACCGGAGCGGGTTCATCTTGGTTATCTAGACCTGCCGAGCTTGAGGATTATATGAAAGCGGTGGTCGCCGCTTCCCATAAACCGGTAACCGCCAAAATCCGTTTAGGCAAAGACAGCAATTCGATTAACGTTTGGAAAGTCGCCAAGATGCTTGAAGGCTGTGGCATTAAAATGCTCACAGTTCACGCTAGAACAGCCGTTCAAGGCTATAGCGGCGTTCCGGATTTCGAAGCGATTAGAGATTTAGGCAAAAGCCTAAGCATTCCTCTTTGCATCTCAGGAGACATCTTCACAACAGACGCGGCAATCAAAGCGATGGAAATCACCGGAGCCGAGCTTGTCATGGTCGCTAGGGGAGGGCTTGGAAACCCAAGGCTCATAACGAACATCAACAATCGTCTCGAAGGCAAAGAAGAGCTTCCTGCCCCAACCATCGCCGAACAAACCGAATGGGCGCTTGCTTTTTCAAAAGCATTAATTGAGGAAAAGGGTGAAAGAGTGGCTATTATGGAGCTACGCGGTTTGATCCCTCACTTCTTCAGCGGGTTCCCTGGCTACAAGAAGATTCGCGCTGAGATATCAGTGAACATCAAAACAAAAGAGGACTTATTTAGAATTCTTAATGGAATTCTGAATCGAAATAGACTATAACTTTGCATTGTCTTTTTATAGACAAACATTATGAAAGAGATTATCAAGTTACTTCGCTACATCAAAGGCTATTGGAAAGACACGATCCTTACTTGGGTTGCGGTCCTTTTTGAGTCTGTCTGCGAAGGTCTTGTTGCTTACTTCATGCAGTTCTTCATCAACGAAGTTGAGAACCTAACCGGAACTCAAGATAGCCTAGACACGATCATCATGTATTCCCTCATCATCGCGGGGATTGCCCTTGCGGCATGGGGTTTAGGTATCGTCGCTGGCGTCTTCGCTTCAAGCGCAGCTGCTGGCTTTGGCAAGAACGTCCGCGAAGCCTTATTTGTCCACGTTCAGGACTATTCCTTCAAGAACATCGACAAATTCTCTACGAGCTCTCTTGTCACAAGAACCACGACTGATATCACGAACATCCAAGGCGCATTCCAGATGATTATCAGAGCGGTAGTGCGCGCTCCATTCTTGATGTTGTTTGCTCTTGTGATGTGCTTCGTCACCTATTGGCAAGCCGCTCTCGTCTTCCTTGTCTTCATCCCTCTCGCTGGCTTTGTTTTGATCTTTATCGCCAACAAAGCCCACCCAATCTTCGTCAAAATCTTCAATGCTTACGATGATTTGAACCAGGCCGTTGATGAGGATGTCGACGGAATCCGCGTCGTCAAATCCTTCAACCGCGAAGATTATCAGAAAGAGAAATTCGGCAAGGTCTCATACTGGATTTATAAGAACTTCAAGAAGGCTGAAATGAGGGTCGCTCTCAATGGCCCATTCATGAATATCGCCACCTACGGAACGATGATCATCATCAGCGTCATCGTTTCCCATGCGATTGTTTCAACCCACGAAACAGCGATTGGTATTGGTGCTCTTAGCACAATGCTCACATATTCGATGATGATCCTCATGTCCCTTATGATGGTCTCAATGGTCTATGTCATGATCATCATCGGTCGCAACAGCACCGAACGTATCCTTGAAGCCTTAGAGGAAGTTCCAGATGTCGCTGACCCAGAGAACCCAATCGAAACCGTTCCGAATGGAGAAGTGGAATTCAAACACGTCAATTTCGCTTATTCCGAAGGAAAGGACGTCCTTATCGACGTGAACAGAAAGGTTAAATCTGGAAGCACGATTGGCATCCTTGGCCCAACCGGTTCAAGCAAAACAACCCTCGTTTCCTTGATCGCTAGATTATTCGACGCCCAAAAAGGCGAAGTCCTTGTCGGCGGCCATAACGTCAAAGAATACAAACTCGAATCCTTACGTGATTCCGTTGCCGTTGTTCTTCAGAAGAACACCCTTTTCACCGGCACCATCAGAGACAACCTCAAATGGGGCAACGAAAACGCCACAGATGAGCAAATCATGGAGGCTTGCGATATCGCTCAGGTCACCCCGTTCCTCAAAGACATGCCAGATGGCTTAGATACCATGATTGAGCAAGGTGGCACCAACGTTTCCGGTGGCCAAAAACAACGTCTTTGCATAGCAAGAGCGCTTCTTAAGAACCCAAAGATCCTCATTCTTGATGATTCCACGAGCGCTTGCGATACCCACACAGACAAACTCATCCGCGATGGTCTAGAGAAATATCATCCAGACATCACGAAGTTCATCATTGCCCAACGCGTTCTTTCCGTTAAGGATTGCAACGAGATTTGGGTCATGAACGAAGGCCAGGTCCTTGAGACCGGCACCAACGATGAGCTTATGAAGACGAGTGCAGTCTATAGAGATCTCTTTGAGTCTCAAAACGGAGGAGGTGATTTCGATGCCGCGAGCTAATGTCCGTGCTCCGAAAGGCGCGCGCAATATGAACATGGTCTCTGGCAAAGCGAGATCAGCCGCCATCAGAAGGCTTCTTTCCTATGTCTTCAAATACTATCCGGCCCAGTTCGTCGTTGTTTTGATTTGCGTCCTTCTTTCGAGCTTCACTAACGTCGTTGCAGCCTTCTTCACTGGTAACGTTTTGGTTAACTCTTACATCATGCCTTCTTTGAGCGCTAACTCGATTGAGATTGTGACGCCTACCGAAGGCTTCCTCGCAGGCGTTCCTTTCGGCGGAGCGATTGCCATTATGGCAAGCGTCCTTGCTTTAGGAACAATCGCCCTCTACATCTATAACATCCTCATGTCCATCATCGGCCAAGGTGTTCAGAAACGCATCAGAGACGAACTCTATGACCACATGCAGGACCTCCCAATCTCATATTTCGATAGAAGGGGACGCGGTGACATCATGTCCGTCTATACGAATGACGTCGACGCTCTCCGTGAAATGCTTTCACGTGCCCTTCCAATGATGGCGAGCTCCATCGTCACGATGATCGCTTGCTTCGTGATGATGCTCCTCACCGATTTGATGCTCACCGGCGTCGTTGTTGCGGTTGGTATCCTTATCTTCTTCATCATCATTTACTTCACCAAGATGGCGTCCCGTTTCTTTATCGCCCAGCAGATTGAGCTTGGCAAGATGAACGGCTACATCGAAGAGATGATCAATGGCCAAAGGGTCGTCAAAGTATTCAATTACGAGAAGAGAAATATCGAAG